>ERZ827512.650-NODE-650-length-43247-cov-4.273384_pt1 | contig 43247 bp, 74 predicted proteins | sample MGYA00519916_ERZ827512 | MGnify/ENA primary metagenome ERZ827512 (study PRJEB31778, sample SAMEA3449335) | human gut metagenome | biome: human gut; feature: human-associated habitat; material: faeces | place: United Kingdom | collected 2010/2012 ... | reverse complement strand
ATATTATTCCAACAGATTCTCCTCCAATTAAAACATCAATTGCATTAATAGGTACTATCATTAATATAATAGATAGACAACAGGTATAGAAGGACATTTTAAGCTTTTTAAAAAGCATAGATACCTCCTGTAGCTTTTTTTTGCTACAACATATTTTGGTATCTATGCTCTAATTTTATACACTTATTTTCCCATTTTTTATAAGCATCTAAGTATAACTCTTTCTTATTCCCATTATAAGTTATTTCATAATACATGCCATCACTTACAGTAGTACTCACTAATGCTTTAAAATTTTGCAATGTTTTACTAAACCAAACAATGAAAACATTATCTTTATTAATTTTTAATCCATCTGTTTTATCAACATTATCATTAAAATAATTAACAACTACTTCTTTACATAAATCTAGCATTTCATCATTTTTCATTTTCGTTTACTCCTCTATTTATTTTTAATATTAATTAAATCAGCTATTCCACCAGCTCCCATAGTAGCAAATGCACATAATACTATCGCTTGTAGTAAACTACTCTCTATACCGGTAAAATAGCATATTAAGGCACTTATAATACCAACAATAACATTCTGTATAGGAATATACTTATTAGGTATTTTATCTACAAATATCTTTGTAATAGCGCCTAAAACATACGCAACTATCGCTATGATCACAACATATGTTATTTCCATCTTATCTACTTCCTTTCCTTCGATTTTTTCATATGATCTTCAACAAACCAAGCAAGCCTGTTAATCATATCTTCATTTTTAATCATATTTTCTTTTTTAAACCAATGAATTGCTACAAACCCTATAACTTCGCCATATTTGTTTTTTATAGCTACATCATAGAAAGACTGTATTTTTAATGCGTGTTTAAAATTATATGTGCTAGCCATTGTTTCTTTTATTTTTTCTAAATCAGTGCATACGAATTTACCATTCTGCATTATTTCATTTACAAATAATGGCATACAGTTAGTAGCTATACCTTTACATTCCTGTTGAATTGGTTTATTGCCAGCTTTAAACACTTCATATGTACATGAAAATTTATAAGCTGGTCTATTATCAGAGTAATGCTCGCCATTGTGAAACTCATACACATGTATCCTGTCTGCATTAAGTTTCTCTTTATATTCTTCTAATTTATTTAATATTTCTATATCTAATTTATTTTGATGAGGCAATAGTTTGCTAACATTACTCTTTTTAAAATATTGATTTAAATATTGTTTGCAAAAAAATAAAGCTATTATTATTTCAGCACTAAATAAACCTATTTCTTTAGCCGAATTAATTATTTCATCCATTGTTCCTCCTTAATTAAACTTTTCCATATATTTTCACTCTTGTTCCAGCAACAAATTGGCCACTTGCTATAGTAATTCTAATTGATGTTAAAGTCTCATCTGAAAAACTAACCATAGCACATAAGTTTCCAACTATAAAATAGTTGTCTATACCTGGTGTTGCATAAGAACTAAGATTTTTTAGATACGTTCCATTCCAGTTAAAAGAACTATTTATTATAAATTGATTACCTCTTACAACTCTTCCAAGATACATATTAGGAGTGTTTACGTTGTATATACTATTAATATTACTAGCATTATTCTCAAAGCCAGCAACTCTGCTAATGTCATATGCCCCTTTTTCATTAGGATAACATCCAACATTTACTAGTTCTCCATTTGCTGTTGTACTAGTACCATCTATCATCATTTCAAAGGTTGCTCCTGGCTTTATGTTTAAATTACTAATTACTATCTCGTTAGAATCACTTTCCAGAGTATAATCAACTAACTTTTCATATCTTGGTATTTTTGGATTTAATATTTCATCATCTTTATCTTTTAATACTTCATTCATATATTTTGTTTTTAACTTAACGATCAACCACGAGTATTATGTTTTCTTATATCCTAGCACCTTTGTAATCGATATATAGTTATTATTATTGAAATATTCAATACTACCATCAGGTTTAACTGCATAATAGCCACCAAATAAATTAATTATTTTATTACCACTAAAAGAAACATCTTTAAAATAAGTGTAGTAGTTACCACCTTCAGAATATCTCATAGCGACAGTTAAAGATGTCTTCTTTCCGTTAGGCTCATCAATTCTAGAACTGTCAAATATATCAAAAGTTGGATTAGTATAATAAATTTCTATATATTTATAATTAGCAAGTGAATCATTTAAATCAATATCTTTAGCAGCCCCATCTGGATTGTTATAGAGTTCGACAGCAATCAGTTTTTCATACCTCGGTATTTTAGGATTAAGGATAGTTCCTTCTTTATCTTTAAGCGCACTATTACTCATAGTCCACCTCTTTTGAGAGATAATTATTCATTAGTACCTCTCCTTTCATAAGAGGAGTTAAGCCAATAAGCTCCCCCCCCCCATACGAATATTTGTTTTATTATCATATTATCACATTCCTTTCTTTTTTAGATTAATCACTATTGGCAATCGCTACTTCTAATTCTTCATCAGTACATGTGCCTTGATAAACACCTATCGCATTCATCTCGTTAATTCTTTGATTTGTAGCATTTATATCATTCGAACCAAAATCATCTCCTTCTATTTCATAATCAGTCACATCTTCGAATGATACGGTACCATCTGAATTATTAATCATATTAAATTTTTTATTACCTACAAAAGTGTAATCTTGATAATCAGTTTTTAGATCTTGTTGTCCTTCCATCTTTTATTCCTCCTCCTAATTTACTAGATAATTTAAACGCTAATTTATTTAATGCTTTTTCATCTTTAAATACTTTAACTCGAATAGAAAAAGAACTACCTTGATAAACTTTTTGTGGATTCAATCTTATTTCGTCTATTCTTATCAACTATCATCACCTTCTATAATTTTATATTGCTCTTTAGAAATTTTTTCTACATTACTTTCAGTTACTACATAAATCTCCGCATCTTTAAATATTCCTTCATTAACAGAAACCATAGCAAATGTACCAGCAACAGTTTTAAAAGAAATTATGTTACTGTAACCCCATATTTGATTGCTAGATTTTTTCCCTCTTATTTGATATGTATAGTTTGTATCATCAGTTAAATTAGATAAGGTAATAGGATTAGACATAGATATATTTTGCCAGCTACCATTGTTTAATTTTCCTTGAAGACTATCAAGAGTACTATTTGTAGAATAATTAAAAGTTGCAGATTTTTCTTTAATAGTTTTACTAGATAAACTAATAGATGGTGCATTTCTATCAATATGTGGTAATGGTATAGTTCCTCCACAATTTCCATTCATTACAAATTTAGTGTTGATCGAACCTCCAACATAGATAGAGGCGTCTCCGTTCGAATCATGATATACCGTTATATCTTGAGTATTAACGACTGTTTCGCCTCGATAATAAGTATTAGATAAACCAAACGACGTATTATAAAGTGAAGCAGAACCACTAGACCAACTGATATTATTAGCACCAACATAAATGCTAGCTTGAACTCTAATTGTTGACCTGTTATTTATTTGGTCTTGGCCAAGTAATTGCCATCTTAAAATATATGCATAATAAAAAGAGCCATAATTGAAACCAACTCTTGCAAATTCATTCATATATCACTACTCCTTTGGTTTGATCCAGACTGTCGTTTTATTTGCAACTGGTGTAGGTTGAGTATCAGATATAACCAATATTGGGTTACTGTCTAGCTCTTCTACAACTTCTTTAACTGGATTAAATTCATTTTTGGTAACATATAGTCCGTTATCTTCTATCATCTCTATTTGACTTTTTATATATTCAAAAATCGAATTATAATCTAAGGAAGTTCTGCTATCTACAAAGTCCGTTATCCCAGTTGCTAATGATCTAAATCTCGCAAATTCATACTGATAAATGCCAGCATTTTCTGTTAGCTTTTGTTGTGTTAAAGCTGGATAAGAACTTTGACCTGTTAAAACTCTAAATTGTCCTTGAGTAAAGCTTGTGTCAGTATTATCTTTTGACATATCTAATTCATATACTAAAACACAATAAGAACCATCTAAAATTACTGATAATGTTTCTGAGTTAACAATTTCAGTAAGTCCTCCTTGTACAATAAAAAAACCATTACTAACAGTAACAGTATTGTTTGTATAAGATAATGCACATCCAGCACCCTCGTTTTCAAAAATCCCATTTGAGCCATTTAAGAATATATTATTAATAATTCTATCTGCAACTGAATAGTATATTTGTTTATCATAAGAATGTCCTTTTAACATCTTAATTTCTCCTTTCTTGCAAAACTTTATCAATATAATCAATTCTCATATTTCCACAACTCAAAGTTAAATAGTTATTATTAGTATCTACTATTTTAGAAATATAAGTATCTTGAATAATATTGTTTTGAGTTTTTATTAAAATAGGTGTTCCTAAATTAATTTTAGAAACATCATATAATTTAGATTTCTTTAGAATATCAAATGTTATATTATGTTCATAAGAATTTCCTTTAAATACATCAATAGAAGCTTGTTCTGCATCTTCTTCATTTTCTACAGTTATCTTTTGTGTTTTTCCACTTACTCTATTAGGTTCGTCTTTATTAGTTGTCGTTGTTCTATCATTTAGAAGATATCTATAATATTTTGTTTTAGTAGCATTAATATAGCATTCTACTTTTGCAGTATAATTTAATGAAAAAACTTCAGTATAATTTGAAATATCTGAGGTAGTAGCATCAATTAACATTTTATCTTCTGTTTTAGAAGAAATCTGAAGTTTAATTGTATCTTTATTTAAGATAAAACTAAAATCAAGATCATAATTTTTTATAGCATTATTAATAAAAGTTAATAAATTATACATATTACTCGATACTGTTACAATGCTACTTATACTGATATTCTTCTTGCTATGTGTTAAAGCTTCTACTGAAAGAAATTCTCTATTAACAAATGTATCTGTGTTATTGATAAATTCATTTTCTATTGTCTGTTTAATAAAGTCTTCTATTCCTGTAGTTGAAATTATATCATCATTCTCAACAAACATAGAAATATCAAATAATGATAAAATATCTTTACAAGTTATTGTATATAAAACACTATCTGAGGATTTTTCTTGACTTACTACAACACCAAGAAAATTAGTTTTATCATTTTTCTTTAAATATATAAAGTCTCCTTCTTCAATATTTAACTTTTTAATACTTGTAAATAAAGAATTACCATTTGTTTCTAAATCCCTATTTATCTCCTCAATACTTAATTGAACAACTTCTAATATTTCAAGAGTCATTTTATCAAGAAAATAAGCAATAGTTTCTTCTGAAGGTATTTCTCTCTCTTCTAATTTTAAAACTATCAAGTCAATATCATCTATAGCAGTATCATCACCTGATGTATAAGATACTTCTATGTTGTGGACACCAGTTTGAAGTGGAGCTTCTAAAGATAACTCATACAAGTCAGTTTGTTCATTGTAAACTAATTCATACTCTTCATTGTCTAATATTATTTTTACACTATCTTCCATAAACCACCTCTAAATTGATTTATAATATGGATAGATATTTAATTTAGCAGATACTATCTCGTTATCAGCTTGTATTGTAATATTAGATGTTCCAAGTGGTAGTTTGAAAATATTATTGTTTTCTATGTCAATATAAGCTTGTTTAAATAAATTTTCATAAGTACCATCTACATTTTGTTTAAGTATCTTTATATCTCCATCTACAGAACTATATATGAATTTTTCATATTGAGCTATAGTGATATTAATTAGTAAATTAAATAATGTTGTTCCATTGGAATCAGTAACAATTATTTCAGGATTAGTTACAGCACCATCTATTTCTAGATAAATAGGTGCTAGTGTATGTCCAGTATTATTAAACTCTAGCTTTCTTGAGTTATAGTTAGCAAATCTACTACCCCATCTAAAATTCCATCTTACTTCGTTATCTCCTGCAGACATATCATAAGTATATTCTTTTTGTTCATACCAAAGAGATGTCATATCAAAAGAAATAGGACAACTTAATATTCCATTTTCATCTTTTTCTGTTTTTCCTAATGACTGTATTTCAATGTTTTTAAAATATTCTATTTGTGAGCCATCTTTCAAAGGGATTTTATAACTTAATCTAAGACTTTCTGAACTTTCAATAAAATTAACAAGATTAGTATAGTTTTCATAATATAAAAAGTTACATATACCAGTTATTTGTACTTGTTCTTGTTCTTTTATATTATTAATGAAAACTTCCCCTACTTTTGTATAAGATGTTGAATATGAGTATCCTAATCCATCAGGCTCAGTTAATAAAGCATAGTTTTCTATATCCATCAATGAATAAGTTTGCCCCTTTTCGTTTATAAGTTTAAATTCTCTTACCTTATTTGCCATATAACCACCTCTAATACTGACTTCCAAACTTTTTATTAATATAGTTGAAAGCTAGATCTAAATTTTCTTTATTTAAAGTCTGAACGTTAAATTGAATGTTAGGAGTTGTAAAAATAGTTTTAGTAGCATCTGTTATTTGTTTATTAATATTAGCATCAATAGAACCAGTAGCTAATTTATTTGTATAGTCTAACTCATTTAGAACTTTGTTACCTAAATCTTTAGCTGCCTTTATAGCATTTTTTTCTTCATCTAAAATACCTAGCGTAAATCCTTTAGTATAATTAATACCAGATGCTCTAGCTTTTTTAGACGGACTATGTTCTCCTAAAACTTTTCTCATAGTCTCTAATGTTTTAGTTGCCATACTAGTTGCAGCACCAACTGCAGCTGCTACTGCATCTTTATCCCCTACACCTAATGCAAATCCTTTAGTTAAATTAACACCAGCTACTTCTGCTTCACCTTGCCTATTCAATTCATTAATGATATTATCAGCAAGTGTTTTAGCTTCATCAGTAACCTCGCCACCATTTTCATTAATGATAGAAACTAAGTTTAAAATTTGTTCTTGCATATCAGGGCTTAACATAGAAATGTTATTTTTAAATTCCTGTTCTGATGTAATAGCCATATTAGCCCAAGCAAGAGCTACTGCTTCTGTTTCGTTATAAGTTACACCTGTCATATTTACAACTGCATTTCTAACGTCTACAGGTAATGTTGCTAATGTTGCTTGATATTGACCTACAGATGTTTCTGCTAAAGTCTTCCAAGCTTGTTCTACTGCAGGAGAATTTTCACCTAGAATTGTAGTTTCTTCCCTTAACCTAGTTATAATATCTTCTAGTGATTGTTGATACATTCTTTGATTTGATTCCAAGACTTGTTTTTCATAATCGTCTGCTACCTTTATTCTTTCTTGATATTCATTTTTTATTGTTTCTGTTTGTCTTATTTGACTTGCCAATTCAGTTGAAAAAATATCTTTTTTTATCTTGCCATTTTCATCTAAAATTCTTGTATTATCTTGAATTATTTTATTTAATTCATTAATATCATCTGTTTGCATTCTTAATGCATTTGTATCGTATGTTGTTATTGCACTCATAGCAGAGTCATAATTAGAACGAGCATCTTTTAAACTATCATTAGCTTCATCTAAATCTTTTTTGGCATCATCGCGTAATTGTGCTAGTTGTCTAGTTAAAGAAATAGAAACACCTTTATTTGCTTCATAATTAGCTTGTGCCTTTTCATATGCTTTTTGGGCATTTTCTTGAGATTTTTCTGCTTCAATTAAACTATTTGTGTAATTATCAATATTTTCTCGTGCATCTTTATAATCTTGTTCTTGTGAGCCTAATATTACTTCTGCCCTCTTTTTAGCAAGAGCTAATTCTAAGCTATCAGATAACTCATCATATTTTTGTATAACACCATCTATTAATTGATATTCTGTTCCCATCGCTTCATTATACTCTCCAAGAATAAATGAAACTCTTTCTTCATAACCTTCTTTTACTTTACCATTAGCATCAACTAATAAATTAAGTTCATTCATTAATCCTGCAATACTATCTATTTCTCTTAAAGATGATTCTACCTCTTTTTGCCTTTCGTTATATAGTTCTTTTCTTGCAGTAGTTTGCTCTTTTATTTTATTATTTAAAGCTTCAATTCTTTTTTCTTCTTCTGTTTGCCTTGTAGAAAGAACTAAAGTTGTAGCTGCTAAACCTGCCAATGCTATTGTTAATATTCCTACTGGGCTTGCCGCTGCACTTAATACTTTTGCTAATGTTGCAACAGAACCTGTAGCAGTCCCTATACCATTTTGCATTAATACTATAGCTTGAGTAAATATCCCTACTCCTTTAGTTGCAGTTCCTAATACCTTTCCTAAATTACCAACTATTTTAATAGCTGGACCTATACCTGCAACTAATGCAGCAGTCTTTAGTACTGCCTGTTGTTCTTCATCAGTCATATCAGCAAAACTTTCTGCTAAGTCTCCTAAGAAGTCTAATAAATCGTTAATATGAGGTAATAATTCATCACCCATAGTAATTGCTAAGGCTTTAGCTTTATTTTGAGCCATATTTAATTGTGATTCTGATGTTTTATATCTTTCGTTAGCTTCCTTAGTTAAAGCCGTATTTTCTTGCCAAGCTTTAGAACCTATTTCTAATGACTGATTAAATAAATCTGCAGCTCCACTAGCACGTAATAAAGTATCTCTAACTCTTATTTCACTTAAGCCCATTTCATCAAGTACACCTATAGCAGATTTACCAGTTCCATCTAAGTTAGATAACCCATTTATAAATGCTATAATAGCTCCTGCTGCATCTTCTTTAAATGCTATCTTAAATTGTTCTGCAGACATTCCTGAAACTTGAGCGAATTGTTCTAATTGTTCGTTGCCCTTTTCTACAGCTAATTGCATCTGAACCATAACTCTAGAAAATGCAGAACCTCCTGCCTCGGCTTCAATTCCTACTGATGATAAAGCACCTGCAAATGATAGTATTTGGTCTTCTGTCATTCCTACTTGAGCACCAGCACCTGCTAGTCTTAATCCCATTTCTACTATTTCAGATTCAGTAGATGCTAATTTATTACCTAAATCAGTAACAACAGCACCTAGATTAGAAAATTCACTTTGGTCCATCTGAGTAATATTTGCAAATCTTGCTAATGCTGTAGCAGCTTCATCAGAAGTCATGTTTGAAGCTTCTCCTAAATCAACCATAGTACGAGTAAAACTTAATATAGCACTTTTTTGAATGCCTAATTGTCCTGCAGCTTCTGCAACTGCTGCTATCTCTTCTGCACTTGCAGGAAGCACTTTAGACATTTCAAGAATACCTTCTCTAAATTCGCTATACTCTTCTTCAGTCGCATCAACTGTTTTCCTTACACCTGCAAAAGCACTTTCAAAATCCATTGCAGATTTAACTGAATAAGTACCTAAAGCAACTATAGGCAAAGTTAGTCCTGTTGTTACTTTACTTCCAACATTATCAACTGTATTACCTAAATTGTATATTGTCGTACCTACTTTTTCTATTTCTTTACCTGCTTTAGTAAAATTACTTGTTTCATTTTTTAAATTAGTTAATTTCTGAGTTGTAGATATTATTTCTCTTTGTAAATCTCTATAATCTGCACTATGTTTATCTACACCTGCATCATCTAACTTTTTTTGTGCTTGCTGTAAAGCATCTAATCTATTTTCAGTTTCTTTAATTGTTTCAGATAATACTTCTGTTTTTTGATTTAATAGTGTGGTATTAGAAGGATCAAATTTTAATAAAGTATTAATTCCTCTTAACTCTTTGCTAAGACTATTAGTAGTTTTATCAACATCTTTTAGAGCATTTTGAAGTTTAGAAGTATCTCCTCCAATTTCAACTAGTAAACCTCTAACTTTTTTACTACTTGCCATTATAACCCTCCTAACTCATAAATTTATCAATATCTTTTTGAGTAGCCATCTTTGTTCCCTCTTTTTTATTAGATTTTAAAAAAGAGAAGAGAACTTTCATGATTGAAACATAAGTCCTCTTCTCTAAATCACTTAATGTTATACCTGCCCTTAAACACGTTGCTTCAAACGTATGAGCAGGAAAATATACAGGTTCACTTGAATCGTTATCTTCAATAGTTTGTAATGCTTCTATTAATTTTTTGTCAACGAAAGCAATTGGCACAAAGTGCCATTACCTCCATAATCCAGTCATCTGATAAAGATAATCTTTCTAAAGAACTATACCATTCTTCATAACAATCAATATCTTTATTGCTATCATAAATACATATCCAGCACATTTTAGTAATACATTCAATGAAATCATTTAAATCATCTAAAGTATCTTCAAAAATCAATTCTTGAATCTCTTGAGTTGATGCATTTGGCATATCTTCTTTATGTTTCTCTAAAGACCTCACTTCTTTTCTTAAGAAATTTTGTGTAGTATTTAAATCTTTCATGATATTTCTATCAAAAATATCTGCATAATCTCTATATGTAGATGCATGACAAGAAATATTAAACTCTTGTGAACCTATTTTAATTGTCTTCATTTAAAACCTATACTGATGGAATAGTAGATGGCTCATAAACATTTGAAAAGAAACTATTAAATGCTGTTGTATTAGTATCAGATAATGTCATTACTGCTTTAACATTCTTATTATCTTCTCTTGGTGTTGCTGTAATGTTTAGTGTATCAGTTTGTGGTGTTGAAGTGTCTTCTGTAGTAGCAGCTTCTGTAGATGGTCTTGTTACCATACAATTGTATAAAACTGCTCTTCTTGGTTTCTCATCACCTTTAACCTCATACATTAATGCGAATGGTTTAATTGTAGCATCTGCATTTTCAATTAATGCCCCATTATTATCAACAGTATATCCTAATACATCTTTTTGGAATGATTCAGGAATATCTGCTATTTCTAGATCTCCACTGTACCCATTATTATTACTTGCAGAATAATAAACAATATTATCTGCATGAAATGGTGTTATTTCTCCCTCTTGATCTAATGAAAGATTAACCGCACCTGGAATTCTTACAGGTGTTGCATAAGATACTTCTCCATCTTCTGAAGTTGTTTTAACTGCATAATATACATTACTTAATCCAAATTTTACTTTATTCATTTTTTATTCCTCCTCTATATTAAAAAAATAAGAGATGTTATAAACACCCTCATCTTCTATTTGATTTTCTGTTTTATCCCAATAAATGTCTTTAAGTAGTTCATTTTCAACTTTACTTTCAAGACTTAAATCCTTTTTTATGGTTGTAAGCTCTAATCTAAAATTACAATTCTTATACCAGACCTTATTATCAGCACCGAAATTATCTGTATCTATAACAGTTCCTATTAAGTGTGGTGGATTTATAGGCTCTGTAGATTTTCCATAAGCATAAGGAATATTAATCTCTTTACATAAATCATCTAATTCACTTAACTTCATCTTTTAACTTTCCTTTCAAACTCATCAACAAATTTTTCTTTATATTTTTGTTCTGTAGGTCGTATATGAGGTTGAGCAGTAGTATGACCACCATTTTTAGTAGCATGACCAAATTCTAGTAAGTGAGTTAATCTATAATGCTTTTTATTCCATACTGCTTTTGAAAAGAAACTTATACCTTTTTGCTTTACTGTTATAGTCCAGCCATCTCTATACTCTCCAGTTTCTCCAACTGGACTTATAGTTTTTAACTCATTCTTTGCCCCTTTAGTTACCTCATCAGTTATCTCTACAACTAAATCATCAATGTCATCTTTATATTCAGTAAGAATATCTGCTATTTCATTAGCAAGACTATTGACTGTTACTTTCTTTGACGTTGCCAACTCTATGTTCACAAATTAAAGAAACTTCATCTGGATTAGTAGATGTAGTTCTTACAATTTTGTATCTTTCTCCCATATATTCTAATTCTTGTTCTCTATTGTAGTTTAATGATGAAATAACAAACCTAACTTCTGGTCTAATACCTTGTTCATTAGCTTCATAGAACTCCTCAAACATAATAGAATTTTGCTTTATTATTGGAACATCTTTTCTATTTTCTTTTTTTATTTCTTGTCCTATTTCATCTTTAGAAATAGAAAAAGAAAGAAGAGTTAATTCTACAGCTATCATAGATTATCACTCTTCTTTCTATATCCATCTGATAAAGATAGACTTTGCTCTAAAGTGTTAAAAGTTCTTAAGGCATATTCTTTTTCTTTAATATCTACATTACCAAATGTTGATTTAACATAAAACATAATAGCAGTAGTAATCAAACTATCAAATTGTTCTGTTTCAATAGAATAATTATATTTAGTATCTATTCCACTTCGTTCAAGCTCTAAAATAGCTGAACGTATTAAAAGCTTTATCTCTTCATCTTTTAATGTAGATGTTTCTACTATGCTTAAGAACTGTTTAGCTTGTTTTAACAAATTATTCATAGCCTACCTCCTTCTAACTTACTATACTGATGGAATTGAACTTACTTTACCTTTAGCAAAAGCTTTAGGATAAGGTGCACCATCATAAATAGCATAAGTTGAATAAATTGTTCTTCTAGGTGTTACTTTAACCTCTTTATTTACTTCCATACCTTTTACAGTATTAAGTACATAATTTTGAGCATTACCTACAAGCATATCTTCTGCATCCAAGAATGGATCAACTTCAATTTTAAATAGCGCAGTAGCATCTAATCCTCTTAGATATGGATAATTACCATTATTATCTTTATAACCTACAATTTGTACTGCATAAGCATTTGATATATAAGCTTTAGCACCTATTTTCATTTCATTAGATAATGAATCATAAGTTTTAATCATTGTAGCGATTACTTCATCTCCATTTACTGCAGATAATCCATGTAATGCACCTGTAGGCTTTTTATCTCCATCACCATAAATAACATTTTTGGCAAGAGCTCTACCCATTTTATTAGCAAGTTCTAAACTTATAAAACTAATAAATGCATCAACAGCCATTGCTTCTAACTTCCAAGTAACTTCTACTTGTTTAGCAAGTTCATGACCAGTTAAGCTAATAGTCTTATACTCTTGTCCCTCGTTTTTAGTATCAGTAAGTTCTGCATACCAATTTGCATCATCTGAAGCATTTAGATAAGGCATTGTAATATTACCAGCAACAGCAATTTTTCTTACATCTCTTAAAAATGGTGAACTTTCATCTATGATTCTTAACATATCTAATCTAACTGATGTTGGAATAAATAAACCTCCATTGTTGATACCTTGAGTACTTGTATTACTTTCTACAAATGTAGTTGCAGTAGTAGTAATTGCATCTCCTAAAGCTCTTTCTTCTGCTTCAGTAAAGTCTGTTCTATTCATTAACTTTTTAGCCCAAGCAGAACGATATTCTTCTGATTTTAATACTTCTTCAAGACTTCTTTTCTCTTCTTTCATTTCTTCATTTCCTTTCTTTTCTACTTTTACAAATTTTCTTTCTTCTTTCTCATTTGAGTCTGTTTCTCTAATGAGTTTTCTTTCTTCTTCTTTAGAAATAGAACTATCATCAGACAACTCTTTTTCTAGTTCTTCCTTTTTCTTTTCAACTTCTAAAGCTTCAACTTGTGAACGTAGTTCTTCTACTTCTTCCATTGTTTTAGCTTCTTTAATTTTTTTCATTAATTCTTCTTTATTCATTATTTTTTCCTCCTATTTTTTTGATTTATACTGCCTCTCGCAGTTCTATAACTAGCCCTATTTTTCTCTCACAGAAAAAAAGACATTCTCTCACAGAAATGTCCTTGTCAGGATTATATACATTTAAGTATTGTAGATAGCTTTTCTTTTTCAAGCTTCAACTCATCATACTTCTTCTTACCTTCTAAAAATCTAGATTCACTTTTTTCTAGGTTTCTAGCAAATACTTCTGTTGTATCATAAAACGGTACATCTACAATAGAAACATCAAAAATCTTATCAAATTGTAATATTCTTCTAGTATCAGTTTCATAGTCATTTTCTTCTGCTTCTACTGTAAATGCAAAACTCATCTTATCTAAGAGTTTAGCTTGAATAGATTTATAAATATCTCTATTACTTGTTGTATCAATTAATTCAGCGTGAATAAATAACCCTTTATCATCTATTGTTAATTGTAAAGAATTATTACGTGTCCTTGCCAATAACAGATGGCTATCATCATGATTATATCTTAAGATAACATCTTTCATATCTGCTCCGTTAAAAGCATTTTTATCTATAATTTCTGTATAGCCATGAGTAGCTGGACTTTCAAATACTACTGCATAACCTTCAATTATCATTCTATCGTCAATATTTCTACATTCTAAATTAGTATTAAATAACCTAACTTCTTTTTCTTTCTTAATCATCATTTCCATCTCCTTCCTTTAATTTTTGCCCTAACTGATATACATCTGCAATTTCTGCATTAATATAGTTAAGAGACTGCATTCTTTTCTTTCCTTCTTCTCCTCCAATAGGAGCTAAATCTAAAATCATTAATGCTTGATCTACTGTTAATAGTCCCATTGCACCAACTTCTTTGACTAATTTTACTTTTTCTTCTAAAGAAGCATATTGAACCCTGTTAACAGAAAATGAAATACTATTGCCATCTCTAATAGCTTTTTTAGAAAATATTTTCATTTTAAAAGACTGTTCTAAATAAATAGCCAAAGGCTCTAAAACAGTCTCGTAGAAAGCATTCCATTGAGCAGGAGTAAAATCTCCAGAAATTATAGATTTATTAAGATTAAAATAATTAAGAACTCGTTGGTCAACGTGTTCTAACTGGTCTTTATCTAAAGTTATCGGCTTTATATTTAATTCATTAAATTCTGTCTTATTGTCTATTGCTGCAATACCATCATTATCTGTTGCATTAATAAATGAATCAACAAACTCTTTTTTATTTTTTTCTATATCTTCTTTCTTTAAATTTTGCGTAAATTTTAATACACCTCTTAAAGAATTAGAAACTTTTATAGCATTGCTAATACCTTCCTCTGCTGTCATTTGATTTTGTAAAGCAGGCATTAAAACTCTATTGCTACTACCTATCAAATCATCATCATTATAAAATCTTCTTAAATGGATTAAATCGCCATAAGGTAATATATAACACTTGCCATTAGATAACCAAAATTTTAAATATAAATTGTTACTATCATCTTTAAGCCATTCTGCTGTACTATAATTAATCGGATAAAATCCTATAATGAATCCTTTCTCATCTTTGTCAATATATATAAAAACATTATTTTGAAGATATAGCAAAGAGATAGTTTTATAAATAAAATCATAAGTTGTCATAATAGGATTAGGCTGATTTGCTAACAAGTAATTTATATCGCCTTTTATATAAACTCTTTGTCCATTTTTTATCTTATAATGTTTAGGTTCAAATTTAGCACAATGTTTTGCGATAGTGTCAACACATACTGCTACTGTATCATTTAAACTTATATTCTTATTCACTGTACTAAATGTTGGATTAAATGTATTCATAAGCTTTAAAAGAGTCCTTTGAACAAAGCCTTCGTTACTCTTCCCATTTAATAATTTATCAAAAAAACTTCTTTTTTCTTTTGCCATACTATCCCTCCACAATTGCCATATAATCATTATATTTTTCATACATTACACAATAAGCAATTATTAAACTAACTGCTCCATCTATTCTTGCTCTTTGTTTTTGACCTTTAACTGGTCTAATATTATCATTATCATCTCTTTTAACTGATGTATTTAACAAACACCACTCAAGAATAGGATTATTATTATAATTAACAATTTTATCCATTAAATCAGCTTCAAGTTGTTTCATTGGATTACTCATAGTCTTAGCACCTTGCCTTACCTCATACATTTCAAATCCATAGTTTTTCATTTCTTCTACCCAGTATTGAGTATTCCAAGGGTCATATCCTACCCATAAAGTATTTATCTTTAAATCATCTTGCATTTTTAAAAACCACTGTGTTACATCACAGTAGTCTATTTTTGCACCATCACATAGAGTAACTAACCCTCTTTTTTCCCATTTGTCATAAGGAATTTTATCATCATTAATTTTGTACTCTAATTTTTGTGTAGGAATAAAATATTGCTGTTTTACATATCTTATTCCATTTTTGATGACTATGAGAGTAGCACAAGTTAAATCAGTAGTACTTGATAAATCTACACCACCTATAGCATAGGTATCATATATTTCGTTATCACTAAATGTTGCAGTATTATGTATAACTTCATAAGTTAACCATTTATCTTGGTCATTTTGTCTAATATTAAAGTCTTTACATAATAAATTAGGTAATTCATTAGGATTATTACTTGCAGTTTTTACTTTATCCCTTAATATATTGACATTTTTTATCGTTCCTAATCCTGGATTAGGTTTATACCAACATTCCTCTTTTTCTATTTCTTTAGGATTATCTAATTCATAAATAATAAACAATATTCTCTCATCTTTCATTACTCCAGTTTTTTCAAATGTTTCTATTAAATCAGAGCCATATTCATACTCATTATCAAAAACATTTTCTCTAACTGTACCCATTGTAGAAAATTCTGAAAATATTGGTTCTTCTCTACCACTCATAGAATCATACATAACATCAATTAAGTTTTTATCTTTCCATGCATGAATTTCATCTGCTATTACGTAAAATGAATTTAAGCCATCTAATGAATTGCTATCACTTGCTAGAGCCTTGAAAAAACTTTCTGTATTATCATAGAAAAGTCCATTTATAAGTGTACGTATTCTTTTAAATAATGCAGGGGATTTTTTGACCATACGTCTAGCTTCTTCCCAGACTATTTTGGCTTGTTCTTTTTTAGTAGCAACAGAATAAACTTCTGCTCCACCTTCTCCAGCACTTGTTAGCATATATAAACCTATACCTGCTGCAAGAGTTGATTTACCATTTTTTCTAGCAACAAATAATATAGACTTCTGATATTTTCTTAATCCAGTTTCATTATCAACAAAGCCAAATAATGCTTGAATAAAAGCTTTTTGCCATAATTCTAGGATTACAGGTTTACCAGCCCATTTACCTTTAGAATGCTTACAAAATCTTTCAATAAATTCTATTGGTCTGTTGGCTTTATTTTCATCAAAAATGTAAGTATGAGTTTCTTCCTCTTCTGTTAATTCATTAAAAAATGATATTGTTTTAGGATTTACAATATCATCTACAAGCTTATTATATATTATTTTGATTTTTTTATTAACTTTATTAGGATTAGCTTTTATCCAATTATTATATTCTTCAATATATGTCATGATAAATTATTAAATTGATCAAACTCATCTTCTGGATTTATTTTTTTATTTTTAGGTAACTCATCATTAAGTTGTTTTATAACAGCAATGTAATTTTTAATCATAGCATTATATGTCTTAGATTCAACAGAGTCTTTATAGCCATACTGGTTATTACCATTTACATACTTTTCCTTGACACCATTTTTATTAATAAATTCCTTTAAGTGTTTTAGGGTTACAAACATAAAGCTAGCTTCGTCAATTAAATTTGATAAAAGCGTATTATCATCTTTTTTAAAATCAGCATCAGGAAATAAACTTCTTAATTTCTTCCGTTGTTTTTTTATTTCTTTTTCTCTTTCTTTAGATTGTTTTTCTGCTAACTGTCTCTCTCTTTGCTTTTGAATTTCTTCAAGATTTTCTCTCGTTAGCTCTATAGAAGTATCTTCTAATTTTTCATCTGGCATGATTACACCTCCTAACACTACACCCCTCACGCAAAACGACCTGTGCGATTTTCGAAGGCCCAGCACCCGTTGTTATCACATAAGCAACTTAGGTACTATATGGGGGGGAATACTTTAATTAATATTAATTAAAAAATGATGTTTTTTGATAGTTTTTTAATCATTTTAAACCTCTTTTTTTAAAAAAATGCAAAAAAAATGATATTAGAAACAGACATTTATCTTATTCAATTTATATTTTTTACATCTTATAACATCATGTTTTTATTACTATATTTCCATCTTCATCAAAATAATAGTCATCATCTTGTTTAAAATGTTCTTTGTTATGACAATCAATACATAAAGCCTCCAGATTATCCCAGTTTAAAGTAATAGCGGGATTATCTACATTATCTATAGTTATGTATTCTTTATGATGACAAATAGTTGCTGAGTTATCACATCTTTCGCATATATAAAATTTACTAGTCATATAGGCTTTACTTATATTTTTCCAAGCCTTGCTATGATAGAACTTATCAACTTTAGGATTACTTCTTTGCATTTCTTTTATCTCTAGCTGATTTAATAGTAGATTTTTCTACACTGTTATCTAACGCGGCAGTTTCTACTACTTCTTTTACATAATTCTTTTCAAGAAGAACTTTAGCTCTTTCTTTAGAAACATTAAACACATCATTTATTTCTCTAATCTTATTAGACTCTAAGTCGTTAAACTTTATTGTAGCAATTACTTTCACATTGATTCCCTCCTCGGTTTAAAACTATTATTACAAAAATAAAAGAATATATTTCTATATTCTTTGTGTGCAATTAATTAGTTTTTTAGCTAATTATCCAACTGCACTATAACACATTTTACTGGACATTGTCTGGACATTTTAAATATTTTCTCTAATTTCTTCTTCTACTGATTTGTCTTCATTAATATCTTTTATTATTCTTTGTATTGTTTTTTCTGAACAGTCAAGTTTAGTAGCAATATAAGCATGAGATAGACCATATAAATATTTTGCTTTAAAAACTTTCTTTTCTACCTCGTTCATCTCTTCAATACTTCTATCTATTTTATTAAAGTAATCATTTATCATATCTAATTCTTTTTTTACTAAAGTTCTTTCTTTATCTAGTTCTTCTAACTCTGCAAAAGTTGCTGTAAATCTATCAGGATGCTTTTCATTTTGAACTTTAACTTCATCAAAAGTAAATCCATGTAATCCTAACTTTTCATCTATTTTTAGTTGTATTCTTTCATTTAAAAGCTTATAAGTCTTTTCATATAATGTACGATCATTTTTTAATTTTCTTATAACACTATATTTCATTTACCCTCCTTAATCTTTTCTATTTTTACATATCCTGTATCTAACAATTCTTTAGTTCTGTCTTTATCATATAAGTAATAGATATCATTTTTTCTTATTATAGCATTTCCTGTATCAGTATGTTTAAAATTATCATCTATTATTAGTTCTGGTCTTTTATCAATGTAATCAATTAAGGCAATAACTTTATATTTTATCTTAGGTATAGATACTCTTTTATTTAAAAATTTATTCCAATCTTTTATAGTACACTTTTCTTTATATATAAAATCTTCAGGAATATTATTTATTATTTTATTTACATCTAAATTAGATAAATCCATATCTAATAAATACCCATTAACACCATCTTCAATGGATTCATAACTGCTAGGATAATTAGTAGAAATAACTGGTGTACCATATTGTAAGCACTCATTAACGAAATAACAGTAACCTTCTGTATCTGATAGTTGAACTCCGTAATCTGCTTCAACTATATAATCAAATATATCATGTGATGGATTCATATAAACTATTTCTTCCATATCAAAAGGTTTTTGTTTATATAGTTTTAAATCAGTGAAAATAATCCATCTAAATTTAATATTATGTTCTTTTAATGTTTTAGCAAGTTTTAACATTCTGTTATATCCTTTTTCTTTTGATACCCTAGTTGCAGATATTAACTTTAAAATATGATGAGTTTCTTGTTTGTTATCTAATATATTATATATTGTTGTTACTTTTTCTTTAGGATATAACTTTTTAAAAACAGAAGTAACGTGTTGCCCTACTGCTATATACTCTGTTGTCTTGTGCCATTTTTCATAAACAAAACCTGTTTCTTTAGCTTTTATATAATCAGCATGGATCATCTGTATATATCTACCAGTTTTAGCAATAACAGTTTCAGGATAACCTCCCCAAGCACTTGCTAAAATACAGATATCACATATATATTTCTTACTTGTCTTATACTTTTCTACTGAGATGTTTAATTTCTTTAGCCTATTTATAGTTTCTAAATTTCCATCTTTATATAAAAATAAAATATTATATTTATCACTCATTTGTTTACAAAAGTTATAATCAAATGTATCAATACCTCCAAATCTTAATGGATTAGTATGATAAAGAATTATTTTCTTTTTCTTCATAGTACCTCCAATTTTATTTTTTATTACTATTTACTTCAATAATCAGTTTTTTTACTCTTTCTTTGACATATATCTAAATTTTTTCATTATTACCCTCATTCTTTTCTCTAACTTTTTTAGCAAACTCTTCATTACCTAAAGCAATACCGATTATCAAAACCAACACTACCCATATCCATCTAATAAATGGTATTAAGCAAAAAGATAAACGACCAATCATTACTTTTATAAATCCATTTCTCTTAGGATTAGCTTTAAGCCAGTTGTCTTTTGTCATATAAAAAACTGCATTTAATGATATAAAACTTATAATAGTTTTAAAAATATACTCTTCTATCATTACTTATTATTTTCCTCCAAATCAATTATTTTATCTAATATATCGATACCATCTAACAATATTTTTTTACATCTTTAGTATTTTCTAAATCAGCTTTTTCTATATTATTAAATAAAGTAATAAATTTTAGCCAATAACCTGCAATTAATGTATCTTTTTCTTCTTCTACTTCGTTTTTTTTAATCGTTTGTGATGAATCTATTCTTATCATAATTAATAATCTCCTTCTTGTTTTTCTGATAAATATATATGAATAGTACTATTATCGTCATTATATCTAATGTCAACAACATAGCAATTAAGTATATTTTTAGAAAATATTTTTTCTAATAATCTAATTTTATCTTTACTTTTATCCCAAAAATCGTACATACCAAATTCAAACCATTCTTTATCAGAATTTATAGAATCACTATAAGGTAAATATATCCTTATAATTGTAGTATCTTGATTCATTATACTAACATTATCGTTAGTAAAAGCTCTAAAATTAAAGCAATTAATAAACTGCTTAAATGGTATATTTTTCATTTCTCTACCTCTTTACCACTGTTTATATAATCTAATATTTCCCTTATCATCTCTCTTTTAGCATTAAGTTTCTGTATTGCCTTAACATAAGAGTCGTAATAAAAACTTCTCTTATCAACATTTCTTAATCGTTCCTCATAGTACTTTACATCCTCTCTTAATACATTTTCTCTATCGTTTAAATATTTTTCCAACTGTTTTTTATCCATTATTCAACCTCATATTCTATTAAATAAAACTCTTCTCTTGTTGCTACTGTCTTTATTTCTTCTTTTAGGTAACCATATTTATATTCACTATCTGTATAAACCCAAGTTTTACCATTTTCATGTCGTTCTATAAAAGATACTGGACTACCATTAACGCAATCGCCTTTTGTTATTAAATCAGTAATATCAAAACTCGCAATATCAACATCTTCTTCACTTAACTTATTCTGTTCATCTCCAAAGGTGTCAACAATACATCTATCAATCCAAAACTTATTATCATCTTCATCTATTTCGTCTATTTTTCTTATAGAAATCATATTGCAAAAATCATTTAATTTTGTTCTTATATACATACCTTCTTTTAATTCCATTAATTATCAGCCTCCTTAGAAATTGAACCGTTAATTCTAACATCTGCATTATTTGTAATTAAATCTATATTATAATCATCAACTATTATCTGCTTTACTTCATAACTAGAATTAATCCATAAATCTAGCTCTTTTAACTCTTCATCAGTATATGTGTTTAATATATCTTTTAATTTATTTAACATCTAACTAACCTTCTTCCTTTTTTATCACTAGTTCTTCTTTTATAAGCAGGAGACTGATAAAATAATAACGATTTCTTCTTTATATTGAACTTTTTAGATAGATACTCTAACGTACCCATATCTAGTAGTTCATTACCTTTGTATAGTGCATATTCTTTATTCATCTTTAACTCCTATTATTTCCTTTTTATCTATTCTTTTAAGCCTATTTCTTAGCTTCCTACTTAATCTTCTATCTTTCTTTTTTCCAACGATATCATCGCTATAACATTCTAGTATCTTTTTAATTTTAGAATTTCTTATAATTCGCCATTGTTTATTTCTATCTTTGTAAGTTCTACTCATTTTTAATACCTATTATTTCTTTATATTTTGATAAAATTTCCAAGCATATTCTTTGATGATAACCAGCATCTCTTATTAATTCTTTACTTTCATTTCTAAGCCACTCTATAAACTCTTTTTGTTGACTTAATAACGTTTCTACTTGAACTCTATTACAATGGCATTTAAACATATTGTTATATAACGTTTGTAGCTCATCAAGTTTCTTCTTTAATTCTTGACATTATCACCTATGTTCTTCCCATTGTTTAACTCTAAATGTTTGTATTAATTCAGAACCATTTGTATATATTTCTTTTCTATCAATAAACGAATATTGTTTAATAAATTCATCTAAAGTATCAGGGAAATTCATTTGTTCACCCATTTATTCCACCTCTTTATCTATTAAAATATTTGCTATTTTTCCTAAATCTTTTGTTGATACTTCTCCGTCCATTTGAAGTAATTGTATTCTATGTAATGCTTTATATATTTTTTTATCTTTATCTTCAATTATTTGTAATTGTTTTATTTGCGTTTCTTTTAATGTATCTACTCTTTCTTTTAGTTGTTGGTTTTCTTGTTGTAATCTCTTAACATGATATTTAATATTTTTTCTACCATATTCAGTTAATTTCCCAACTATTTCAAAATTTTCTATTATTTCATTAAAAGCTTCTATATTCATAATTTTTTGTTCATTCATTACTTATCGTTCTCCCAAGCCTCTATCAATTTATTTCTTAATGTGTAAGTATCATCATTTAAATTTCGTAATATAATATCCATGAACTTTAATTTATGTAAGTCATCTGGACCATGATTATATATTTCTGTATCTCTTATTAACGCATATATGCATAATTCTAATAATCTATTTTTAATACTTATCAATTCCTCTACTTCTTCTAATGCTCTATTATTCATTATTTATCACTCCTATTTAAACAACTTATTATTCCATTTATAAGTTCGGCTAATTTATCACCAGTTTCATTATTCATTCTTAATTTTTCTTGTATATAATTACCTAATTTTATATCATTTGGAGAAAAGCCATAGCTTGTCCAATCTATAATACTAACAAACAAATCACTTCTTTTAATCCCTCTTTGAAAATTACCACACTTTGTATCTAACCCTAATTTGAAAATTATATCTAAATGGGTAGACAATTCATCTGTCCAACCTATTCCAATTGTTCCGTGAGCAATTAATGTATCGGCTATTACTTTATAAGTTACTTCGCCATTAGTTACTTCACCATATTTATTTATATTCATTATTTGTCACTCTTTTCATTTTCAATTTTTGGATATAAATAACTTATATCTTCATATCTACTATGTCTATTCCCATAAATTAATTTATTTTTTAATAAAATAATATCTCCAGCTAATGATTGATAATCTTCTTGGTTCAATTTTCCTTTTAATTCATTTACATTATGACTTATTCCAGATAACAAGTTAGCAATATCTTTTTCTTCAAATGAATCCCAACTTTTCATACCTATTTCACCTAAACTTTCTCCACTATCTCATATCTTTTAGGTTTATATTGTTTAGGTTCATCTTCATACATTACTAAGGCACTAAAACAATATATTTGGTCATATTCTGGTGTTGTCATGCAAGAAGTTGAGAACTTTATATCCTTTATTTCATACATAGTATTGTTTTCTAACCATTTATTAACAACATGTGTTAATGTTCTTTCATTGATTTCATCAAATACTTTTATCTTCAACATCTAACCACCCCAATTCTTCTACTTGTTTATTTATTGCTTTTAGTTCCTCTAAAGATAAATATCCTCCATTGTTTTCATAGCTATAATTGATATAAAATCCTCTATCTGTTTTAGGCAAATTATTAATTATAATTTCTTTGAATCCCCCTAAAGCTCCATTATTTCTATATATAAACTGTTGGCTTCCAATATAATGAAGTGTATATCCTATTTCTTCAAATATCTCTTTAGCATTTTTATTCATTACACACCTCCAAATCTTTACTCACAAATAGCATTATTAAATATGGTGGATTAGTACTCTTAAATAACTTATATTTTTTGCTTTTTTTCTTTCTCTTATATACAAAATTTGTATTTGCAAGATTACCAGTTGCTTGAATACTTGTCCCATTACCATAATCAATTCCTATGGTCAATTCGTTTGATATTTTAGAAGTAGATAATATCTTCTTTAAATTGTCAATTGCTTCGTCTGTAAATTCAACATTAAAGGAAGCATCATATCCTTCTTTATTCATTACAAACCTCCAAATCTCTAGCCTCTGTTAAAGGAATGCTACTGCAATAGTCGTCTATTAGTTCTTCTTTAACAACCTCTATTGCCCCTGTTTGAATAATTGCTATTAAAAACAAAATAATTATAATTATTCCTAACGTGCTAGCGACACTAATTATTGCTACTCTCCAATTTTCCATTTTTAACCTCCCTTGTCTTTAATTTTATTAATTTCGTTAACTCTATATAAAAGCCTTTTACTCTTCCATAGGTCCATTTTTTAGTACACAAGTTATATTTTTTTAATAATTCTACATATTTATCTTTTCCAATTAATTTGATTATTTCTTGCATTTTCTACCTCCTTATTCCTCGCAATATAACCTAATATTATCTTGCATAAATCAAATTGCCATTTTTCCTTTATCATATAAGTATTAAATCTACATTTTCTTCTTAAAATACTTTTGACATTTTTTTAATGATTTTTTCATAGTCGTTACAAAGCTATAAGAAGCTATTCTTAATTCATAAAAAGCATAATCATATGTACTTTTATACTTTTCTAAAATCTCATTTATTTCATTAGAATCTAAACCTATAAATTCTAATTTTTTTCTTAATTGAATTAATGGATTATCTATATTATTTGAATTTTTTTTATAAGATATTAGTTTTTTCATTTAGCCACCCATGTAAAAGCCATTTTTATGAGTTATTCCTTCTATTTTTGGTACAATTTCATAAACCTTATCATCTTCTATACCATTAATTACATTACATACATAAGCACTTTTTGTAGCCAAATAATCCGCAATTTCTGCAATTGTACCCAAAAAATCTATTTTTCTAGTTCTTTTATTAATACAACAAACATTTCCTTTGTAATTAGCAGTAAATTTTAGTTTTTCTTCTTCTGTTTTAAACATATTATTAAATTTTTCTATTGCTTTTTCTTTAGCTTTCTGCGTAGTGTGAGTATATGTCTGTAGAGTTATTGATATATCAGAATGTCCTAGAATATCACTTATAGTTTTTACATCAATCCCATTTTCGATATTCATACTTGCAAAAGTGTGTCTTAATGAATGAAATTTAATCGGTTCTACTCCTGCTTCTTTCATAAATTTATTATAAAATTTTCTATATGTTCTAGGTTCAATTGGTTTACTATTATTGCTCAGGATATAAAATTTATCGTCCTTCTTTAATGCTTTTATAATGTTAGAAATATCTTTTGAAATTGGTACATCCCTAATGGAATTTTTTGTTTTTCCTGGGGTAATTATTATTTTACTAGGTTCTAATTCATCTAATGGATTATAAATTCTCTGCACTGTTTTATTTATATGAATAATGTTTTCATCTAAATCAACATCTTTAAATTGTAAAGCACATATTTCGCCAATTCGCATACCAGTAAAAATTCCTAATAGAATTCCTAAACTACGTGAATTAATATTTTTTAATATATAATCAATTATTTTCTTATATTCATTCTCCGTATATATTTGCTTTGCACTTGTAATTTGTTCAGTCTTAGGAATTTTAATTTGTCTAAAAGAAAATTCTGGAAAAACTCCTTCTTCTTGACCATCTCTAATTACAGCCTTTACTAATAATAATGAATCTTTAATATAATGTTCTGATAAACCTTTCCCATCTTTTCCACCTTTATCATGGCACCAATAAGCAAACATTTGTAATAATTTATTATTAAACTGATCACAAGGGATATTGCCTAAACACGGAATAATATTATTTACAAATAAATTAGTATAATTAGCAAAAGTACTTTCTCTAATTTCATATTTTTTCTTCTCTAACCAATAACCAGCATAATTTTTAAAAATTTTAGTATTTATTTCTGTTGATATTTCATAAGTTGAGTTGTCTTGAGATTCACTTATTTTAAAATCAATATTTAAGTAGTCTAATAACTTTTGTAATTTATCTAATTCTATAGCTAAATTACCACAAATTACCTCTTTAGCAGCCCACTCACTAGTATTTAATAAATTAGAAACTATCTCGTAATTATTATTTATTTCTTGTTGTAATATGTTCTTTAGCGTCATTTTCAAGCCTTATCAAATCCTCTTTCATATTATCGATTCTTCTTTGCTTTCTGCCAAAACCATCATCTCCTGTGTCTTTTAAATCAGTTTCTAATATTAAAAGTTGCTCTTTCTTTAATTTAATCAAATTATTAATAGTAGGATTTTTTATATAATCGCTAAATTTCATTACGAACCTCTTTATTCATTGCTCCACGTTTCCTTTGCCATTTTATCTATCGTATAAGTCTCAACTATTGAAATTATTTCCATTATAATAAATAAAACTAAATCTAATAAACTACTAAAAAATATAAAATAAATTATAAAGCAAGTAATAACCAATGTGATTGATAAAGAAATATACTTCATAACACTTAAAAAATATTTCATTCTATTTATCCCCTTTCACTAATTTTGTTAATTCTTCTAGATCAACTACCTCACTTTTAAATAATTGCTCTATTCTTTGCAACTTATTTTCTCTTTTAATTAAAAATTCTAAATCATATTGTAAGCTATAACTATCATTGATTTCTTTTGCAGTGGCTTTTATTCCATAAAGAGATAAACTATTCATTATAACATTCTTTTCTTTCAAACTCATATTCATAATTTTATCGGTTGATAATGTTATATTTTTTAATCTAGAACCATCATCCCAACCTGGACTCATTATTGTATTTTCAACAAACATATTTCCTACCTTTACTATATATTTCATATTTAACTTTCTCCTCTCTAAAACTTAATATTTCTAATCTTCAACTCTTTTTCTTTATTTGTTAATTTTGTATAAATTCTTGTAGTTTCTAAAGAATTATGACCTAATATATCAGCTAATCCTGCTATATCATTTGGATAAGTTTCTAAATAGCATTTTGCAAAGTAATGTCTAAAAGCATGCGGATGTACTGAATTTTTATTCACTCTTGCTCGACCAGCTATTTTCTTTAATCTTCTCCAAATAGTAGAATCAGCATAGGCTTTATTAGTTTTAGGATTAAATATAACTAATCCCTCTTTTATTTTTTTATCTCGGCAATACTTTCTTATTGCTCGTAATAAATCTAATTTGACAGGTATTTCCCTATCTTTGCCTTTATTTCTAACCTTTATAGTTTTAGATAGACTTTCTACTTTAAAAAAAGACAACTCAGAAATACGTATACCTGTTTCGGCTAATATTCTTAAGATAATATAATTATCATCTTCTTCGTACTTCTTAGTTGTTCTTAATAATCTATGATAATCAGATTTACTTAAAGAATAATCTACAGAGAACTTATTTTGCTGTTTTATTATCTTCACACATAAATCTTCACGATCAATAAATTTGAAAAACTTGTTTAGAACAATTAGATAATTATTTGTAGTATTAGGTAAATATTTATCTACACTATCTAATTGCTCTTTAAACTCTATAACTGTTCTTTTAGTGAGTTTTTTATCTTCGACATATTTTATAAAAGCATTAACATTAGTTCTATACTTCTTTATAGTTGCATCTGCTTTTTCTGTTTCTTTTAAAGATAATTCAAAGTCTTCTAATTTTTCTTCCAAATTCATTATTTTCCCCTTTCTAAAAATAGAACAATGCCAAACCCAGTAAGACAAACTCGCATTGTAAACCACCATTAATACAAGAAGGGAGGCAATGAAAGATAATCAAGGAGTGTTATTATACTTACTTTTTATAATGTCTAGTTATTATATTTATCTAAAATAACTTTTTCAATAGCCTCTCTTAAATTAGAAACAATTGGATGAACATAATCGTGATATGCTTCATTCTTATCTTTGTAGTTTGGAAAAGCAATAAATAATCTCTCTTTCCCTTCGATTAATCTAATATTATGGATTGCTAAACTATCATCTAAGATAATAGTTGCATATGCTTTAACTGATCCTTTATCTTCTACTTTCTTTAAATTTACATTTGTTACTTTCATTATTTCTCTTTCCTTTCTTCTCTTCTTAAATAGTCTTTAACTTTCTTTTTGCTGGATAATACTTTATTTTTTTCATTAAGTTGAATTACTGATGTTTGTAATTTACTTTTCTCTTGATTAATCTTTTCTAAAGCTTTTTTTAATTTAGTGTTTTCATCAATTGAGTTTTTACAATTTTTAACTAATTTATTTTTAGTTTCAGTTAATAATTCAACTTCGCTTTCTAAAGCTTCTATTTTGTTTTTTAGCTTTTCGTTCTCTTTAGTTAACCCTCCAACAGAACCATTAGCTTTTCTTAATGTTTGTTTATATTCTTTTATTTTTTCTCGTAATTCTTGCCGTATTTTAGCAAAAGAATCGATTTGCTCTTTCATATATTTTTTATCTTGTTCAAGTTCATCTATTTTAGATTTTTTTAAATCTAATCTTTTATTTAAATCACAAATTTCTAGTTCATTATTTGAAAGTTCGTTTTGCAACTCTTCATATCTCCTTTTTGTCAAAACTTTCATATCACATCTATTACCTCCTTATTTTCTAATTTAAACAACAAATTAGTTACTAGTTCCTCAAGTTGTTTGTTTTTTTGCTTAAGCTTGTTTATTTCCTTATGTAATTCTATATTTTCTAATAAGTGATTATCATCGTAATTAAATACTCCTAGTTTTAATAATTCTACAGGTAACATTAAGTATCGGTTGCTACAATAAAAATCATAAGTATTACCTGTTACATTTTCTAACCTACTAACCCTTTTTTCTAATTCTTTCAGTCCTTTTTCCACTTTTTATTCATTTCTCCACTTATTTGGTTCATTATAAATTTTATTAGTTCCTTTAACGTCAAATCTTTGTGTTTGTTGATTGTATTCAAGAGTAAGAATTCCTGTTTGACCATTTCTATTTTTGCCAATTATTACCTCTATTTCTTCAATTTTCATTTCAATTCCTTTGTAATAATTTTCATTATGGAGCATAAGCACTGTAGTAGCAGATTGTTCTAATTCTCCAGTTTCTTTTAAATCACTAATCTTAGGTCTCTTATCTTTTGCATTTTCAGAATTTCTATTAATTTGAGCAACTAGAAATATAGTACAGTCGTAATCTAAAGAAATTTGTCTTAGTTCTTTAACAATAGCAGTTGTTTTCTCGTATAGAGACTTAGTCTTATCATTACTTCCAATTAGACCTACATAGTCAATAAATGCTAGTGTATGCCCTTGTTTACTCTCTTCAATTATTCTCTTTCTAATGCTAGAAATAGTTTGACTTCTACTGATTACTTTGATGTTTTTGCTTGCAATAGCTTTACTACTTTTAACCAACTGTTCTTTTTGATAATCAGTAGCGGGATTGTCGTGATATATAATTGGTATCTTTGTATTTATGCCAACAAGTCTTTGATACACTTGCTTATCACTCATTTCCATGTTGAATAAAATGCAATTATATCTGTCTGATAAATCTTCCATTAAATTTAGAACAAAGCCAGTCTTACCTATACCAGGTCTAGCAGCTACTACAACTAGATCATGCTCTTGTATATTTGCATACTTAGACAATTTTTCAAATCTAAAATTAATCCCTTTATTTTTTGAATTTATTATTTTAAAAACCTCCTCTCCAGTTAATTTATTAGCATTTGTCTTAATGCTTAAAGCTTCATATTTATGAATAGAAGTTAATAATTCATCTTGTGATATTTGATTATTTTTAAATTTATCAATTACACTTAAAATTAAATCGTTTACATACCTTTCAAATAATAATTCTTGATAATAATCAAAATTATGACCAAATGTATTAGTCATGATATTAACCATCTTTTTTACGATTATTTCTTGATTAAACTTTTGATTAAACAAATGCTTGTATTTCTCTCCTAAAGCAATCAAATCAATATTTCTAATATCTTGATATTGTTGTTTTATAAGCTTAACGATAAATCTGTTCTCATTGTTTTTGAAACATTCGTCTGATATTACTAACCTACTAATATTCTCTGGATGAACTAATAAGCATCCAATAATTTCTTCTTCTAAATCATACATCACTCTAACCTCCGATAATGACATTCTTCATTATCTATAGACTGATTCTCTCTTCTTTTTTTTAAATGTTTTTTTATAGAATTAGTATCTCTTAGATTAGCTTTATCCCACTCATAAAGAATCTTATCAGTATATTTCACATTATAAACTTGATTCAGGACTGTCTCTTGAATAGCAAGTTTTATAATTTCAGGATTATACGTCCACGAATTAATAAATCCAATTTCAGTAGATGATAATGTTCTGCCAAATTCTTTTTCTGCAAATTCTAATACATTAACATTAGCATTAACATTAGCATTAACATTTACATTATCATTTACATTTACATTAGGTTTTTTACTTTCTAACCTATGGTTTTCTTCTTCAAAACCACTGGTTTTTTTATAGTTTTCTTCTTCTAAAACTATACTTTTTTCATAGTTATTCGATAGGTTTTCATCTTCTTTTTTAGACGGCCTACCACCCTTTTTACCATCCTTTTTTCTCTTTGTATTAGCATCTAATTGAGGTTTAACCAATTTAAACATTCTTACTAATTCTTTGGATAAACCATTAGGATGTTTACCATCTAGTGAATAATCAATAATCGCCTCATAGAATGCTAATCTATCTTTATCATCCATATCTTCAACCGCATCCCTGAAACTGTCATAAAAAACAAAACTATTCTGTATCATAAGTCCTCCCTGCTACTTTAAATTGCATTTATTTTACTTATCTTTTTTAGATAAGTAATATTTATATGATAGTAATCTACTACTCTTTCCATTGGAACTAAGTTACTAGGCAGTTCAAAACCTTCTTCTTTTATCTGCTTTCTCAGTTCATTAAAATCATGCCTTGCATACTCCATACATTTGCCACTAATCTTTTGCATATCACTTCTTGTAGCCCATTGTTTATTTATTACTTCTAAAAGTTCAGAGGCATTAAGCTGTTTAATTTTAGACATATTACTTACCACCTCTTAGCATATAGTTTCTAACTTCATAATAACTACATATAGAGCCCTTATCTTGATCACACATATTTGCATATTTAATAAAGTCATCATTTTTATTAAATAATAAATGAGCTAAAATAAAGACAATAGAAATCAAAGCAATTACTACTATCAAAATTTTAACCCACATTCTTAATCTTAATTTTTTCATAGTATCAAATCCCTTCTTAGTCTTGACCGACTTTTTATTTTTTATATTTGATTTTCTAATCAATTACTGATATACTTTAGTTGCCCTTATGGGCGGAAAACGAGGTGTTTCTAATGTTAGAAACATTTTTATACTTGCCCTGCCTAGATGCCTAACTATTAAGGATAACCAAGTCTGATAGTAGTTATAAGGGCTACCATACCCATAGGTCTTAACAGCTATGGGGCAAGTTAAGTTTTAATAGAGAAAGATAACTCGTAAATGTTAAGTAATAGCAACTAGATGCTGGTAATGTCTAGGGTATCTATCAGAAGTGTGAGACCAATGATAAATACTGCTGTTAATCTAGTATTAAACTCTTGAATAGTTAAGTATTACCAGTGCTTTTCTATTCTCGTACTGCTTGAAATCATTATTGCTGGCTGGCGATTTTGATTTCTTTTAATTTGTTTAAATCTAAATTAAATACTATTGCAATTCTTAATAATTCATCTGCTGTAAGTTTTCTTTTATTATTAAAAATTAAACTTATCTTGCTCTGACTTATACCAGTTTTTCTCTCTATCTCATACTGAGAAATATTATTATTATCAAAATATTTTTTTAAATAATCAGTTATCATTAAACCTCCTTATTTATTCTCTTTTTCATATTCAAGAATAAGTCTTAATAACTCAACTTTATCTTTACCAGCTAATACTCTCATATTATCAATTAAATTTTTAATCAATACTTCTTTTAATTCTTTCATTTATAAATCCTCCTTTCTTCTCCTTGACCGACTTTTTTTATTATTTATTGATTTTGTATATTACCTCGTTTACAATAGATTAATTGAGAGGAGGTAATTCATAATGGATAGCATTTTATTAAAAGAATATATATCTGAAAAAATATCCAATAACTTCACAAATTACTATTTAGTCAACGATTTCAAGCATGAAATAATTGGAAAAAATGCTGTAATAGATAATGATGAAGTTATATTAAGCGATGTAAAAATCATTGATCCCAATAATAGTGAAAATTACATCTTTAAAGAATTTTTTAGAATTAAAATCTCATCTATTAATACTTTCAATAACTGCTATAAAGAAAATTATGATAATTTTAGTTAGAAGCTATTTAACTGGCTTCTTTAAATTTTTTCTATAATCTACGCATTCACTGTGAATAATAATGTTGGATACTTTTTCATCAACACTACTAATCTTTTCATATCCTATACACCGATATACCATTTCTAATGTATTAAAAACTTTTTTAAAATCTTTATATTCGGCATTTAAGAAAATGCTTAATACCTCTTTACATCTTTTTTCATTTTCTTCAGTTCTTACTGAAAAATCTAAATCCACATCTATTCCTCCTTTCTTCGCCTTGACCGACTTTTTTTATTAATTTTCGTGCATATCTTCACATATTTGTTTAAAAAAAATATCATACTTTACATCATAATAATTTAAGAATTTTTCTAACAATTCTAATGTTATATTAATCTGTCCTTTTTCGTATCTTCTCATTGTTTCGTATGTAACATTAAAATCATTTGCTACTTGTTCCAAAGATAGATTTCTTCTAATTCTTAGTAGTTTTAATTCTTGAAGTATTTTTGAAGTCATTGTATTCCTCCTTTCTATCTAACCCAATTATATGTGCATATTTTCACAATGTCAACAGCTTTTGTGAAAATTTACACAAAAAAGTTGTATTTTTTTACTTTTAATGTTAATATTAGTAATAAGAGGAGGATATATGGCAAAATATTTTAACGATAATTTGAAATATATAAGGCAAGAAAGAAAGATGTCTCAACAAGAACTTGCCAATAAGATAGGTGCTGACAGATCTACTATTTCAAGATGGGAAAATAATGAGATAGAAACTCCACTTGATATGGCAATAAAAATTGCTGATGTCTTTAATATTCCTTATTATGAATTTTTTGGAAAAGATTTGCGATTTGACAATGCCGAAGCAATAGATGTAAATTCTAACATAATTAAAATACCTGTATATGGCACTATTAAAGCTGGAATACCCATAGAAAGCCAAACTGATATTATTGATTATGTAGATATACCAAAAAGTTGGACTAAAGGCGGGAAAGAGTTTTACGGTCTTAAAGTTAGTGGTGATTCTATGTTCCCTAAGTATCAAGATGAAGATATAGTTATTTTTGAAAAAACAAATGATACTACATTATATAATGGTAAAGACTGTGCTGTTATGATAAACGGAACTGAGTCAACATTTAAAAAAGTTTTAATTAATGACCAAGGAATCGTACTACAAGCTTATAATATGGCTTATGGTATTAAAATGTTTTCAAAAGAAGATGTTATAAATAAACCTATTAAAATTGTAGGTGTCGCTCGTGAAAAGAGAACTAAAATTGATTAAGGGTATGCTAGTATAGGTACTTTTAATAAATTTAGCATAGGAAAGGAGGTAAACTTATGGCTTGGTTTTTATTAATAATTTCAATTGTTGCACTTATTGCTTCTATCATAAGAGTAACTACTACTTCTGATGATTCTGATGAAAATAATAACAATTCAAATAATAGCGATGAAAACGACAATAAACCTAAAATTAAAAGAATGCTTTTTGAATGTGTTGGGGAAATGGCTGACAACGATAATGGAAAAAACAGACAAGATATAATAAAAAGAATAACAAAGAATTATAAAAAAGAGATTTTAAGTAGTGCGGATTTATTCAATGGTTATTCTACAGCTGAAATAAAAGAAATGTATGGTTCTGTAAGTGAATTTGAAGATGTAGAATTTGATGGAATATACAAAAAAGTTGAATACAAGGGTAAGCCTGCTTATATAATCCTTATGAAAGATACTGATGACAATTATTATGAAGTAGCTAATATAGCAAAGGATGATATAAGTAAATTTGAAGATATAGTTAATAATAATGAAGTATTAAATACAGTTATTTATGTAACTGGTGGAAAAACAAAAGAAGGAACTTATAATGACTATGGAAAAGAAATTGTTGAAACAACAGAGTTAAACTATGGAATAGATTTAAGAATTTCTTTTAAAAATAAAGACGAAAAATAAAAAAAGCCTCGTGCGGGAACACGAGACAGTGAAAAATCACAAAAAAGTCGGTCAAGACTAAGAAACAAAATACCAATAGAATTGATATAATGCTTTTGGATTTTTCTATTACATTATATCAATTCTGATATTAAAAATCAATAGAAAGAGATGATATAATGCCAGTTTATAGAGAAAAAAATAAAAAGAAATGGACTAAAGATGGAAGATCATATTATTTCAAGTGCTATTATACAAATATTAATGGAAATAGAACTGCATATAGGAGCAAATTGTATAAATTAAGCAGTGAAGCTAAACAAGCAGAAAGAACATTTATAAAAGAATGGGAAGATTTTCATAAAAACAAGCATATTATAAAAAAAGATAATGAAAATACAAATATTGATATTGCTTTTAAAGAAGTTTATAATGAATGGTTATCCTTAAAAAAAATATCAGTTAAAGGAACTACAGCCTATAGATTAGAAAAAAATTTAAATAAAAATATATTAGTCTTTTTTGAAAAATACAAATTACATGAAATTAAACGAAAAACTATAAATGAATGGTATGATTTTATGAATAAGTCTTCTAATTCACAAAAATATCAAAACTCTATAATTGGATATTTAATAGAGTTCTTTACTTATGCAAAAGATTTTTATACTTTCGATCCAAAAGTAGTAGCTATTATACAAAAAAAACATATAGATAAAAGTGTTCCCAATAAAAAAGAGTCTGAATGGAATTTTTGGACAGATGAAGAATTTGAACAATTTATTAAATATGTAGATGATCCTTTATATTATAAAATATTTAATTTTTTATATTTTACAGGATTGCGACAAGGCGAAATGATAGCTTTAACATGGGAAGATATTAATCTTGAAAAAAAGGAAATATATATTCATAATAATTTTACAAACAAACTAGGTATTGGAACTTATAATATTGTAGATCCAAAAACTAGAAACTCCATACGTCATATTGATTTAGATGATGAAACTAATAAACTAATGATTGAACATTATAATAACGAAAAAAAAATATATAATTTTTCTAAAAAAATGTTTGTCTTTGGCAATGTTAAATATATAGCTCCTACTACATTTAAAAGGAAACTAGATAAATACATAGTTTTATCTAAAGTAAAAAAAATAACTCCTCATGGTTTTCGCCACTCTCATGCTTCTTTACTTATTCATTTAGGCTGTGATAGTAGAGATGTTGCTAAAAGGCTTGGAGATACTGTACAAGTTGTAGAAAGCACTTATTATCATATGTTTCCAAAAAAAGAAAAAACATCAGTAACTTTATTAAATAATTTTCAAAATACAAGAAAAAATAGTATGTAATTAGTATGTAAAAATATTTACACATAATAAAACCCTTATAAAATAAGGGTTATTTTCAATTTGGTGCGGGTAACAGGAGTTGAACCTGCACGTCTAAGACACTAGATCCTAAGTCTAGCGCGTCTGCCAATTCCGCCATACCCGCAAGATAATGGTGGACCCTGATGGACTCGAACCATCGACCGTCCGGTTATGAGCCGGATGCTCTAACCAACTGAGCTAAGGGTCCATATAAATCACTGCTATTTAATATTAGCATAAATTTTAAACTTCTGCAAGGGGTTTTAACAAAAAAATAGCCACAATTTCATGGCTACTTATTTAACATATTTAATAGGTTGATTTTAAACACATCCTTTTCGGGATGACTTTTAGATATCATTACTCCTTTATAAGTAGATAATTCAGCTGCATGTCCTTCGTTTAAAATATCTTCTGGAGTAATATTGGTAAGTAAAATAACATGTTTATCAGGATATACTGTATAATGAACTCTAATCTCCCCATGTACTTTAGCAGATAACTCATCAGTTGGTAATTTAAGTTCATAGTTTATTGTACCTGCTTTAGCATCTTCACTAACCTTTTCACCTAAAAAATGACCTTTTCTTAATTCTGGATAATATTCGAATGTTAGTTTTTTATAAGCTAACATATTGTATTTTCTTAAAGAACGTTCTCTTTTTCTAAAATCATTCTCATCTAAATATTCAAATATAAATGACTTCTCCATATGTATACCCCCTTTTTATTGACCCCATATCTTGAAGTTGCTTGTATTATACTACAATTTAGGCATTTTGTCAAATTTTTTCGAATTTTTCTGCAATTATCGAATATAAATAACAAGTAGTAGGAAGATTTAATTTGTTGGTAATTACTTCTTTATATCCATTTAACTGTTCTATATAGGCTTTATCTTTCGTGTTTTTAAGTTTATAATCTATAATAATAGCCTCTTTATCCCCTACTAATAATAAGTCTATTTTACCATGATAAGTTTCATTACTTTTTTGATAAATAAATTCATATTCTTGATATTTTTTATATTCTTTATACTTATTCATAAAATCGCTATTAAGAAACTTAGTAAGCTTTTCCTTATAATAATTATCTTCTATATAGGGTAATTTATTATCAATAAAGTTAATCCGTTCAAAAAAAGTGTGGACATTTTTTCCTATTTCTATTAATTTCATTTCTTCTTGTGTTTTTTCATCACTATTTTCTTTATGATATGTCTCTTTTATTTTAGTGTTATTATCATAAACTGAAGGGATAATCTCTATTTTTTTTATATTTTTATCTGCTTTAGAAAAAAAATTCTTAACTTCTAAATACTCTTTAGATATATCTTTTATAGTTTCTATTTCTTTAATTTTTTCTTTAAAAAGGCTAGCTACACTAATAACCATTTTTGCAAAGTTTGTATAGTTTAATCTATCATAATTACTAACAACATTTCTTAATTCTTTGTTACTTTCTATATTAGGCATAACTACTATCATTTTCTCTCTTGCTCGAGTCAATGCTACATATAAAAGTCTAATTTTTTCACTAATATCTTTTTGTTTTAATTTTTCTAAAGCGAGCACTTTTGTAATTAGTTTATTATTAGTATCAACTTCATCAATAATTATACCATAATCTTGATTGAATAAAACGTTGCTCTTATATTCATCCTTATTAAAGTCTTTATAAAATCCAGCAAAATAACAGATAGGATATTCTAGTCCTTTAGATTTATGAATAGTCATAATTTTAACACTATTACTATCTTCTTTGCTAATAGCAAGTTTTATTTCTAATTTTTCGTCATTAATTTTTTCTAGATAATCACTGACATCAATAATAGTAAAGTTGCTTTTTTCTAAGTTTGCTATTAGATTATAAAAGTATTCCATTCTACTAGAGTTAATATCTATATTACCAATTAAGGCAAGTTTATCTATATAATCTAATTTATCTAATAAAGATTCTAAATAAACTACTGGTGTTAATTTATCTATATTTTCAAGGATTTCCTTAAAAACTATATAGACGCTAGTCTCTTTATAAGTGTTATTCATAATAGTCTGATATATCTTATCATCTTTATATGAAAATAAGAAACTACGTGCAATAGAAGTAAAAGCAAGTTTAAACTTACTATCAAATTTATTAGTAATAATAGCTTTCGCAAGAATAAAAAAATTTTTTAAAAGATATAAATCAGTACTACCACTTGTTTTTTCATCTTCATATAAAGTAATAGGAAGACCTAAATATTGAAATACTTGTTTATAAGTAGTAAAATCAGTCGCTCTGTCTAATAGTATTACAAAATCTCTATACTCAACTTCTCTCAAAACATCCAAATCTTTATCATAGACTAAATATTTACTATTAACTTTTTCTTTAATATCATTAGCAATAATAAAAGCCTCTTTTTCTAATTTACTATACTCTTTATCTTTAGTATCATAAGTATAGATATCTAAATAGTTATTATTACTAGTTTTAGCTTTATCTTCATATGTCATATTACCAAAAATCATAGCATGCCCATTATTGTAATCTGCTTCTCCTAAATAGTCATCCATAATATGAGAAAAGAAAAGATTTATATCACTTAATACTTCTTTTCTACTCCTAAAGTTTTTAGCAAGATCTATTACTCTTCCTCCCTTATTTTTTTTATAATTATCATACTTATCTTTAAAGATTGCTGGATTAGCATTACGGAAACGATATATTGACTGTTTAATATCTCCTACCATATAAACATTATCTTCTGAAATATAACTAATAAAGGTTTCTTGAATATCATTGGTATCTTGATACTCATCAATTAATATTTCTTTAAAACTTTTTTTTACTTCCTCTCTAATCTCTAAATTATCTTTTACCAAACTAATTGCAAGTTTTTCAATATCCATAAAAGTATAGTAATTATTTTCTTTCTTATATATACTAAAACGTCTATCTAACTCTTTAACTAACTCTAATATTATAGATATATATTCTTTAGTCTTAATAATACTAACTTTAATATCATCAATGGTTTCATAGATAACTAGGTCACTAATTTCTTTTAGTGCTGCTGTTAAGTTCTCTCTTAGCTCTTTAGAATCACTATCTACACCAGTTCTTGCTCTAGGAAGTGATGTAAATATTGTTCGTCTCAACTCTTCATAACTGTTTGCATTTATAAAAGGTGAAAACATCTCCTCTAATTGTTCTAAATACTTACTAGAAGTTAAGCTTCTAACATCTTCATATAGATTTATAATATTGTCTTTTTTACTTTTTAGAAATTCTAAAAAATCTTTAATATATTTATCTATTACTTCATCACCATAATATTTAGAAATATATGTATTAATAAATTCATTCTTATCTAATTTTAAATCTAAAGTACTATCAAGTTCTAATATTCTTTTCTTAATAATTTTATCATCTTTGAGGCAATATTTAGTAATTAGATTAAGAAAGTCTTTAGGAGATTTATCATAATATTCTAAAAATAACTGATCTAATATTTCTTTTTTAGCAAGATCTAAAATACTAGCTTCAGCAATTGTAATATCAGATGACAAATGAATAGTATCAGCATATTTTTTAACTAAAGCAAGAGAATAGGAATCAAAGGTTGTAATATAACTGCTATCAAGTAAATCTAGTTCATCTAACATTTTATTTTCTTTCAGTTTCTTTCTAACTCGCTCTTTCATTTCTAATGCTGCTTTATTAGTAAATGTTAATATTAAAAGTTCATTTATATGTGTACCCTCTTTTAACTTTCTCAAAACTCGTTCTGTTAAAACAGCAGTCTTACCACTTCCTGCTCCTGCACTTACTAATATATTAGATCCCTCTAAATCAATAGCAAGTTGTTGTTCTTCAGTAAATTTAGGCATTAAGACTCCCCTTCTTTCTTATCTAGATAAACATAGTCACTAGGACTTACAAAACACACTTCTTTAAAGGCACAAAACTCACAAGAAATATTTTTGTTATTAATTATTTTAGGAGCAATATCAAAAGAATTATTATCTATTGTTTTAAGACACTTTTCTAAGGCTTTATCAATAGAGTTTATTATATCTTCTACTTCACTATCACTTAATACCTTACTTCTACTAGATAATTCTCCATCTTTTTTAACACTTAAACCTTTAACAAAGGAATCAGTCTCATAATCTTCATCTAAATACGAAAGAATTACTTTATCATCAGTAGTATATCCTACTAGTTTTAAATTTTTAAACCACTCTTCTTTATCTTTATAACTTCGTAATAAGTATTGATAAAAGAAACCAACAAAAGTAGGATTTTCAAATAAATTACTTTTATTAATTAGGTAAATATATAAAGGTAGTTGTAAATATAATCCCTCTTCTAAATAATCTAAATTTAATGTTGCACTTCCCGTCTTATAATCAAAAACAGCATAATAAGTTTTATCATGAAATGTTTTAAACAATATCTTATCAATAAACCCCTTTAATGTAACATTTTCACTTAATGGTATCTCTAATTTTTTTTCTCCATAAAAATCAGTAAGAAAACTTCTTTTTTCAACTCTTTTATTGTAGTTAACTATTTCTTTTAATTCTATTTCCAACCTTTTAAATAAAATAGTCTCTCTCTTATCTAAAGAATTATCTTTTAAAGCTTTATCAAGAGATGCATCAAAAGAAAAGTTATTATTATAGCTATCTTTTAAAACACTATGAAAAATATTGCCTATTTTAGTATTAAAATTAGTATCAAAATTATCTAATTTTAAGATATGCTTTAAATAATATTTAAAAGGACATTTAGCAAGATCATCTATACTGGAGTAAGATAAGCTATAGGAAGTCCCTTTCCTATTAATTCCTTTAAATTTATGATCAAAGCTAGTATATTTACTAGTATCTATATTAGTTGTTATAAAGTCAAAATCTTTATCTTTTTCATGGTATTTATAATAAATATCTAATATACTACTGGCCCTATAATTATTAAATTTCTTACTATAATTATAATTATAATTAAGATGATCTATTTCTTTTAAAGTAAACTCATTCAATAAACTAGATTTAGCATATTCATCTGTTAGAGATGTTAATTTATATGAAATAGTAAGATTATTTATAGTCCCTAATACTCTAATTAAATTATCTTTACTTAATTTATTTTTAATAAAAGATGTACTTAAATTACATTTACTCTTTAAATTATCACTCAAATAATCCTCATCCTTATAAATTTTAGGCAAATGATTTTGATTAAATCCTAATACAAATAAGTATTGATCACTACTAATTAAATAAGGAATATCTAAAGATTCATTTAAAACTTTAACAGACTCTATTAATTCGGGACTATCTAAAGTAGTATTCTCTAATTTTTCTTTTAATAAGATATCATAGTATTTACTGTTTTTAGCATAATTTAAATCACTTTCTATTTTCATAATTTTAGACTTTATGTCAGTGTCTTTAATACGATTAATATCTTTATCTCTTAAATATTCTTTTACACTTATTAAGGAAGTTATTTTATTAGTAGATTTTAGATATAGTGGGATATCAAACATCTTAAAGATAGTTTTAAGTAAATAGTTATAACTACTATCAATACCCGCTAAAAAGATTTTATTATAATTAATACCTTTACTATTAAGTTCTCTTATTTTTAAAGCAGTACCTATAATTTCATCTTTCATAGAGTGATATTTATAAATAGTATTTATAGATAAATTACTAGCAATATCTAAATAGTTAGCATTAATACTATCTAACATTTCTTTTTGATATGGTTCCAGCATACTATAACCTATTATATAAATATTTTTAGTTAATAAGTATTCTTTATATCCTTTATCAAAAATCAAATAATTATTATCTTTCAAATTAAAATATAAACTCTTAAGATTATTTAATTTAGTTTCTATATAATCTTTAGTTATATCTATTTTATAAAGATTTTTTAACATAAGTCTTAACACATCGATATTCTCATTAGTTTTATCTAATAAATATAGTAAGGCTTCTTCTTTTATATCAAAGAAATAATGTTTTTCTAACTCTTCTAAACTAATAAAAGTTATATTATATATTTCACTATCGGTTGATAAGATATCTAATAGTTTTAACTTTAAACTATTAGGGACAATATAAATAGAGTTATCAGTAAATTTAAAGTTCATCTTTCTCACCTCTTTTCTATTAATATTTTAACATAAAGAAAGAAGTGTTTAAACTTCTTTCTTTAGTTCTTCTAACTCTTCTATACTTAAACCTGTTACTTTTATTACGTCCCCTTTAGATATTCCTATATTAAGAAGATTTTTGGCAATAGCAACTTTCTCTTCCCCTTTTCCTTTAGTAATTCCATTTTCATAGCCATCAAGTCTTGCAGAGTTTATTTCTTTTCTTCTCATTTTTTCAGCATCATAAAGGACTCTAAACTCATCATTTTCACTTAATCTTTCTAATTCTTCCACTACTTTCAAAGCCTCCTTATTACCATTAGCAATTTTTCCCATCTCATCAAATGACTCTGCTCTAAACAATGCTAAATATGTTTCTTTTTCGTTACTACCATTATAACGTACATTTTCAAGACTTTCAAGATATATGTCATAAATTTTTATTTCATCTATAACATCATTATACTTTTCATTTCTTAAATCATATCCAACACTGATCGCTTCTATATCATTATTATATTTAGAATTGTTAAAGTTAATAAGAATGGTGTGCATCTTTTTAGAGTTTTCTCCTTCTACTAGTCCTCCCCCAACAACAGCATATAAATACTTCCTAGCTTTTAATAAAGTTCTTTTATCAGCATTTTTATTCATTTCAATTATAATAAAATCATTGTCTTTTTTTAGTAGTATATCTTTTTAGCAATTATTCCTTTAATACTGCTATATGCTAAAATTATTGTTGGAAAACCTATTCTCAAAGCATTAACAAATAACAAATGATCTTGATTAGGAACTCCTCCTGCCATAACACCAGCAATAATTAATCCTCCTATACCACAAGCAACAGCCTTACTCTTTTCTACTATAGCATACCTTGGTTTAGAACCATCTGCCATATAAACTACTAAATTATTATAGTCTTCTGTAGTCCTTTTAATCATTACATTACTTTCATACCTCTTTCTCTTTTCTGTGTCTATATACTATCACAAAAAATAAAAATAACAATAACAATAAAAAAGGAATGAAATAAATTTCATTCGCCAACCGCTTTGCGGTTGTTTTTT
>ERZ827512.642-NODE-642-length-43617-cov-21.880515_pt1 | contig 43617 bp, 39 predicted proteins | sample MGYA00519916_ERZ827512 | MGnify/ENA primary metagenome ERZ827512 (study PRJEB31778, sample SAMEA3449335) | human gut metagenome | biome: human gut; feature: human-associated habitat; material: faeces | place: United Kingdom | collected 2010/2012 ... | reverse complement strand
GTAGCATCCTATCTGTCCAATAAACCGGACTTTTTCAAGATATTGTGGCTTGCTGTGTTAAGTCGATAAGCATTAAATATATTATACAGATCGATACAGCGGCGGCAAGGACAGTGATTGCATCAAGATCCTTGCCCAGCTCGCCGGGGTCAAGTTCGAGGCAGTCCACAATCTGACCACCGTGGATGCTCCGGAAACGGTGCGGTATATAAAATCTCAGCCGGATGTGCGTATTGACCGACCCTACGACCGGGATGGTAAGCCTGTGACCATGTGGAACCTCATCGTCCGCAAAGGTACACCGCCGATGCGCACTTCCCGGTACTGCTGCAGCGAACTGAAAGAACCGGGCGGCACGGGAAAGATTGTGGTGACCGGCGTTCGATGGGCGGAAAGCACACGCCGGAAGCAGTCCGCTGATGTGGTCAAGTTCATCGGCAAGCCGAAAGGCACACAGAAAATTGCAGAGGAACTCGGCGCAGATTACCGCACCACCCGCCAGGGCGGCATCGTCCTCAACGACGATAATGACATCAACCGCCGCATGGTCGAGCATTGCTACCGCACCCGGAAAACGATGGTCAATCCCATTGCGGACTGGACGGACGAGGATGTGTGGGAATTTCTCAATCACTACGGCTGCAAAAGCAACCCGCTCTATGAGTGCGGCTTCAAGCGCATCGGCTGCATTCAGTCTGCTTTCCGCATGGATACCGATAAGAAGGAATCCTCTGAGCTGGCATCGCTGATGCTTACCAAGGATTTCTTCAAAAAAATCATCGTCCGCATGGATGCTCTTTTCAATTTGCGCATTTTATTGTACCTTATTAATACCATTTTCAGCATTACCGGACGCGATTGGATTATTAAAGCGTTTAATTAGGCTTTAGTATTATTCTGGGAAAAGCCTGAAATGACAAAGCCCCCCAACGCTGGCGGCGTTGGGGGGCTGCTTATCATGGCGGTTTATAAGAAGAAAAAGCTACTCCTTTATCCAAATTGCGATGGCGGTGTTGTTGTCCACATCCGTGCTTTTCCGCATCATGGCGCGGCAGCGGAGCAGATATACCCATTCCTCCGCCGTGGCGGCCTTGTGAAGATCGAGCATGATCTCGTCCTCCAGCAGCCGCTCCCAGAGACCGTCGGAGCACAGCAGAAACGCATGGTCTCCGGGGGAAAGCGTGATGGGCGCATGAAGCTGGGGCTTGATCTCGTCGTCGCCGATGACCCGGAACAGCTTGCTCCTGCCCTCAAAGGACGGAATTTCCGACCGGGAATGCAGCTCGCCCATTTTGATGGAAAGCTGGGCGAGGCTGTGATCCTCCGTGTAGTCCGCGAGGACGCCGTTGTGGAAGTGGTACAGCCGGCTGTCGCCGATGTGTGCCCATACCGCCTGATTTTTGTAAAGATACAGCGTGACCGCCGTGGTCTTCATCTGGTTGGCGTTGGCGCGGGTGGCGAGGATGTTCCGGTTCGCCTCGTTCATCCATGCGAGAATCGTCTCGCCGGAGGGCAGCGCCTCATCCGCCTGCCACTGGGAAAGCGCCTTGACGCCGATGGAGGACGCGGCCTTTCCGCCGCCGTGGCCTCCCAGACCGTCGCAGATGACGGCGCAGTACTGATCCGGTCCCGGACTGAAATAGGCGCAGGAATCTTCGTTTTCAGACCGGCTGCCGATATTTGTATACCAATACCCTTCAATTACCATAGCTGTTTACCTGTTGTTTCTGGGCTGATCGGGCGGGTCGTAGCCCAGAACGATCAGCGTGTAGTTGTCCTGATACGGCAGGGCAGCGCCCATGATCCGCTGGCCGATGTGGGACGCGGCCAGCTGGACGCTGCCGCAATCGCGCAGGATGGCCGCCATTTCGGCGTCGCTTACAGTGCCGTAGACGCCGTCGCTCATCAGCAGCACCCGGTCACCGGGGAGCAGGGGGATGGGCGTGCGGTTGTAGTCCACGTGGCGCAGCTCGCCCATGCCGATGAAGCTGGTGAGCTTCCGTCCGTTGGGGTCGCGCAGGGCTTCCGCCATGGAGCGCTTGCCCTCCAGAATGTCGGGCATCCAGTCCTGCAGCAGATCGTGGTCACGGGAAAGCTGGCTGAGCTGACCGTCCCGGTACAGATAGACCCGGCTGTCGCCCACGGAGATCCACCGCAGCGCATTGCCCGTGATCAGGGCGGACACCACCGTGGAGCCGCTGGTGTAAAGCCCCTTGGGGCCGAGCATCTGATTGACGGCGCGGTTGATACCGGCCACCATACCCGGCAGCGCGGTGGGAACCTGATTCGCCTGAAGAGTGGAGCCGAAGGTCAGCGCCTCCATGACGATCTTCTGGCTGACCCGTTCTCCGCCGGAGAGGCCGCCCATGCCGTCGGCCAGAACCGCCAGAATGCCCGTATCGCGGAGCACGGCCGTCTGACCGAAGCTGTCCTGCTGGTAATCCCGCCTGCCGATGTCGTGGATCTTTCCGAGGGAGATACCGGGGATGGGACAGACCGTTTCCTCCACGGTTTCCTTGGTGATGGGAACGGGATGTACCTCCGCGGGTGTGGGAGGCTCCATGGGCTGTTCGCCCGAGCGCTCATGGTCGCGGACGTTCTTGCGCAGCATTGCCAGCAGCAGGATATCCACGCATGCGCCCGCCGCGAAAACGAAGCAGGCAATCTGCATGACAAGACGGAAACTGGGGACGGACTTGCGAGGGGAGGTGGGTTCGCTCATAACCGTCGGCATAGTGTCTTCAGTACCCGATGGGGTGGTTTCTTCAGAAGCCGGTTGGGTGAATGTATGGGGATTAATGTAGATGCCGGAGTGAGGGGCTTCTTCTGTGGCGGTGCTGGATGGAGGGAATGCATCGCCGGGGTCAAAATTCTCACTGGCGGGTCTTATGGGAGCCTCGGCAGTTGCCGGGGGTTCCTCGATATTTGCCGCGGGTTTCTCGGTAGTCGCCGGGGGGACCTCGGTAGCTGCTGGGGTGTTCTCGGTAGTTGCTGGGGGGGCTTCGGTAGTTGCCGGGGCCTCATCAGTGGGAGCGGTTGCTTTGTCCGATCCGTCTTTTTTGGCAGGCGCTGCCTCTGCCCCGTCGGCCTCCATGGGAACACTCGTTGCCTCTGTAGTCTCAACAGTGGCAGGCGCAGTTGTTTCCGTGCCTACGGTCGTTTCTTCGGTTGCACCCGTCGCTGTAGCCGAGACGGGATTAACCCCGGTCGGCAGTGTGGGAACACCGGGCACATCTTCTCCCGGGTCGTATACGAAGCCCAGATAGCCCGTGCCGATCGATGCGAGGATCAGCACCACCGCCATTACGGCCAGCAGAGACTGCCTGCGCTTTATCATTGCTGCTTTATTTCTTTTCATTCCAATCAAACCGATCTCCGCAAAGCGGCACAAATAACAGCTTCGTCGTACCAATCGTCAGAACGTCGTAGGCTTCGATTTTCTCTACGCTGAGAGCGGGCTTCCCATTTACCCGCACGATATTGCGGCCGGAACCGGGGCCAAAGTAAAAGGTGCGATCCTCGTTGTCGTAGGCGATGATGGCGGAATTCTCCGCGCTGATGTGGGGGTCTCCGGGGATGGAAATGTCCATCCTGGCGCTGCGGCCAATGTAGTTGTTCTGGCTGTGAATGCGGTAGTCAGTGCCCTTCGTGGCGCCCTCGATGCACACCAGCCAGCCTACCACGGGGTCAAAGGGAGCGCTTTCCTCATTGCCGTCTTCGTCTACGGGGACGACGGGCTTTGTGGTCTGATAGTCCTGTATAGTGGGGGGAGTTTCAATGAAGGAATCCTGAGCGCTCACGGTGCGCTGATAGGGCTGCACCCTGCCGCCGTTCGGGTCAACAGGCAGGGTCGGGGAGGGGGTGTTGCCGTCGTCAAAGTAGCTGGTGCCTATGATCCCATCCGGAAGGACGTTATTTCCAATGGGATTTTTGTTTCTCGCGGCCTCGGCGGCGCACATCGGGCAGGTGGCGTTTTCTTCCGAGTCATAAAAGTGACCTTTGCTGCAGCGAACGATTTCCATAATAATGAACCTCCTGTATGTAAATGGTGTTGATATTATTTGTTAACAGACGGTGATGCGGTTTTCGGAAGTACCGACGCAGAAGCTGCTGCCGTGCTTCAGGGCGACCTTTGTCCCGGCGGGGACGCGCTTGCCGTGGATGAAGGTGCCGTTGCGGGAGCCTTCGTCTACGAGGATCAGGAACTCGCCGCTATTCTCCAGCGTACAGTGCCTGCGGCTGACGGCGGCGGCGCTCTCCGGGAGACGGATCTGGCAGCTGGGGTCACGGCCGACGGCGACCTTGCCTGCCGGTACGGGAATAATTCTGCCATCCGGCAGTTGCACCCGGAAGGAGGGCGTATATACGCCAGCGGGAACGGTGCCGCCGGGGACAGTGCCGGGGGTGACGCCGCCCGCGGGGTACTTCTCAGCGCTCTTGCGGTTGCGCAGGAGGAAGTAGATGGCCACGGCCACTGCCGCCACGGCGACCGCTGCCGCCGCTATGGTGACGACGGAGATCGAACTTCCGGCGGTCATGTAGGGGATAGGTAATGCCGAAGCCGCCCTGCCCCAGCATTTCGCCCATCAGATACTTTCCGTTCAGGATCGTACCGGGCTTCAGCGCGAAAGGCTCCGCGTGCACGCTGCCGTAAGCGCGCCCGCATTCCGGACAGTAGGTGATCCCTCCCGACAGGTCGTGCATACATTTCATACATCTGCGTACTTCCATAGTCCATTCCTCTTTCTTTCGGGGGAACTCGTGGGGTTCCCGCCGTTTTTTGGAACCATTACAGTAAAATAATATCACCGCTTGATACTATTATCTACTGATTATTTGGCAAATTTAGTATATCAGATTTCCAGAATTTGCGGTCGCACGCCATGCGACAATTTTGAAAAAATTCGCCCGGCTCTGAAAGGCAGAGCCGGGCGGGGGTGATGGGGGGTCAGCGGTTGCGGAATTCCTTAAGAATACGCTCGTCGGAGCAGTTGAGGTCCGTAAGGACGTCACAGCCGGTGAATATGTCGTTCATTTCTGTTACGGCGGAGGCATCAAAATTGGACAGATTCAGGCTGGTCAGGTCGTAACACCGGCCGAACATCCAAATCATCGTCGTTACGTTGGATGTGTCAAAGTTACTGAGATCCAAGCTGGTTAGGCGGCTGCAGCCGGAGAACATGAAATTCATGTTTGTTACTTTGGAGGTGTCAAAGCTGGTTAAATTCAGGTGGGTCAAACTCTCACACCCGTAGAACATAATATACATGCTTGTCACGCTGGAAGTATCAAAGCCAGATAAATCCAGACCGGTGAGACTGCTGCAATCTTGAAACATACTATGCATGCTCATTACATTGGAGGTGTCGAAACTGGCGAAATCTAAACTGGTTAGACTCGTACAGCGTGAGAACATCCCATACATGTATTTTACGTTAGAGGTATCGAAGCCAGATAAATCCAGCTCGGTGAGACGTTCGCAGCCTGCAAACATAGCGGATGTGTTTGTCACATTGGAGGTAACAAAACAGTCTCCAAAGTCGATTGTCTTGAGATTTACAAAGTCCTGGAACAGCCAAGAAGCATCGGAATTTGGCGCAATCGCTCCGTCGGCGGCTACGTACAGATCGCCGTTATCCATCCATGCCAGCACGCTTCTGTCCCCGGCTTCCGAGACATCCCATGCACTGCTGGGGGCGTTTTTCAGAGAGCTTTGGAAGGTTAGAGTTTTTACGTCTTTGCGCAAATACTGACTCTGCCCCCAAAAGGGAGTAAGAGGGTTGTCGTCTTCATAGACAACGTCTGTAGCCGCCATGGTATGGACTTCCATGGGAATAGTAGGAACTGTTTCTGTCGGCGCCGGTTCCGTGGCGGAGGTCTGCGCGGCCGGTGCTTTCACGGAGGAAGCGGGGGGGGACTTTTTCCCGCCGCTGCCGATGGAAATGATGAGGGCTATCACCGCTACAGCCGCCGCGATGCCGGGAACCAGCCATTTGGGAAGCGGACGGCCGGGGTCGGGCTTCGGCGGCTGGAGGTTCCGGGTTTCCGGCCGGACCGGCTCGGTTTTCGGGACGTCCCTGACGGGCGGCGTTTTTCCTGCCGGGTGGGTGACGATCTGAAGCAGAGCGTCCATATTCTGCGGGCGGTTCTGGGGCAGGACGTTCATGCAGAAGGCAAGAACGTCGAATTCCTCCTTCGTCAGCCGCGGACGGCAGGTCAGGGTGTCCTCTATCATGCGGTCGGTGGCGGAGGGGGGCAGGACGCCGGTGCAGCAGTAGTAGATCGTGGCGGCCATGGCGTAAACGTCCGTCCATGGGCCGATCTTCCCCGCCTGACCGTACTGCTCCACGGGGCTGAACCCGTGCTTGGCCACCATCTGGGAGGACTGCACATTGCCGTCCTTTCCCTGAATGTCCAAGTCTTTTGCCGCGCCCAAGTCCAGCAGAATAAGCTTGCCGTCACTCTGCACCATGATGTTGTCCGGGCTGATGTCCCGGTGAATGATGCCGTGCTTATGGACTTCCGCCAGCGCCTGCATGATGGGCGTCATCAGGCTGATGCAGGTGCCGTAATCCATAGGGCCTTCCCGCTGCAATTTTTTCAGCAGTGTTTCGCCCTCGATGAAGTCCATGACGATGTAGGCGGTCTCATTCTGGATGAAAACGGACTTGACCCCGACGACACCGGGAATACCGCCCAGCTTTGCCATTTTCCGGGCTTCCTTCAGGAAGCTGTCGAAGCCCTTTTCCATGCCGGATTTCTGCATGACGGCGCTGCTCCACACAACGGTGGTGCTGTTTTCCCGGCTGACCATGCCGGTGCTCATGGGGTAGTATTCCTTGATGGCGACCTTCTGTTCCAGCAGTAGGTCAAAGCCGATATAAGTGATGCCGAAGCCGCCCTGCCCCAGCATTTCGCCCACCAGATACTTCCCGTCCAGAATCGTTCCGGGTTTCAGGGCAAAGGGCTCCGTTTCCACGCTGCCGTAGGGGCGGCCGCACTCCGAGCAGAAGGTCTCCCCCGCCGCCAGCGCGTGCATACATTTCATACATCTGCGAATTTCCATATCATGTACCACTCTTTTCTACAGACGGATTCAGGACAGCGCACCGTTTACATAGGTGCCTTCCTGATACAGCGAGTTATTGGGCGTGAACAGCCTGCCATACCCGTTTCGGAATTCGTTGCGGATCTCGCCCACATAATGGTAGGACTTGGCGGTGATTCCCAGACCAAATCCCTGCCAGGAGTCGTTTAATGTGAGACCGTAATAGGTATGGTCGTGCTTCTTCTGCGCCGACACCATGCGCCAGCTGTCGCCCTCCACAGTGGGCTGACTTGCCGGTACAGGTGTGCGGTAAACGTAAATCCCGTAGCCGTCGACGATTCCGCCTGCAAATTCGCCGTAAAAGGTTCCGCAGTTTTCCAGCTGCAATGAGCCGAAGCCGCAGGGCTGTCCGCCGCAGATCATGCCGGTATAATACGTGGTGCTTCCCTCCCGGGACGGATACAACGAATCGACATGATCCGCTTCCCACAGCCACGAGCCGCTCTGCTTTGCGCCGCTGCGATATGTATAGGCGCCTTTCCCCGCGGGGAAACCGCTTTGGAAAGTTCCCCGATAGCTGCCGCCGTACTCATAGCTCAGAGTGCCATACCCACAGGGAACCCCTTGAAGCAGCATTCCGGTATATTGACCGGCAGAACTGCCGCGCCAGCTTCCCGCGTCATAGGTGACCGCCGTCTCTCCATAGGTCCACGCCCCCTCCACCGGGGCAAGCCCCGCGTCGTCGGCAAAGGTAAATACGCCCGTTTCCGGGTAGCCGTTTCGGAAGGTGCCGGTGAACGTCCCCTCCGCCCAGCTCAGCGTACCCTCTCCGTCGGGCACGCCTGATGAGGCTGTACCGACATAATTACCATCAAGATAGGGAAAGCTTTCCACCGGGACGGTCGTTTCCGGAGTGGGAGGAATGAATGTAAATGCGGCGGTTGGTTCGGTCTGAACGGCCGCCGGTTTTACGGGCTCCTGAATGGAAGGCGAGGCGCTCGGACTTTTTCCGCCGCTGCCGATGGAAATGATGAGGGCTATCACCGCCACCGCCGCCGCGATGCCGGGGATCAGCCATTTGGGAAGCGGACGGCCGGGGGCGGGCTTCAGCGGCTGGAGGTTCCGGGTTTCCGGCCGGACCGGCTCGGTTTTCGGGACGTCCCTGACGGGCGGCGTTTTTCCTGCCGGGTGGGTGACGATCTGAAGCAGAGCGTCCATATTCTGCGGGCGGTTCTGGGGCAGGACGTTCATGCAGAAGGCAAGAACGTCGAATTCCTCCTTCGTCAGCCGCGGACGGCAGGTCAGGGTGTCCTCTATCATGCGGTCGGTGGCGGATGGAGGCAGAACGCCGGTGCAGCAATAGTAGATCGTGGCGGCCATGGCGTAAACGTCCGTCCAGGAGCCGATCTTCCCGTCCCGGCCGTACTGCTCCACGGGGCTGAAGCCCTGCTTGGCCACCATCTGGGAGGACTGCATATTGCCGTCCTTTCCCTGAATGTCCAAGTCTTTCGCCGCGCCCAAGTCTAAAAGGATAAGCCTGCCGTCGTTCTGCACCATGATGTTGTCCGGGCTGATGTCCCGGTGAATGATGCCGTGCTTATGGACTTCGGACAGTGCCTGCATGATGGGGGTCATCAGGCTGACGCAGGTGCCATAATCCATGGGGCCTTCCCGCTGCAATTTTTTCAGCAAAGTTTCGCCCTCGATAAAGTCCATGACGATATAGGCTGTCTCATTCTGGATGAAGACCGAATTCACGCCCACCACACTGGGAATGCTCCGCAGTTTCGCCATTTTCCGTGCTTCTTTTAAGAAGCTGTCGAAGCCCTTTTCCACGCCGGATTTCTGCATGACGGCATCGCTCCACACAACGGTAGAGCGGCCTTCCCGGCTGACCATGCCGGTGCTCATGGGGAAGTACTCTTTAATGGCAATCTTCTGCTCCAGCAGCAGATCAAAGCCGATGTAGGTAATGCCGAAGCCGCCCTGCCCCAGCATTTCGCCCACGAGATACTTCCCGTCCAGGATCGTTCCGGGTTTCAGAGCGAAAGACTCCGCCTTCACGCTGCCGTAAGGGCGGCCGCATTCCGGGCAGACGGTCTCCCCTGCCGCCAGCGCGTGCATACATTTCATACATCTGCGATTTTCCATATCCCGATCCTCTTTCTTGTCTGACGTTCGTTATTTCTTGCTGAATAAGTCAGAAAAGCCGTTTTTTTCCAGACGGTTGTTGATGTCTATAATGTCCAGCTCCCGCAGAATGCCGTCGATGATAACGATGTCCCGCGGGCTGGAACCGCTCAGGGAAGCGAGGTCACCGATTTTCAGCAGCTTCTGGGTCTCGGACAGGTTCATGCCCAGAACGCGGGAAAGCCGCAGGAGCACATTCCGCTGAGGGCTGACCTCGGCGTTCAGGATCCGGTAAAGGGAGGACTTGTTCAGTCCCGCAAGCCCCGCGATGGTCTCGACGGAACGGGGCGTTTTGCACAGAAACTGGAAAAGGTAGTCGCCAAGGGCGGGGCCGTTGGCTTCGTGAAGGAGCTGCGTGACGGATGCGCCGCCTTTCAGACGGGAAACGGCAATTTCGGTGGGACCTGACTGCTGCATAAAATGACTCCTCCCTGTGCCATAAAGGGATATGTTCTGCCCATATTCGGCCAAAGATGGCTTTTTATTACGATTCTATTAAGAAGTATATCACAGCCTATTCCGGAATGCAATCGGTGAATTGCCGCGCGGACAAAAAACCGTGCCGGAGGGTCACTCCGGCACGGTTGGAGACGATATACGATTAGCCGAACACGGACAGCAGGAAGCCGGCCGCGATGGCGGAGCCGATAACGCCGGCCACGTTGGGACCCATGGCGTGCATCAGCAGGAAGTTGGAGGGGTTGTTCTTCTGGCCGACGGTGTTGGACACACGGGCAGCCATGGGAACGGCGGACACACCGGCGGAGCCGATCAGGGGGTTGACCTTCCGGCCGGTGAGCTTGCACATCACGTTGCCGCCCCACAGACCGCCGGCAGTGGAAATGCCGAAGGCTACGACGCCCAGAACCACGATCTTCAGGGTGCTGGCAGTCAGGAAGGTGGAGCCGACCATGGTGGCGCCCACGGCGGTGGACAGCAGAATGGTGACGATGTTCATCAGCGCGTTCTGCGCGGTGTCGCTGAGACGGTCAGTAGCGCCGGTCTCCTTGAACAGGTTGCCCAGCATCAGGCAGCCAATCAGAGGCGCGGTGTCAGGCAGCAGCAGCGCCACGAAGATAACGACCACGATGGGGAAGATGATCTTCTCGGCCTTGGACACGGTACGGGTCTGCACCATCTTGATCTTGCGATCCTCGGCGGAGGTCAGCAGGTTCATGATGGGGGGCTGGATCAGCGGGATCAGCGCCATGTAGGAGTAAGCAGCCACGGCGATGGCGCCCAGCAGTTCGGGGGCCAGACGGGTGGTCAGGAAGATGGCGGTGGGGCCGTCCGCGCCGCCGATGATGCCGATGGAAGCGGACTGGGGGCCGGTAAAGCCCAGCAGCACGCCGCCCAGGAAGGCAACGAACACGCCCAGCTGTGCGGCAGCGCCCAGCAGCAGGCTCTTGGGATTGCTAAGCAGGGGGCCAAAGTCGGTCATGGCGCCCACGCCCATGAAGATCAGGCAGGGGTACAGGGAGGTCTTGACGCCGATATAGAAGATATCCAGCAGACCGCCTTCCCGCATGATGGCGCCGTAGCTGTGGAAAAATTCACTGGAGGGATTCATGAAGTTGTCCCACAGCTCCTGGTGGTAAAGACCGCCCAGGGGCAGGTTGGACAGCAGGCAGCCGAAGGCAATGCCCACCAGCAGCAGCGGCTCGAATTTCTTGACGATGCCCAGGTACAGCAGCACACAGGCGATGATCAGCATCACCAGATTCTGCCAGCCGCCGTCGGCAAAGCCGACGAAAATGGCGTTGAAGCCGGACTTCTGCCACAGATTTAACAGGACTTCACCAACATTGATGCTCATGGTGTATCCTCCTTAGCCGAGGACGACCAGAGTAGCACCGGTGTCAACAGTGGCGCCCTTGGAGACCAGAACCTGCTTCACGGTGCAGGCCTTGGGGGCCAGAATCTCGTTCTCCATCTTCATGGCTTCCAGAACCACCAGAACGTCGCCTTCCTTCACGGCCTGACCTGCGGTGACGTTTACCTTCAGGATGTTGCCGGGCATGGGAGCGGTGACGGCCTCACCGGCCACGGGAGCGGCAGCGGCGGGGGCGGGAGCAGCCGCGGGAACGGCCACGGGGGCAGGGGCGGCGACGGGAGCAGCGACAGGGGCGGCAGCGGGGACAATGGCCTCGTACTCGTCCAGCAGCATGGCCTTGCCGGCTTCGACCTCCACCTCGTAGGTGCGGCCGTTCAGAGTCACTTTGTATTTCATGATTATTTGACCTCCTTAATGGAAATGAAGCGCAGCTCGTTCAGGGGCTTGCCCATCTTGTCGGCCACGATGGCCATAAGCATAGCGGCGGTTTTCGGCTCGACATCGTAGAGCTTCAGCTTGCCGGCGGTGCCGGGAGCGGCGGGGGCGTCGGCGGCGGGAGCCTCGGGTACGGCGGCAATGGCGGCCTTGGCGGCGTCAGAGTGGGCGGCGACCTTCTTCTCCTTGGCGATGAAGATCTTGCCCATGCCGATGACGACGATCATCAGCAGAACCAGGCCAAAGAATACCACGGCGTAGCCCAGCAGCGCGACGACGGCGGCGTCAACAAAGCCGATATCCGTCAAAGTGGAAGATAACACCATAACGGTACCTCCTTAGCACTCCACGATGGAGTAGGTAGCAACGTTCTCTTCCTTGGCCTTGCGCTCCTCGAAGAACTTCTCGGCCAGGTTGGGGAAGGCAATGTAGCTCAGCACGTCCTCGTCGGACCGGGCCAGATCGCCCAGCTTCTCCCGGGTCTTGTCCACGACAGGCTCCAGAGTGTCGGCGTAGCGGACGGTCAGAGGCTTCTCGTCGCCCAGGATCATCTTCTGGATTTCGGGGTCGATGGGCGCGGGGGTGTGGCCGTACTCACCGCGGCAGTAAGCCTTGATTTCCTTGGAAACGGACTTGTAGCGCTGGCCGTCCAGCACGTTGCGCACGGCCTGCACGCCGACCATCTGAGAGGTGGGGGTGACCAGCGGGGGATAACCCATGTCCTTACGAACCTTGGGCGTCTCCACCAGAACCTCGTCGAAGCGGTCGAGCGCGTTGACCTGCTTCAGCTGGCTGAGCAGATTGCTGAGCATACCGCCGGGGATCTGATAGGTCAGGCACTGGGTGTCGGTGGCCATGGACTTGGGCATCAGGGTGCCGTCCTTGATGTAGTCGTCACGCACGGTCTTGAAGTAGTCGGCCATCTTCTTGGTGCACTTGTCGTCCAGATCAACCTCGTAGCCCAGCTGACGCAGCGCGTAGGCCAGGGTCTCGGTGGCAGGCTGGGAGGTGCCGCCGGAGAAGGGAGAAATGGCGGTGTCGATGATGTCCACGCCGGCTTCCACGGCCTTCAGATAGGTCATGAAGGCAAGACCGGTGGTGGAGTGGGTGTGCAGGTCGATGGGCAGCTCGGGAGCGGCGTCCTTGATGGCGGAAACCAGATCGTAAGCTTCCTTGGGACCCATGATACCGGCCATATCCTTGATGCAGATGGTGGAAGCGCCCATTTCCTTCAGTTCCTTCACCATTTCCACGTACTTCTTCTGGGTGTGGACGGGAGAGGTGGTGTAGGACAGGGTGCCGGAGGCGATGGCACCGGCCTTTACGGTGGCTTCCATGGCGACCTTCAGGTTGTTCGTATCGTTGAGGGCGTCGAAGATACGGATGATGTCAATGCCGTTCTCCACGGACTTCTGCACGAAAAGCTTGACAAAGTCATCGGGGTAGTGGGAGTAACCCAGAACATTCTGACCCCGCAGCAGCATCTGCAGCTTGGTGTTGGGCACGGCGGCGCGGATCTTGCGCAGACGCTCCCAGGGATCTTCGTTCAGGTAGCGCAGGCAGACGTCAAAGGTAGCGCCGCCCCAGCACTCGACTGCGTAGTAGCCGGTCTTATCGATGGTCTCCAACATGGGAGCAAACTTGTCGTAAGGCAGGCGGGTTGCGATGAGAGACTGATTTGCGTCACGCAGCACAGTCTCCACAAACTGAACTTTTTGAGCCATTTGTATGTAACCTCCGTAGATGGAATTTGAGTGGACGCATCGGGGGGCCGACTTGTCCGTATATTTTTAGACCAGGAGCCGAAACACGGATCATGGTTAAAAACACGAGGGGAAACGGGGAAGTCCCAACCTCCACCGACATATATATTAACACAAGGGCGAAAGGTTGTAAATACATTTTTTTGCTTTTTCGGTATATTTATATCGTTTCTTTGCTGAAGTTTAGGGAAGCGGGGCGGCACTTTGCGCCCCCGATCCTCCGCTGCCCCGGCTGTTTCGACAATGATGGCAAAAAATTCACACTTTTTATATTGATTTTTTTATATCGATAGTGTATGATACACTCGAAAAGTATGGGGTGCCGAGCCAGAGAGCAGAAAAACGGTTTGGCCTGACTCCCATATCTATATTATAATGAAAGAGGTTACTGTATTATGGCAATCGACTTGAAGCATTATGGTATCTCCGGTACGACTGAGATCGTCCACAACCCCTCTTATAAGGCGCTGTTCGACGCCGAGATGGATCCCACTCTCACCGGCTATGAAAAGGGTCAGCTGACCGAGCTGGGCGCTGTGAACGTCATGACCGGCGTTTACACCGGACGTTCCCCCAAAGACAAGTACATCGTTATGGACGCCAACTCCAAGGACACCGTGTGGTGGACCACCGAGGGCTACAAGAACGACAACCATCCCATGACCGAGTCCACCTGGGCTACCGTCAAGGATCTGGCCGTCAAGGAGCTGTGCAACAAGAAGCTGTACGTGGTTGACGCTTTCTGCGGCGCGAACCCCGACACCCGTATGGCCGTCCGCTTCATCATGGAAGTGGCATGGCAGGCGCACTTCGTCACCAACATGTTCATCCGTCCCACCGAGGAAGAGCTGAAGAACTTCAAGCCTGACTTCATTGTCTACAACGCTTCCAAGGCCAAGGTCGAGAACTACAAGGAGCTGGGTCTGAACTCCGAGACCTGCGTCGCCTTCAACATCACCTCCCGTGAGCAGGTCATCATCAACACCTGGTACGGCGGCGAGATGAAGAAGGGTATGTTCTCCATGATGAACTACTACCTGCCGCTGAAGGGCATCGCGTCCATGCACTGCTCTGCCAACACCGATAAGGAAGGCAAGAACACTGCCATCTTCTTCGGTCTGTCCGGCACCGGCAAGACCACCCTGTCCACCGACCCCAAGCGCCTGCTGATCGGCGACGACGAGCACGGCTGGGACGACAACGGCGTCTTCAACTTCGAGGGCGGCTGCTACGCCAAGGTCATCAACCTGGACAAGGACTCCGAGCCTGACATCTACAACGCCATCCGCCGGGACGCTCTGCTGGAGAACGTCACCGTGGACGGTAACGGCAAGATCGACTTCGCCGACAAGTCCGTCACCGAGAACACCCGTGTGTCCTACCCCATCGACCACATCGAGAAGATCGTCCGTCCCGTTTCCGCGGCTCCTGCTGCCAAGAACGTGATTTTCCTGTCCGCCGACGCTTTCGGCGTTCTGCCCCCCGTGTCCATCCTGACCCCCGAGCAGACCCAGTACTACTTCCTGTCCGGCTTCACCGCGAAGCTGGCCGGCACCGAGCGGGGCATCACCGAGCCCACCCCCACCTTCTCCGCCTGCTTCGGTCAGGCATTCCTGGAGCTGCATCCCACCAAGTATGCTGCTGAGCTGGTCAAGAAGATGCAGGTTTCCGGCGCGAAGGCTTACCTGGTCAACACCGGCTGGAACGGCACCGGCAAGCGTATCACCATCAAGGATACCCGCGGCATCATCGACGCCATCCTGAGCGGCGACATCCTGAAGGCCGAGACCAAGAAGATCCCCATGTTCGATCTGGAGGTTCCCACCGCTCTGCCCGGCGTGAATCCCGCCATTCTGGACCCCCGCGACACCTACGCCAACGTGGAAGAGTGGGAGACCAAGGCCAAGGATCTGGCTGGCCGGTTTGTCAAGAACTTCGTCAAGTACGAGGGCAACGACGCAGGCAAGGCTCTGGTCGAGGCTGGCCCCAAGCTGTAATCAGCGGCACGGTTTACCAGTAACCGATAAGCGGCGCAGCGAAAGCTGCGCCGCTTCTGTCTGCCGAAGGACGCCTGCTTTCGCCCGATGAAAGTGGGAACCTTTTGACAGATGGAAAAATCACCCAACGGTCTGCTGGGTGGTCGTAAAACAGTGAATGGAGCGTATCGGAAACGATACGCTCCATTTTTCGTATGTAGTGGGGTACATCCCCTTGGCTCTCCCTCTGGGAGAGCTGTCACCGAAGGTGACTGAGAGGGTATTGCACCCTAATTTCCCCTCTCCGTCTTCGCTTCGCTCAGACACCTCTCCCAAGGGGAGAGGCAAGGGGTGCCTGTTAAGTTTTTGCATATGCAGAGGAATATTGCCCTTACGTCCGCAGCAGCGCCCGAAAGCCGGGGCTGAAAAACTCCCCGCCGTCGGCGTCCAGCCACATGGCTTCGGCATTGTAGCGTGTCAGAAGCGTCTGCCCCTCGTCCTGCGGCATCAGGAAAAGCGCCGTGGACAGAGCGTCGGCAATGCCGGAATCGGCGCACACCACTGTGACGGAACGCCAGTACCGTGACGGCATCAGGGTTTCGGGGTCGATGATGTGGTGGTAGGATTCTCCGTCCACCAGATAGGTACGCTGGTAATCGCCGCTGGTGACCACGCTGCCGCCGGTGACGCAGACGGTGTGCAGGTAATCACCGCCGTCCGGGTCCTGAATGCCTATCACCCACGGGTCGCCCGCCTCGGTTTTGGGGCCGGTGGCGCAGACGTTGCCGCCCACGCTGATGAGCAGCCCCTCGGGCGCGTTTTCCGCCGCCCGCTGGGCAGACCAGCCCTTGGCCACCGCGCCTACGTCCAGCCGGGTCTCCGGGTCGGAGATAAAGACGGTGGAAGCGTCCTCGTCGATGATAACGGCGTCAAAATCCATATGCGCCGCCGCGTCTTCCAGTGCGGCACGGTCGGGAAGACGGGCATTTGCCGGGTCGTCAAGCCCCGCCGTCCGGGCGTCGTGCCACAGCGCCAGAACGCCGCCCATGGCGACGTTGACCTTGCCGCCGGTGGCGTCGTAAAATTCCCGGCATTCCAGCAGCAGACGGATGATGTCCCCGTCCACCTCCACAGGGGCAACGCCCGCCTGATCGTTGACGGTTTTCAGGTTGTTACAGCCGGCATAGTCATTGTAGATATCGAACAGCTGGTGATAGTGCAGCAGCGTATCGTGGACGCCTTGGGCGGCCTTCGTAAACGCCGCCTGACTTTCCGCCCGGCCGCGAATCGTGGTGACCGTGTCGAACAGGGTCAGAAACGTGGTCTCGTAAACGTTTTCCCCCGCCGCTCCGGCGGCGCAGCCGGTGAGCAGACACGCAAGGGTAAGCACCGCAAGAAATTTTTTCATACCGGTCCCCTCCATAGGGATTTTTCTTATAGTACCACACCCCCGAAAGACTGTAAAGAGGGAACATATCCCGCCGCAAAAAACGGCGTTCATAAAAGATTTACACATTTTCAGTTGATATTCAGGGTCAAACGGTGCTATGCTGTTACAAATGTTAATGCCTCTTTTGAGAGCAGTGAGGAGCGCAGTATGTCCAAATTCTCCGTCAAAAAGCCGCTGACGGTTTTCGTCGCGGTGATCGCCATATTGGTGCTGGGCGTGGTGGCCTATTTCCGCATGACCCCCGACCTGCTTCCCAATATGGATTTCCCTTACGTGCTGATCATGACCACCTACCCCGGTGCAAGCCCGGAAAAGGTGGAGCAGGAGATCACCAGACCCATGGAGCAGGCCATGTCCACGCTGGATCACATTCAGGAGGTGACCTCCGTTTCCAGCGAAAACGTTGGCATGGTCATTCTGGAATTCACCGAGGGCGTCAACATGGACACCGTGGGCGTGGATATCCAGCAGGAGATCTCCCAGCTGTCCGCCGACTGGTCGGACACGGTGGGCACACCCTACGTGCTGAAGATCAACCCCTCCATGCTTCCCGTGGAGGTGGCGGCGGTATCCATGGAGGGCATGGACACCGTGGAGCTGACGGAATTCCTGGATGAAACGCTGATGAACAAACTGGAGGGCGTTCCCGGCGTCGCCCGGATCACCACCAGCGGCGAAATTGAGCAGGAGCTGCACGTGGTGCTGGATCAGAAGCTGATCGACAAGCTGAACGACCGGATCGCCGCTGCAATCAACGGTGAACTGGACGATGCCGCCGCCGAGCTGAACGAGAAAAAGGAAGAACTGGAAGACGCCCAGAAAAAAGTAGACGGCGCACAGTCCCAGCTCAGCGCCGGGGTCAACGCCCTGATCGAGGGTGAAAAGCAGCTGAATGAGAAAAAGACGGAGCTGACGGCCATGCGGGAGCAGCTCCAAGAGCAGCTGGAACAGGCGCAGACCGGGCGGCAGCAGCTGGTGCTCGCCTACAATGCCCTGAAAGAGCTGGACGATCAGGTGAACAACGTCCTTTCTGCCCAGCAGGAAGCCCATGGTTATTTGAATACCCTCCAATCTCTGTCCGACCGGCAGAGCGCCCTTGCGAATAAGGAAAGCAGCCTCGCCCAGCTGAAACAGGACAATGAAACTCTGGACGCCGAGATTCAGGCGCTCCGGGAGCAGATCGCGGGCATGGACCCCGCCGACGAAAATCTGCCCGCTTTGAGCGCGGCGCTTGCGGAAAAAGAAGCCGCTTACAATGACAATCTGCTGACCATCGCCCAGGCAGAGGCGGAGATCGCTGTAGAAAAAAGCACTCTGGAGGCGGACATGGCAGCTGCCGGTGTGACGGCGGAGACCCTGCCCGAACGTCTCACCGCCGCCGCAGAAGCCGCCGCCGCAGCGGATGCCGCGGTGGACGGAATCGACGCGCTGCTGGCAGCTCAGGGGACCGACCGGGCGGGTCTCGCCGCTTCCGTGGCGGAGACGAAGGCGCAGCTGGACGCGCTGGACGAGGGCATTGCCCAGCTGGAAAGCGCGTTGGAAGAACTGGATAACGGTATGCTCTCCATCGAGGAAGCCCAGCAGCTGCTGAATGAGCAGAAAACCGCCGGTATGCTCCAGCTCAGCACCGGCGCGGCCAAGCTGGCGGTGAGCAGCGCTGCCATTTCCGAGGGCTTAAGCCAGATCGAAAGCGGTCTGGACACCGTGGAAAGCAGCCGGGAGGACGCGCTGGACAAGGCTGACCTGAACAACATCGTCACCATGGAAATGGTATCGAAGATCCTTGCCGCCCAGAATTTTGCCATGCCGGCGGGATACGCGGAGCAGGACGGGGTCAAATACATGGTCTCCGTGGGCGACGAGATCACGGATCAGGAGACGCTGGAAAATCTTATCCTGTTCGACCCGGGCATTGACGGCATCGACCCCGTGCGGCTGAAGGATGTGGCGGTGGTCATGCTCACCGACAACCGGGACACGACCTACGCCAAGCTCAACGGCAAGGACGGCATCGTGCTGAGCTTTGAAAAGCAGAGCACCTACGCCACCGCCGAGACCACTGACAACATTGAAGCGCGTTTCCGGGCGTTGGAAAAGGAATACCCGGGCTTAAGCTTCGTGTCCCTGATGAGTCAGGGCGACTATATCTATCTGATCGTTGATACCATTCTGAATAGCCTATTGCTGGGTGCGGTGTTCGCGATCCTGATCCTGTTCCTGTTCCTGCGGGATCTGCGCCCCACGTTTATCACCCTGTGCTCCATTCCCATCAGCGTGATCTTTGCTATTGTGCTGATGTACTTCACCGGCGTGACCATCAACATGATTTCCCTGTCCGGCCTTGCCGTGGCGGTGGGTATGCTGGTGGATAACTCCGTGGTGGTCATCGAGAATATTTACCGCCTGCGGGCCAAGGGCGCCAACGTTATCCAGGCCGCCGTCTCCGGCGCAAGACAGGTGGCGGGGGCGGTGACGGCCTCCACGCTGACCACCGTCTGCGTGTTCCTGCCCATCGTGTTCGTCACGGGTATCACCAAGCAGCTGTTTACCGATCTGGCGCTCACCATGACCTATTCCCTGCTGGCAAGCCTGATCGTTTCCCTGACACTGGTGCCCGCCATGGCGTCGGGAATGCTGCGCAAGGAGCACGAGATCAAGCCGGGGCTTCTGGAAAAGCATCTGCTTCCCGCCTACCGCAAGGCGGTTAAGTGGTCGCTGGGGCATAAGGCCGTGGTTCTGATCGTTTCGGCAGCGCTTCTGGTGGTCACGGCGCTGGGAAGTCTTGCCAAGGGCTTCATCTTCATGCCGGACATGGATATGCCCAGCGTGAACGTTACCCTCACCATGCCCGAGGACGCGGATATGGCGGAGGCCGTCGCCCTCGCCGATCAGGTGCTGGACAGAATATCGGAAATTGACGGAATTGAAACCGTGGGCGCGATGATGGGCAGCAGCACCTCCATGCTGAGCATGGGAAGCGGAGAATCCCACGACGTAACGGTTTATATCACTCTCGCCGACGACACGGCCAGCGGCGCGGCTGTCGGCAAACAGATCGAGGAAGCCTGCGCGGATCTGCCCTGCGAGGTGACGACCTCTTCCGCCATGATGGATATGAGTATGCTCACCGGCAGCGGCGTTTCCGTGAACGTCTACTGCGACGACATGGATACCCTCCAATCCGCCGCCGCACAGGTTGGCAAGGCGCTGGCAGACATCCCCGGTGTGGCGGAGGTTTCCGACGGACTGGAGGACGCTTCCCCTGCCCTCCACGTGGCCATCGACCGCAACGCCGCCATGAAGCACGGCCTGACCGTGGCGCAGATCTATATGGAGCTGGCTTCCGCCCTGACGGACAACGCCACCGCCGCCACGCTGGAGCTGGACGGCGTTTCCACGGACGTAATTATCGAGAAGCCCGAAGGGGCGGTGCTGGACGTGGATTCCCTGCGGGGTTACGTCTTTGAAGTCACCAAACAGGACGGTACGGTGGAGGAAGTTCCTCTGAGCGACTTTGCCGAAGTGCGGGAGACGTCCAGCCTTGGCTCCATCCACCGCCTCAACCAGAGGCGCTACCTCTCCGTCACCGCGACGCTGGAAGAAGGCTACAACGTCACCCTGATCACCGCCAAGGCGCAGGACGTTGTGGGTGCTTTGGACTTGGGCGACGGCGTCAGCTATACGTTTACCGGCGAAAATGAGACGATCATGGAAGCTGTGCAGCAGCTGCTGTTGATGCTGGTTCTGGGCATCCTGCTTGTGTATCTCGTGATGGTCGCCCAGTTCCAGAGCCTGAAATCTCCCTTCATCGTCATGTTCACCATCCCGCTGGCCTTCACCGGCGGATTCATGGCGCTGCTGCTGTGCGGCATGGAGATCAGCGTCATTTCCCTCATCGGCTTCGTGATGCTCACCGGTATCATCGTCAACAACGGCATCGTGCTGGTGGACTACATCAACCAGCTCCGGCAGGACGGCATGGAGCGCCGCGCGGCCATTGAGGAAGCGGGCGTTACCAGAATGCGTCCCATTCTGATGACCACCATCACCACGGTGCTGGGTCTGGTGGACATGGCGGTACACAAGACCGCAGGCACGTCGCTGATGAAGCCCGTCGCCATCGTATGCATCGGCGGTCTTGTGTACGCGACGCTGATGACGCTGTTCGTGGTTCCCTGCATCTACGACATGCTGAACAAAAAGGAACTGCGCAGCGTCCGGGAGGAGGACCTGAAGCTGCTGGATCTGTAAGCGCATAAAAACTTTCACCCCCCGGCTTTTGCTGGGTGACCGTAAAACAGCGAATGGAGCGCATCAGTACAGATACGCTCCATTTCTCGTACCAACCGGGGCACCCCGTTGGCTCCCCCTTTGGGGGAGCTGTCGCCGAAGGTGACGGAGAGGGCATTTGCAACCTAGGGAAGCTCTGATTAAATCGGCAAGAGCTGTGAGCGAGAGATTTTTCGGCCAATCGAGGTATCGAAAACGGCGGAATACTTTGTGTATTTCCCGCTTTCGATACCGAAGAGTGGACGGAAAAGATTCGCTCACGGCCGCAGACGATTTATTCAGAGGTTCCCTAGTATACCCTCTCCGTCCTCGCTGCGCTCAGCCACCTCTCCCAAGGGGAGAGGCAAGGGAGCGGATTTCTTAAGATATGGGCAAATTCCCTTGCTTTTTCCCTCGCCGCATGGTAAAATGTTCTGACGAAACTGATAAAAGGGGGAGTTTGCTTGAAGCGTATCGGGATCGGGCTTTTTCTGTGCATATTGCTGATGGGCTTTTTTGTGCTGCCCGCGTCCGCCGAGAGCGCAGCCTCCCGGGTGGATACCTACTGCACCGTCAGCGCCGAGGGCGACTGTCAGGTGAATATGACCGTCACTTTGCGCATGGAGTATGTCACTACTGCCATGAGTTTCCCCCTGCCCGCCAACGCCACGGGCATTACCCTGAACGGCGCTTCCGTCTCCACCAGCAAGACATCCTCCGCGACCATGGTCGATATCAGCCGGGTGGTCAGCGGCATTACCGGGGAGATTCCCCTGAATTTCAGCTTTACACTCCCCAAGTCCGTGGGCGTTGTGACCGTTGACAAGGAGCGGAAGTTACAGCTGAGCGTCGAGCTGCTCAGCGGCTTTGAGTTCCCGGTGGAGCAGCTGAGCTTTGTCATCACCATGCCCCCGGGAAATATGCCCAACGCGCCGAAGTTCACCAGCATCTACCGTCAGGAGAGCATTGCCTCCGACCTGACCGTCACGGTGAGCAGCAACCAGATCATCGGCGCCAGCAAGACCATTCTGAACGACCACGAAGGCATCACCATGACCATGCTGGTGGATCAGAAAATGTTCCCCACTGTCAGCACCTACATCCGGGAGGGCAACCCGGAGATCAAATACATGCTGATCTGCGTGGGTCTCGCGCTGGTGTACTGGCTGATTTTCCTGCGCACGAAGCCCATCGCCCACATCCGCAGCACGACCCCGCCTGAGGGCATTACCGCGGGCGAGCTGGGCTGCCGTCTGACCCTGTCCGGCGGCGATCTGACCATGATGGTGTTTACATGGGCGCAGCTGGGCTACCTGCTCATCCAGACGGACAGCGGCGGAAAGGTGCTGCTGCACAAGCGCATGGACATGGGCAACGAGCGCAGCCTCTTTGAAAACAAGATTTTTGCCCTTCTCTTCGGCAGCCGCCAGACGGTGGACGCCACCGGCTATCCCTACGCCAAGCTCAGCCGCAAGGTGTCGGCCATCGTTCCCAATGAGCGGAATATGTACAAGGGCGTCAGCGGAAACATGAAGATTTTCCGGGGACTTTGCTGCGGCGCCCAGATTTTCTGCGGCGTGTGCGTTGCCATGAATATGACCTCCGTCCGGGCGATCCAGATCCTGCTTTCCATCATTCTGGGGGCCTTTGGCGCGGTATCCGGGTGGCTGATTCAGGATATGGCCTACCGCACCCATCTGCGGGGCAAGCTGCCCATGCTGATCGGGGCAGTGTGTATTGCCCTATGGGTAGTGCTGGGGCTGCTGTGCGGGCAGGTCTGGATACCGCTGCTCAGCGCGATCGGCGAATTCCTGCTGGGTTATTTCGCCGCCTACGGCGGAAAACGCAGCGATCTGGGCAGCTACGCGGCGGCGCAGGTGCTGGGATTCCGGCGCTACGCAAAGAAACTTCCCACGGAGGATGTCAGCCGCCTGATGGCCAACGACCCGGATTATTTCTTCAATCTCGCGCCCTTTACGCTGGCGCTGGGGGTCATCAATCCCTTTGCCAGAGCCTTCGGCCATCGGAAGCTGGAGCGGTGCCCGTATCTGGTCACCCGCGCCCGGAACGTCCAGACGGCGGAGGAATGGGCAGGCATCCTGCTGGACACGGCCGACCGGATGGACGAAAAGCTCCGCCAGATGCAGATCGACCGGTGGATACCGGTCCGCCTGCGGCGGAGAAGGAAGTGAAAACCCACGGGTCATTGATTGGGTGTTCGCAATACAGTGAGTGGAGCGTATCGGTATCGATACGCTCCATTTCTCATGTCAACATGCGCTATGTAACGGGGAACAACCCCCTTGGCTCTCCCTCTGGGAGAGCTGTCACCAAAGGTGACGGAGAGGGCGCTGCACCCCGGTTTTCCCTCTCCGGCTTCGCTTCGCCCAGCCACCTTTCCCATAGAGAGAGGCAATGGGTGCAGCTCATCCCGTGGGTTCTGTGTTATTTCAGCATCTCCCGAACCTGGGCGATGCTCAGTCCCTGCTCCCGGGCGATGGCCGCGATGTCCTCATACTCGGCCTTCTGCCGCTGGACGCCGTAACCGGAGGATATCTTCTGCCGAACCGCGCCGTAGGGGGTGGAAACGGTCTGCGTGCGCCGCTCCAGCGTGTAGCGGTTTTGAAGGCTTTCCCGGATGCCCAGAGTGGTGGTGTGGCGGAAGATCAGCCGCGCCATTTTCTCCCGGTCGCCCGCCCGGCACAGAACGCTCAGAAGCACCCCGGGGCGGTTCTTTTTCATGCCGATGGGGGTGGTGAACACGTCCAGCGCGCCGCCGCTCAGTAGCTGCTCCATGGCGAACCCGATCTCCTCACCGGTCATGTCGTCGATGTTGCACTTAAGCTCCGCAATGGCGTCGGTCTGCTCAGAGGTCTCCCCCAGCATGACCCGCAGGCAGTTCGCTTGCGGGAAGTCCTTTTTGCCCATGCCGTAGCCGGTTTTCTGCACCCGCATGACGGGCAGGCTGCCAAAATCGTCGGCAAAGTACTTCAGCAGCGCCGCGCCGGTGGGGGTACACAGCTCACCCTGAACGCTCCCGGCCTGAATGGGCATTCCCTCAAGAAGCAGGGCGGTAGCCGGCGCGGGAACGGGGAGAATCCCATGGGCGCACCGGACGGTGCCGCTTCCCACGGAGACGGGGGACACGATCACCTGATCGGGGCGAATTTCCCGCATCAGCAGGCATACGGCGGTGATGTCCGCAACGGCGTCCATGGTGCCGACCTCGTGGAAGTGGATCTGCTGAACCGGAACGCCGTGGACGCGGCTTTCCGCCTCGGCGATGAGATTGTACACGGCCAGAACGTCCAGCTTGACCATGGAGGGAATGGGCAGTCTGTTCACGATTTCCTCAATGCCCTCCATGCTGCCGTGAACATGGTCGTGATGATGACTATGGAGGTTCTCGTCTTCCTCGACTCCCGCCACCCGGACGGAAAAATGGGTTCCAGACACACCGCATTTCACGCCTTTTTCCGCGCTGACGGTGACGCCGGGGATGCCGAGACCGTTCATTTTCTCAAGGAACGCTGCCCGATCGGGAAGCAGCTCCAGCAGCGCTGCGGCAAGCATATCCCCGGCAGCGCCCATGGCGCATTCGATGTACAGCGTTTTCATCCCTTGACCTCCATGTGATTAATCATGTTCGCCAGATACCCCGCGCCAAAGCCGTTGTCGATGTTCACCACCGACACGCCGCTGGCGCAGGAATTGAGCATACTCAGCAGCGCCGCCACGCCGCCGAAGGACGCGCCGTAGCCCACGCTGGTGGGGACGGCGATCACCGGGCATTCCGCGAGACCGCCCACCACGCTGGCAAGCGCCCCCTCCATGCCCGCGATGGCGATGACCACGCTGGCTTCCATAATAGAATCCATATGGGCAAGCAGCCGGTGGACGCCGGAAACCCCCACGTCGTACAGCCGCACCACCTCGCTGCCCAGCACCTGCGCCGTCAGCGCCGCTTCCTCGGCCACGGGGATGTCGCTGGTGCCGCCGGTGGCGATGACGACTTTTCCGATGCCGTCGGGCTGGGGAAGCCCCCCCACAATGCCCACCCGTGCGTCCTTATGGTAGTCCAGCTCCCGCGTGCTGCCGACATAGGCCGCCGCTTCGGGGGACATTCTGGTGATGAGGACGCGGTTCTGACCGTTGGCGAGCATGGCGTCGATGATGCCGCCGATCTGCTCCGGGGTCTTCCCCGCGCCGTAGATCACCTCTGCCGCGCCCTGCCGCACCTTCCGGTGCAGATCGACCTTCGCGTAGCCGATATCCTCGAAGGGGGCCTTTTTCAGTTCCAGCATGGCGTCGTCCACGCTGGTTTTCCCGGCCTGGACGGATTCCAGCAGCTTTCGGATTTCAGAGTTCATTTGCGCACCTCCAGATTCAGCAGGACGCTGTCATAATCTTTGCGGAGTTCGGTTACGATTTTCTCCCGGTTTTCCAGAAGCAGGGGCAAATCGGTCTCCCGCAGCTCCAGCTTTGCGGTGTTGCCCACCATGCGGACACGGAAATCCCGGAACCCAAGCCCGAAGAGAAATCCTTCTGCTTTTTCCGTCTGCTTCAGCTTTTGAAGCGTGATTTCCTCCCCGGTGCGTATCCGGGTGGCGAGGCAGGCGTAGGCGGGCTTGTCCCATGTGAACAGCCCGGCTTCTCTGGAAAGACGGCGGATCTCCGCTTTGGTCAGGCCGCACTCCCGGAGGGGGGAGCGAACCGACAGCTCCCGCAGCGCCCGCATTCCCGGCCGGTCGCCCGCGTCGTCGGAGGCGTTGGTGCCGTCCAGCAGCACCGGGAAGCCGTCGTTTTCCGCCGCCCGGAGGATTTGACGGAACAGCGTATTTTTGCAGTGGTAGCAGCGGTCAGGGGGGTTCGCCACAACCGCGCCGCTCATAAGAACGTCCACATGCAGCACCTGCATATCCGCGCCCAGTTCGTTGGCTAAGCGCCGGGCGTCTTCCAGTTCAAATTTCGGCTGGAAGGCGGTGCTCACGTAATAGGCTTTCACCCGCGCGGCGTACCGCGTCGCCGCGTACAGCAGGTACGCCGAATCCACGCCGCCGGAGAAGGCAATGGCAACCTCCCGATTCTCGGCAAAAAATTGCTCCAACGTCATATTGTTTCCTCCAGTGCTGCGGAAATCGTTTTTCCCATTATACACGAGAATGTGAATTCTGACAAGTAGGAAGCCGCACAATAGCCTTTTATGGGTTGCTTTTCACAATCGGATGGTGTATACTGAACGCAGTGCCCTTACTTAATAAGAAGAGAGGTATCACCATGCAAGAAACAAAAAACAGTTCCTGCTACAGCACCGTGGCGGGGGCGCTCTTTGCCTTTGGAGGCGTTATGGAGCTATTCCAGTAGCTGCGTATCCTCCGCTTTATGTCGTTCAGTGACTATGTTCAGATGCTGATCTGGGTAGCAAGCTGTGCAGTTCTAGCCTTTGCCCTCCTGACGAAGCGCAGAGACATCTTCCTGCCCGTGGGCTTCGCTCTTGCCGGTATCGCCTGCCTGTTCTTCCTGAATTTCAGAAATGTTCTCCTGCTGCTGGGTAACTGGGGCATGGCGTTCTTGGCCGTGGTCTTTGTGACCGACTATCTGCCCCAGCTCCGGGAGCAGGTGAAGAAGTTCTGGTTCATTCCCCCTGCGGTCGTTGCGCTTGCCACAGTGCTGTCGATTGGCGGCGTTTGGTTTGTAGCCTTTCTGAGATTGCTTGCTACATGCGCCGGTATGTTCCTGGCAGCCATGTGGGTTGCCTACCCCGAAGGACTCCCTCAGCAGACGGTGAGCGCATCCACCGAAACCGGAAGCACTACGGCCGCTCCCGCTCCTGAAGTTTACTGCGGTCTGGTCAAGCACATTCTGCTGCTGCTGTTCACCTGCGGCATCTGGCTGTATATCTGGATTTACCGCGTTACCGGCTACACCAACAATGTGCAGGGTGAAGAGGACCGCAACCCCACCAACAAGCTGCTGCTGTGCCTGTTCGTCCCCTTCTACGTGATTTATTGGATGTATAAGACTGCCCAGCGCCTTGACAAGATGGCGGCGGCGAAGAATATCCCTTCCGATCTTTCCACCCTCTGCCTGATTCTGGCCATCTTTGTTCCCATCATCCCGCCGATTCTGATGCAGGATAAGCTGAACGACATTGTCACCGGCCGTGTTGCTCCTGCTGCCCCCGCTGCCGCTCCTGCGCCTGCGCCCGCCGCCGCACCGACCAGCGTAAGCGAGGCTGCGGACGACCTGCTGAAGCTCAAGGAGCTGCTGGACGCAGGCATTCTCACCCAGGAAGAATTTGACGCAAAGAAAAAGCAGCTGCTGGGGCTGTAAATTCCATACGACAAGGCGCGGGGCAGATGCCCCGCGCCTTTTGACAAGCCAGGAGGGAGCGGAAAATCCGCTCCCTTCAGGTATTTACTTCTTGATGATCTCGCTGAGCTTCTCGGCGGCGGTGGTAACCGCGTCGCTGACGACGGCGGCAGCCTTGTTTGCCTTGGCGGCGGCCTTCTCCAGAGCGATCTCCTTGGCAAAGTAGCGGTTCAGCATACCCTGCAGAGCCTTGCCGTGGCGGGCTTCGTCCTTCGCCATTTCATGGACGGTGTCGTGGATGGCGTCCAGGCCGTTCTTCTTGGCGCAGGCGGCCAGGTCAAACTTGCCCTGCGTGGCGCCGAACTCGCAGTCAACGCGCCAGGCCAGATTGTCCTTGGTGGTGGCTTTCATGTGAGGCTCCAGATCCTCGCCCAGCATCTCGGCGAACTTGGCGGCGTGCTCGGCTTCCTCGTGGGCGGCCTTCTCCCAGTACAGGCCGATCTCGGGGTAGCCCTCCCGGTGGGCAATGCGGGCCATGCACAGATACATGCCGACCTCGCTGCACTCGCCCTGGAAGTTGGCCATCAGCTGCTCGAAGATGTACTTCTTGTCTTCCTCGGAGATGTCGGGGTTGTTCTTCACGGTCTTGGCGTAGATGCCGTACTCATGCTCGGCGGCCAGCTTGCCTTCCTCCATGACCTTGAACTTGGAGCCGTCAACGCCGCACACGGGGCACTTGAAGCCTTCGGGGATGAACTCGCCTTCGTAGACATAACCGCAAACGGGGCACACAAATTTCTTCATAATCGATTCCTCCAAAATTAGTTTTATAAGTTATTTGGGCAAATACGCCCGGGATTACAATAAATTACGCCTCTTCCTCGAACAATTCGGGGCCGACGCCGCAGAGGGGGCATTCGTAGTCTTCGGGCAGCTCGTCGCCTTCGTAGACGTAGCCGCAGACGGTGCAGACATATTTTTTCATACAGCTTCCTCCTTAGTTTCTGATTTGCAGCCGCGGCACAGACCGGTGAAGGTCAGCTGGCAGCTGTGTACCTGACAGCCGGTGCATTCCTCGGCGGCGCGTCCCAGAGACAGAGGGGCTGCCGTATCGGGAAGGTCAATCACCGCGCCGCAGGCTGTGCAGATGAAGTGGACATGAGGGCGGGTGTCGGCGTCGAAGCGTTCGCTTCCGTTCACCGTACCCACGCTCTGGATCAGGCCCTGACTCTTGAACAGGGCGAGATTGCGATAGATCGTGGCAAGGGAGATGTCCGGGTGTTCCTCCCGCAGCATTTCGTGAACCATCTCCGCTGAGGGATGAAGCACGGTGCCGCGGAGGCAGGACAGAATCGCGTTGCGTTTTTTGAATTGCTTTGTGGCCGCTTCCATAGGCACCTCCTTTGGCTTATTTATTTAAGAACTATTCTTATTTACATCTAGAGTATAGCACGGAGTATTTCATTTGTCAAGAGTAAAATGAGAATTATTTGCATTTATTTTCCAGAAAGAAAATCGTCCGCTGACTGTGCGCAGTCAGCGGACGATTCATCACAATTTGGCAATATCGGCGACCAGAGCATCCACCTCGGCCTGCGTGGTAGCCCAGCTGGTGCAGAAACGCACCACCGTTCCCTGCTCCGCTGCCCCTTCTTCCTCAAAGTAGTAGCCCTGTGCCAGCGCTTCCTTCTGCCGCTGGGTCAGAATGACAAACTGCTGGTTGGTAGAGCTTTCCACCCAGAATGGGACGCCCTTCGCCCCGAAGGCGGCTTTGATCTGCATGGCAAGTGCGTCGGCGCACTTCGTTTTCTCAAAATACTCGCCGCTTTCCAGCATGGTCACGAATTGCAGACCCATCAGCCAGCCCTTGGCCAGCACCGCGCCGTGCTGCTTCATGTACGCCTTGAAGCGGTATTGAAGCGCGGGTTCAGTAATGACCAGCGCCTCGCCGAACAGTGCGCCGCACTTCGTCCCGCCGATGTAGAACACGTCCGTCAGTTCCGCGAAATCCTTCAATGTCAGGTCGTTGTCCACCGCCCCCAGACCGTAGCCCATTCGCGCCCCGTCCACGAACAGATACATGCCGTATTTCCGGCAGACCTCCCGGATGCTTTGCAGCTCCTGCTTGGAGTACAGCGTCCCCTTCTCGGTGGGGAAGGACAGATACACCAGCTTCGGCTCCGTCAGGTATTCCGGCGCGCCGCCGCCATAATACGCCGCCGCACATGCGGCGATCTGTCCGGCGGTGATTTTCCCGTCGGTGTTGGGAAGCGCGAGGATTTTGTGTCCCGTGTTTTCGATGGAAGCGGCTTCGTGGCAGTTGATATGTCCGGTGTCGACGGCGATGACGCTCTGGATGGGGGACAGCGCCGCCGCGATGACCACGAGATTCGCCTGGGTCGCGCCGGGGACGAATTTGATCAGGGCGTCCTCGGAGGAAACCAGCTGCTTGATGACCGTCTCGGCACGTTGGCACCAGATGTCCTCGCCGTAGCCCGCGAAACTGTCAGTGTTGGTGGCGGTCAGGGCGCTCAGGATGGAGTCCAGCGCCCCGTGGTTGTAATCGTTGTTGAATCGAATCATGGCTTTACTCCTTTGTCTCTGCGTTCAGCGCGTCCACCACGATGTCCGGGTAGGGATTGGCGATCACGGTGCGGTAGGTGTGGTAGATCACCATGCCGGGCTTGCCGTTGGGAATCTTCTTCACCTGCTTCACCGCCGTCACGTCCACGGGGATGTTCTGCCCGCCCCCGGTTTCGGCGTAGTAGGCGGCCAGCTGCGCCGCCTGCGTAACGGTGTCGTCCGGGGGCGTAGTGCCGCCGCAGGAAATGATGACGTGGGAGCCGTGCACCTTGGAGGCATGGCACCAGATGTCGTCCTTCCGGGCAAGGCGGAAGGTCAGCTCGTCGTTCTGGCGGTTGTTCCGGCCGACGTAGATCGGGTAGCCGTCGGTGCTTTCAAACCGCATGGGGGGCAGCTTGGCCTGCTTCATGCGCTTCCGGTCGGTGTCGGGGCGGAGATATCCGCCCTCCTGTAACTCCCGGCGAATTTCTTCCAGCTCCCCCTCAGTACCGGCGCGGTTCAGCTCCTCCAGCACGCTTTTCAGGTAGTCCAGCTCCAGCCGCCCCAGCTCCAGCTGCTTCGTCAGCTCCTTCTCCGCGTTTTTCATCCGGGCGTAGTCCTTATAATACTTGGCGGCGTTCTGGTTGGGGGAGAGAATGGGAGAAATGGGAATGTCCACCGGCCGCATTTCTTCGTCGTAGAAGTCCTCGCACTGAACGCTGGTCTGCCCCTTCACGATGCGGTGGAGGTTGGCCGTGAGGATGTCCCCCAGCTGGCGCAGACGCTCCCGGTCGTAGGTGGCTTCCAGCTCCTTTTCCTGAATGGCCAGCTTTTTGGTCAGGCGGCTGCACAGATTCTGAACGGTCTTGCGCACGGCCTGACCCTTCTGCCGCATGGCGTCCTTCTGATCCCGGACGGTGTAGTACATATCCAGCAGCTTGCCGAAGGACTCTGCGCGGCGGCACTCGCCGTATTCCCGGATGGGGCAGAAGGCAAACTGCTTCGGTGTGCCGTCCGGGAGGGCGTAATAATAGGGTGCGGGGTGGCTTACGTGCTCATGGAAGAACAGCGACAGTTTGTCGGCGGTCGTGTCCACGTCCAGCGAATCGATGCGGGCGTCCGTGCTTCCGGCGGCGTACAGCGCCGCCTCCCGGCACACCAGAGGGGACAGGCCGCCAACGGTGTCCATCAGCCGGTCGGCCAGAACATCTGCGCCGGGGGCAGTGAGTATGTTTACATAACGCTGGGCATCACCCTCCGGGGCACTGTCCAGCAGATTCAGCTTCATGACCGGCTCCGGCGGCTGATACATGAGACCCGGCAGCGCTGCCCGCTTGGCGCTTTCGTCAAGGCCAATGCGCCGCAGGCAGTCCAGAATCCGCCCCTCAGGGGACAGTAGATACAGATTGCAGGTGCGCCCCATCAGCTCGGCTACCAGCGTCTTTTGCACCGGAAAGCCCATCTCGTCGGTGCAGTCGAAGCGGAACGATGCCGCCCGCTCCATGGGGGGCTGGGAAACTTCTGTCAGCTTTGCCCCCAGAAGGTGCTTGCGCAGAAGCATACAGAACATGGGCGGCTGCGCCGGATTCTCCGGAGAAGCCGCCGTCAGATGCAGCCGGGGGGCGGCGGGGTTGGCGGCGAAGAGCAGCTTCTCCCGTCCCTCCTGGCAGCGCAGATGAACGATCACTGTGTCTCTGGCGGGCTGGTGGATTTTCTCCACCCGTGCGCCGATGCACCGCGTGCGGACTTCCTCCAGCACGGCAGATAAGAAAAAGGCATCAAATGCCATGATGCAGTCCTCCTGATTTACGTCTCCATAACGGCCTTGAACAATTCGTTCAGCCGCTGGGTTTTCCCGGCGAGGTACAGTGCGCCGAACAGGGCCTCCAGACCGGTGGCCTTTGCGTACTCGGCGGGGGTGGCGGATTTGGGCACCGCGTGGACGTGGGCATTTTTCCCACGGCGGTAGTAGGCAAGCTCCTCATCGGTCAGCAGGGGCAGCAGCTTGTCCGCGAATTTTGCCTGAGACGTGGCCTTCACCATCTGAATGGTGTCATGGTGCAGCTGCCCCACGGTCTTTTCCCCCTGAGCGCAGAGGTAGCCCCGGCAGAGAATCTCAAACACGCAGTCCCCCATATGGGCAAGCCCCAGATTGGAAATGGCGTCGATCTCCGATTGGGGCAGGTTCATTTTGAAATAATTTTCCATAGTTTCTCCCGATTGACCAGAAATTGGGCGCAAAGCCCGGTGAACAGCCCGGTGAGGATGCTGATGACGATCATCACCGGCAGATACACCGCCAGCGACACCGTCCCCGTCAGGGCGATGGCCATGGCCATCTGTCCGACAGAGTGGGCGACGGCGCCCAGACATCCGGCGACCCAGAGCTGCTTCTTCGTAAGAATTCTCCGCAGGGCGATGGTCACGCCGATGGCGCAGACGCCCCCGGCGGCGGAGTACAGAATGGTGCTGAAATTCCCGGCGAACACCGCTCCCAGAAAAACGCGCACTGCCAGCACCGCCGCGCCCTCCTTCGGCCCCAGCACAAACACGGTGAACACCGTCACGATATTGGCAAGCCCCAGCTTCACGCCGGGGATGGGAACCGGGGAGGGAATCTGGGCTTCGATCATGAAAATGGTCAGGGCAATGGCGGCCAGCAGCGCCAGAAGGGTCAGCTTTTTCGTTTTCAATCCGGCACCGCCTTTCCACGTGTCCTTATATCCGATACAGCCGTTTCCCGTTTTCCATGGTGGCGGCGCGGACTTCCTCCACGGAAATCCCCCGGATTTCCGCCAGACGCTCGGCCATGCGGTACAGCTTTCCGGGGTCGTTGCGTTTTCCCCGGAAGGGTTCCGGGGACATGTAGGGGCAGTCGGTTTCCAGAACGATGCGGTCCAAGGGAATGGCGGCGGCAGTCTCCACCGCTTTCCGGGCGTTTTTGAAGGTCAGAACCCCGGTAAAGCCGATGTACCAGCCCCGGGCAATCAGCCATTTGGCCATTTCCGCTGAGCCGGAATAGCAGTGGAACACCCCGGTGACCTCCGGGAATTCTTCTACAATGCGGATGCCGTCCTCGTGGGCTTCCCGCTCGTGGACGATGACGGGCAGATTCAGTTCCCGCGCCAGCGCCATCTGGGCGCGGAACGCCGCCTGCTGACGGTCTCGCGGGATGTCCTCGTAATGGTAGTCAAGGCCAATCTCACCGATGGCCCTGATTTTAGGATTCAGTTTACATAATGTGCGGTATTCTTCCAGAGTGACATCGTTTACCTCGTCGGCAGCATCCGGGTGGGAGCCGACAGCGGCGTAGATATAGTCATACCGGGACGCCAGAGCGGAAGCCGCCCGGGAGGACACGAGACTGCATCCGGGGTTCATCAGCAGTCCGATGCCCTGCTCCGGAAGAGCGGACAGAAGCGCTTCCCGATCGGCGTCAAAGGCGCGGTCGTCCATATGGGCGTGGGTGTCAAACAGCATAAGCTCTCGTTACAGTAAGCTACTCAATGACGGCCACCAGACAGCCGTCCATCTCCGTGACCCGGGGATCGTCCAGGGAAAAGTCCGTCTTGTTTGGGTATCCCCGCAGACCCTCCCCGGTGCGCTTGACCTGCGCTTCCTTCAGTACCCAGAAGGTCAGCAGCGCCCGGCGCTTGTCCGGGGCGGCGTCGAACTGCGCCTTTTCGTTGGGAGACAGGATTTTCTCCGCCAGAGCGAGATTTACGTTCCGGTCAAGCTCCTCGGCGTCGATGCCGATCTCCCGACGGGACAGGGCGCAGAACGCCCGCCGGGGGGTGTGGGAAATGGAAAAATGCCAGTCACTGCCGGGGAAATAGGGCTTGCCGCCCGCCGCTATGGCAATGGGCGGCAAATCCAGCCCGGTTTCCTCCCAGTAGAGCGCCGCCAGCAGCGCCCGACCCGCTTCGTGGCCGGTTCGTCCGGCGAGGGCGCAGGACGCGATTCTCACAGCGCGTCGATGATGTCGGATTCTGCCGGCTCCTTGGGGCGGCGGTTTCTCAGCCGGTCAACCAGGATGGCGACACCCACGATCAGCACCAGCAGACCGCACAGACTGATAACGACCCGGGAGGTCGTCATGGGCAGAGCGATCAGCACCGCGCCCAGAATCGTGGTAATGACGGCGGGAAGAATGCCGTAATGGTACCGGCTGGCGTTCAGAATGTCCTGAATGCCCCGGACGACCAGCAGGATACCGGCCAGACGACCCAACCCCGCAGCCAGCATCAGGGGGTTGCGCAGAAGCCACGCTCCCACGGCAAAGCAGCAGACGGCGGAAAGCACCTTCCCCACGGTGTCAAAGTGTCCGGCGACGGCGCTGACGGCGAACACGACGCCCGCGATCAGCAGTACCCAGCCCAGAATCTGCGCCACAAGGGCGGAGGCGGAGTCCGGATGAATCAGCAGGATCAGACCCAGCACCATCAGCAGCACCGGGGTAGCGATCAGACGAATGACGGATAAAATAGTATCTTTCATAATAGAGTCACCTCTCTGAAACTCAGTATACCCCGAATCCGGGGCGGTGTCAATCGGGGAAAGCGGAAATCGGGGGCATTGCCCGACACGCACGACGCCCTCTCTTTTGATGGGGGCGGAAAACAGGAAATGGAGCGTATCAGTACAGATACGCTCCATTTCCTGTGTCAATATACGCACCCCCATTTACCTTCTCCGTCCTCGCTGCGCGCGACCACTTCTCCCAGAGGGAGAGGCAAGGGAGTGCGCTGAAATACTGTGAGCGGCCGGAAAGCGGAGACAATGCCCTTTATTTGCCCCACTTGGGGGCGTCCCTTGGGAACGAGGGAATGGGGGTTCCTCCGCTGATACCCGGTTTCTCACGCAAAATGCGCGGTTTCCTTCCTCCCTTCCCTAACATCACCTACATCTTGTGATTTTTCCACTTTTTTCAGTCCCACATGTTGTGTTTCGACAAAATCTGCGCCGCGGTTGTGCTACTATGATTGCAGGCTCGTGGGACGGAGCCGGATGACTGCCGCCGTGGCGTCGTCCATCTGCTTCCCGCGGCCATACTCCAGAATTTTTGCTGCCAGCTCCCCAGGCGGCATGTCCGGAGTCAGGTCAGACCGGCGGGAAATCCCCTCTCCATCCACGCCGTCGCTGAGCAATACCAGCGCTTCCCCCCGACGCAGGGACAGCTTCTCTACCGTTTCCCGGCTTTCCGTTACGGAAATGCCCGGCGGTGGGGTGGCTGTCCCTATTTTTTCTGCGCTGCCCCGGCGAAGCAGCCAGCTGGGGGCGGCGCCCCACTTGTATAACGTGGCGTGGCCGGTGTCGAGATAGAGTTCCGCCAAGTCCACCGTGACCGCCCCGGCGCTGCCCCGGAGGGCGAGAATGCTGTTGAGGGTGCGCAGGGCGTGGGCGGCGGGAAACCCGGCGGTGAGCATCTGCCGCAGAAGCGATCCCGTCGACTGCCCCTCCTGAGCGGCGCCCAGCCCGGTACCCATTCCGTCGCAGAGAAGGACGTAATACCGGCACTCGGGCCCCGGAAAGGCAAGGCACCGGTCGCCGTTGGCAAGCTCCTTGCTGCGGCTGCGGGCGGCGGCCTCGGCGCGAAACCACGCCCTCGGCCGCTGCCCCCGGCGGGGCAGATCGTCGGCAAGCCCCCGCAGGAAATCTCCCAGAAACTGATACTGCTGCACCATCGCCGCCCGGTACTCCGACTGCCGGGCGCTGTCGGCTTTCAGAAGCTTTAATTGCTCCTGCCCCCGGCGAAGTTCGGGGATCAGCCGCCCCGACTTGCGGCATTGGGCGTCCAGCGGGTTTTGCAGCAGCGATTCATCCAGCGACGACTGCTGGGGGCAGCTGTTCCGGGCGGAGCAGCTGCCGCAGGCGCGCTGCCGCACTTTTTGCAGCACGGCGGAAGCGTCAACGGGGGGCGGCGCGGTCTCCAGAAAAAGCTGCTGGGTGACGCCGAGAACCTCCGCCCCCAGCTCCAGCCGCACCTGAGCCAGCCCCGTCTCCCCCCGGCGGCGGGCGGTCTCCGGAGAGGGCGGCATCAGAATTCCCAGCCCGCCGCCGAGAATCAGCCCCGGCAGGGGCGTATAATCCCGATTGCCGCAGATCGCCATTACCACCATGCACGCTGCCCCCGGCGCGAGACAGCGCATCCACTTGCGCTCAAAGGGGATCATGCGGATCACGCCCGCGAGACACAGTACCGCCGTCATGGGAATGTTCGTCACCTGCGCCAGATCCAGCCCCAACCCTCCAAGCACCGCGGCGGGGAAAGCGCTGCCAACTGCCAGCGCGCCCGCCGCGAGATACCCCAATCCAAGATAAGGCGTCGGTGAAGCCTGCGCCAGCGCCAGCACCGCCACGCCGCCCACCAGCCAGTCGGTGACGGCGGTGCGTCTGCGCAGCGCCACGGGGAACAGCAGTCCCGCCCCGGCGGCGAGAACAATCCGCAGGAAATAGACCGGCACCGGCACGGTATCCCGCAGCACCAGCTGGAACAGCAGTCCGGTCAGCGCCGTCAGAAACGCGGAAATGGCAGGGAAGATCAGCGGCTGCTCCTCCGGGATGTGCCGGGCAAGGAGCAGCGCCAGCAGCCCGCCGGAGGCCGCCCACACCAGCCCCTGCAAGCCCGCGATCCCCCAGAAGACCCAGTAGCCCAGCATGGCGCCCAGGCTCATGACCGCCGCGTGCCAGCCGCTTATGGCCAGAATCAGCCCCATCGCCAGCGGCTGGGGATAATTGCCCAGACTGGCCGCGCTGAGCAGAAATCCGCTGCCGCCGCACAGGAGGACGACCCCTCCTGTGCGGATTTTGGGGTTCAGCAGCAGCCTTTGGCACGTTCGCCGCCCCCGCCGCAGGTACGTTTCCATGGATGCAATCATTTCCACCACAGCCTTTCCTTAGTGATGGGAAAATCCTATCACGCCGAGAAAAATTATGCTGTCGGATTCGCAATGGTGAGAAAGTTTCTTAGGAAGCTCTGGTTAAATTGACAAGAGCTGGCAGCGAGAGATTTTGGCTCCGGGCAAAGCACGGAAAATGGAGGAATACTGTATGTATTTCCCATTTTTCGTGCTGAAGACCGGGGGCAAAAGATCCGCTGTCCAGCCGCAGGCAATTTAATCAGAGTTTCCCTTGCATCGGGGGCGGGATGGGTGTATAATGACCTGTAATTAAGGAAGCTGGAAGGGAATCAATGACGGCCATGGGCAGAGAATTTGAACTGAAATACCGGGCGGATTCCGGGATGATTGCCGCCATTCGGGCAGCATTCGGGGATTTTTCCGAGATCCGGATGGAAACGGTCTATTATGACACTTTGGATGCCGCCCTGAGCCGCCGGCGCTGGATGCTCAGACGTCGGTACGAAAACGGGACCTCCGTCTGCACCCTGAAAACGCCCCTCCCTGACGGCAGCCGGGGAGAGTGGGAAACCCCATGTGGCGATATCGGGTTGGCAGCGAAAGAGTTATGTAAACTCGGCGCGCCGGAAGACCTGCTGCCCTTGACGGCAGGCGGCCTGACGGAAGCCTGCTCTGCCCGGTTCACCCGGCTGGCAAAGCGGCTCACGCTGGAACGCTGCACCGTAGAGCTGGCGCTGGACGAGGGGGCGCTGATGGGCGGCGGGAGGATGCTTCCCTTTGCCGAAATAGAAGTGGAACTGAAATCCGGCGAAGAAGCCGCCGCGACTGCCTTTGCCGAAGCTCTGGCGCAGGAATTCAACCTGACCCCGGAACCGAAAAGCAAGGCGCAGCGAGCCATGGAGCTGCTGCATTAATACTATTTCTTGATAAAATGATTTCATCATTTTATTCTGCTGTTTCACAGCAGACCGCCTGAGCGGCGGTAAGAAATGTATTGACTTCGTTTTTTAGCGGCAGTGCCGCTGGCCGCAAGTCTGCGGCCTAATAAAACGCTTATAAGCGTTTTATTAAAAACTTGTATAAGGACATACAGGAGAGAGAAATATGCCCAAATTTGAGACACTGTTTTCCAAATACGACCGTCTGGTGCTGTTCGACACCGAGACCACCGGCCTAGCCTACAACCGGGACGAGATCATCGAGTTTGCCGCCGTGGTTCTGGAGCGGGTGGACGGAACGCCCCAGGTGGTGCAGGAGTACGACCAGCTGGTTGCCCTGTCCCCCGGCGGGTTTGTGCCGCCGAAAATTCAGGAGCTGACCGGCATCTCTACCCAAGACCTGCGGGAACGGGGACTGCCCAAGACCAGAGTCTGCCGGGACATCGCGGAGATGATTCAGGGCAACACCCTGCTGCTGGCCTACAACGCCCATTTTGACCTGAGTTTTCTATTCTATATGCTTCTGCGGGACGGCGACCCGGCCGTGCTCAAGGGCAAGGACAAGCTGGACCTGCTCACGGTCTACCGCGACCGCCACAGCTACCCCCACCGGCTGTGCAGTGCCATTGAGGTCTACGGCCTTTCCGGGAAGGTGGTCAATTCCCACCGGGCGGTGGACGACGTGCTTGCCACCGTGGCGGTGATGGAGGAAATGGAGAAGGAAAAGAACGATTTAGAGCGTTATGTAAACCTTTTCGGCTACAACCCCAAATACGGCATCGAGGGCAAGCCCATCAGCTCCATTACTTACAAGCCCCAGCCCTATAATCCCGTGAAGCCGCTGTACGAGGCGTAGTACCCCTATGGAATGGCTGAATGTTTTCGGGCTGGTCATGGTGGCAGTCATCATGATACCCAATATTCTGTTTGCGATGAAGTGCAAGGACGGATTCGTGAACAAATGGAACAACAAATCTATGGAAACCGTGGAACAAATCGGCAGGTTCGGCTGCTTTGGATTTATGATCATCAACATTCCGGGAACCTGGTTCGGGTGGTGGTCTGACGAAGCGTTTGCCGTATATCTGGTCGTAGATGCCGTGCTGGTCACGCTTTACTGTGTGATCTGGGCGGTTTGTTTCCGGAAAAGCAGCGTTTTCAGAGCGTTGGCGCTGTCCATCATCCCCTCCGTTCTGTTCCTGTTCAGCGGGATTATGAGCCGGTCGATTCTCCTGACCACTGCCGCGGTATTGTTTGCGCCTAGCCATATTCTGATTTCGTATCAAAACGCAAAATGATTTTACCACAGGAGGTGAGAAAATGCTGAATCCATCCGCCTATGCTCTGGGTGCCAACCGCTCCTGCATCCGGGACCTGTTTGAATACGGCTGCCAGCGCGCCGCCGTTGTGGGACGGGAAAACGTCTACGACTATTCCCTGGGCAACCCCTCCATCCCCTCGCCGAAGGAGGTGGACGAGACGGTGCGCCAGATCCTCGACGACACTGATTCCCTGCTGATTCACGGCTACACCTCCGCCGTGGGCGATTACGCCACCCGCAAGGCCATTTCCGACGACCTGAACGCCCGCTACGGCGTGTCCACCGTTCCGGAGGAATTCTTCATCGGCTGCGGCGCGGCGCCGGAGCTGGTGAGCGTGTTCCGGGCGCTGGCAGTCCCGGGGGCGGAAATTCTGGCGGTCGCACCCTATTTTCCGGAATACAAGCCCTTCGCGCAGGAGGCGGGGCTGGAATTCAAGGTCGTCCCGGCGGACATCCCCTCCTTCCAGATCAACCTGACCGCCATGGAGCAGATGATCACGCCCAGCACGCAGGCGGTCATCCTCAACTCCCCCAATAACCCCTCCGGCGTGGTCTACACCCGGGAGACCTATCAGGCGCTGGCGGAAATCCTGAACAGCAAGGCCGCAGAGTACGGCCACCCCATTTACATCGTCTCCGACGAGCCGTACCGGGAGCTGGCCTATGGGGTCGAGGTGCCGTTCCTGCCGGAAATTTACCGGGATACCGTCATCTGCTATTCCTATTCCAAGTCTCTGTCCCTCCCCGGCGAACGAATCGGCTATGTGTATGTGCCCCAGAAGGCCACGGACGGCAAAGCGCTGTATTCCGCCGTTGCGGGGGCTGCCCGGGCGGGCGGCCACGTCTGCGCCCCCAGCCTGTGGCAGAAGGTCATCGCCCGATGCGCCCATCTCCGCCCTGACCTGGAGAGCTACGACCGCAACCGCAAGGCGCTGTACGAAGGACTGACCCGGATGGGCTACGAAATGGCCAAGCCCGACGGCGCGTTCTATCTGTTCATCAAAGCCCCCGGCGGCGACGCCAACGCATTTTCCGACGCGGCGAAGAAGAAAGACCTGCTGATCGTCCCAGGCGACGGCTTCGGCTGCCCGGGATATTTCCGCATCTGCTACTGCGTGAGCCTGGAAATGATTCAGAAGAGCCTGCCGGTATTCGAGGAACTGATTCGCTGCGGAGAGTGGTAAAGTATTTTCCGTATTACGATGGAAACGGGAGCGGAGATTCATGAGTATAGTTAGTACAACTGAACAAAGATTAAAAATAGCAATTTATTATAACAAAGTGATTGATTATCTCGAAGGTGCTGGGGTGTATAAAATTAATAGTGATCCCAGAGACGTTAATTCCCCGCACGCCTTTAATTTCAGTATAGAATGCTATAATAAATTTGCTGCTAAATACCCTCAATTTGAATTGGACAGACGGTTTTCGGAAGAAATTATTTCAAAATTAAAAAGTGATGAATGTAATGTTTATGATGTTTATTATCTTTTTAACTGCCTTGCTGCCCAATTAAGATTGGAAAAGAATGGCATTGCGTCATTTGTGGTAGAAAAATCCAAACTTGATGAAATATGTCGATTATTAAGGGGGAAAACGTCTGCGCTTAAGGACGATTTAAAGACGTGCTACGACAAAAAGGGAGAATACTATACAGACGGTATGTTTGGGTATATGCAAAGCGAAAGCAGTCGAGTGTATCACGAAACCGGTAAAAGAATTTTATGAGCTGAAGAAGTGAAAGCAGCAAATTCAGGCCGTTGGTATCCATTTTCATGGACACCAACGGCCTGTTTCCATGCTAATCGGCCAGAAAATCCGGAATGAACCCGGTATCCGCCGCCTCGGCTTCCTGCGTGAAACCCTCCAATTCGTTCAGATACATCCAGCTGAGCACTGCGTCGTATTCCTCGTCGGTGACCCGGCGGTCGAAGGGAGCGGGAAGGCCGCCCATGGGCGTGTACTGGCGCATCAGGCTTACCAGCACCTCCCCGGGGGCGAAATTCTCCCCGATCCAGTCCAGCACCCGCAGAGAGTTCTCCACATTTCCGGGCAGGATCAGGTGGCGGATGATGACGCCTCGGGTGACCTTCTCCCCCTCCCAGCGCACCGCACCCACCTGCCGCACCATCTCCCGGATGGCGTCGGCGGCCACGGGAAAGTAGTCCGCCGCCCCGGACAGCTGCCCCGCCAGACGGGCATCCGCGTATTTGAGGTCGGGGAGGTAAATATCGACGCACCCATCCAGCGCCCGCAGCGTCTCCACCCGCTCGTACCCGCCGCAGTTGTACACCACCGGCACGGGCAGTTTCGGCCGCAGCGCCGGGAGGATCGTGGGCAGAAAGTGGGTGGGGGTCACAAGATCAATGTTCTCCGCCCCCTGGGCAATGAGGTCTTCAAACAGCTGCCTGAGTTCGGCGGAATCCATGGCCTTCCCCACAGCGCCGCCGCTGATGGCGGCGTTCTGGCAGTAGCGGCACCGGAGCGTGCAGCCGCCGAAGAAAACCGCGCCGCTTCCCCCAGCCCCCGCCAGCGCCGGTTCTTCCCATTTATGGAGCATGGCTTTGGCCACGAGGGCGGTGTCCGGGCAGCCGCAGAAGCCCCGCTGTCCCGTCGTCCTGTCCACGCCGCACCGCCGGGGGCAGAGACTGCAGTTTACATAATCCATACACATCCCATCCTTTGTGGGTATCATATCAGTTTTTTCGCCTTTTCTCAACCCCGGACTTTACCGGCGTGCGAAAATGTGGTAAACTACAAAAATAAACTGTCTGCGCCCCTCGCAAACAGCTTTCAGAAAAGGGTAATATTATATGGAAATCCGATTTGCTGAAACCCGGGACATTCCCGGTATGATTAACTTGCTGCTTCAGGTGGGGGAAGTCCACCACCGCATCCGTCCCGACCTGTTCCGGGCAGGCGCGCAGAAATATGACGAGCAGACCCTCGCCCGGATGCTCACCGACGACACCCGCCCCATTTTTGTCGCCGTGGAGGACGGGAAGGTGCTGGGCTACTGCTTCTGCATTTTGCAGGTTCGGAAAAACGACCCGGTGCTCTTAGACGACCGCACGCTGTACATCGACGACCTGTGCGTGGACGAAGCCTGCCGGGGCAAGCACGTGGGGCAGGCGCTGTACGACCACACCGTGGCCTACGCCCGGAGAATTGGCTGCCGCACGGTGACGCTGAACGTATGGTGCGGCAATGACAGCGCCATGCACTTCTACGAAAAGCAGGGGCTGAAACCCCGGAACATCCACATGGAAACCATTTTGTGAGGAATGCCATGCTAGTCAAGAACCAGATTTACGAGGCCGAAATCACGGACTATACCGCCGAGGGGCAGGGCGTCGCCCATATCGAGGGCTGCGCCGTGTTCATCCCCAACGCCGTCGCCGGGGAAAAGGTGCGCGTCCGGGTGGAGAAGGCGCAGAAGACGTGGGCGGCGGGAAAAATCGTGGAGATTCTGGAAAAATCCCCCCACCGGGTCAACCGGGAGTGTGAGGTCGCCAAGCTCTGCGGCGGCTGCGATTTCTGGCACATGGACTACGCCGAGGAGACCCGGCTGAAAGCCGAGCGAGTGAAAAACTGCTTAAACCGTATCGGCGGCGAAAATCTGGCGGAAGTCCCCATTCTCGCCGCCCCCGACTGCCACGGCTACCGCAACAAGGCACAGTATCCGGTGGCGGTGAAAAAGGGACGCGCCTACGCCGGATTCTACCGGGCGGGCACCCACGACGTGGTGGAAAACGCCCGCTGCCGCATTCTCCCGGAGGAGATCGACGCCGCGAAGGACGCGGTGATTGATTATGTAAACCAATACCGGGTCAGCGTCTACGACGAGACCACCGGCAAGGGGCTTCTGCGGCATATTTACGTCCGCCGGGGCGCGGTGTCCGGGCAGATTCTGGTGTGTCTCGCGGTGAACGGGGAAAAAATTCCCCGGCCGGAAGCGCTCGTCCAGCGGCTGAACGGGATTCCCGGCTTTACCACGCTGGTGCTGTCCGTGAACACGAAGCGGGGCAACGCCGTGCTGGGCGACCGCTTTCTCACCCTCCACGGCCCCGGCTATATCGAGGACACCCTCTGCGGCCTGAATTTCCGCCTCTCCCCCCGGTCGTTTTATCAGGTAAACCACCATCAAGCGCAGCGGCTGTACCAGATGGCGATTTCTCAGGCGGGAATCACCAAGGCCGACACGGTGCTGGACCTGTACTGCGGCGTCGGCACCATCACGCTGGCCATGGCTGGCGCGGCGGGGAAGGTCATCGGCGTAGAGGTCGTCCCTCAGGCGGTAGCGGACGCCCGGGACAACGCGGTGCGGAACGGCATCACGAACGCGGAATTTTTCTGCGGCGACGCCGGTCAGGCGGCGCTGGAGCTGGAGAAAAGCGGTGTCAGGCCGGACGTGGTGGTCGTTGACCCGCCGAGAAAGGGCCTGAACGCGGACACCATCGAAGCCCTTCACCGCATGTCCCCCCGGCGCATCGTCTACGTCTCCTGTGACCCCGCAACGCTGGCGCGGGACGTGGCGCTGCTGAAAGAGCGGGGCTACACCCTGAAAACCGCCGCCGCGGCGGACTTATTCCCGAGGTGCGCCCATGTGGAGACGGTTGTCTTGCTTTCCAAGGGTGAGGTCGACTCGAAAAAGATTCG
>ERZ827512.629-NODE-629-length-44156-cov-19.777896_pt1 | contig 44156 bp, 47 predicted proteins | sample MGYA00519916_ERZ827512 | MGnify/ENA primary metagenome ERZ827512 (study PRJEB31778, sample SAMEA3449335) | human gut metagenome | biome: human gut; feature: human-associated habitat; material: faeces | place: United Kingdom | collected 2010/2012 ... | reverse complement strand
ATTCTCTAAAGGATTTTATTGTTTACTTTTCAATGTACTTTTTCGTTCCTGTTTGCACGGAACGATTTTTATTATACATTAACTCAACATCTTTGTCAACACTTTTTTAGTTTTTTTTCAAAAAAATTTATTGGTATTTTTTGTAAGTTAAAAAAACATCGATTTTTAGCTGTTTTTGCTGTTATTTTTTACAAAAATTCAAAATAAAAAGGCAAATATTTTTATTTACCTTTTTACTTTGAATAATATATTATTGTTTTTTTGGAATACTCATATCTATATATTTTACCAAACCTGTTGCTTCATCATATTCTACTTTTATATTATATTTTCTATCCTTTCCATTTTTTATAAAGTTCTCTAAAGCTATTCCAAGTTCTTCTTTTTTATTATTTCTTTCAATTTCTAATTTTACTTCTTCATTTGAAACTCCAATTATACCAACTAAATTCTCCTTTACCACTTCTACAACTTTAAGCATGTTTTCACTATTAATCTCTTCTCCTTGCAATATCTCAAACTTAGAATTAAATCTAGTTTTTTCTATATCAGATATTCCGTGTTGTGTTTAATTTTTCTTCTTCTTTAATAATTCCTATTGCTTTTAAGATTTCTTCTATATCTTCTTTCTTTATTTTTTCGCTAACTGAATTAATTTTATTGTTAACTCCTTCTTTCACAACTATCATTAATTTTTGCAATTGTTCTTTTTCCATCTTGTCAAGTTGTATGCTATTTTTATCATCTAACATAATTTGATTTTCAAATTCATTAACAATATTAGTTTTGTTCAAAATATTAGCTTGAATCCTATTTGCTTCATTTTCATATACCATCACTACATTTTTTGTATAAGCATCTTTTTGCGTTTTTATATTTTGCTCTATATCTATTTTAACCGGATTATCTTTAGTGTTATCTTCTATTTTTAATATTACTTTTTCTCCTTTACTTACTAACGTGAATTTTCTAATTTGTTTTTCGTTCTTACTATAATTAAATTGTAAAAATCCTTCTTCACCATTTTGTAGAAAATCAAGATTAACTTCATAATCTACTCCTTGTATAGATGTTCTAACTGTTTGTCCTTGGTTTTCATATACAATGATTTTAGTTTGCTCATTACCTATATTGTTTTGGTTTATTTGTTGAATAGTACTGTCTATGGTATTAATAACCTTTTCTTTTAAGTCAATACTATTACCAATAGATATAATATTTTTTTGATTTACTATATCTTGTATATTTTCTATTTTAGATAATATTATTTCATCTTCTTTTATATTTTCTAAAATTTTAATATAAATATTATTTAACTGTTCTTTTGTTAAATTTAGAAGATATGCATTAGTTGCAACACTTTTTTCATTAACCGTAATTGTTTGGTTTGCTTGTTTTTCAAACATTTCTTTTGATGTGTTTTGTTTTATTAATTCTAAATATTTATTTTCTAATTTTCCTACTTCATCATCACTAAATTTTATACGACTTAAAATATCTTCATCTAATATAATTGAATCAGGAATATTTTGTAATTGTTCTTCTTCATACCCAATATTTCTTAACAAATCCTTTATATCAGTATTTTCCGTGGTTAAATACTGTTTGTATAAATCTGAAAATCTAATTCCATATATATTATCATCTCTAATATATTCCAATTTCAAAGTTTCCTCATCATTATTAAGTAGTCTAATATCTTTATAGTCATATTTATTACTTTTATCTGTTTTTCCCTGTATTTTTATTTTTGATTGATTTACACTATTGCTTGTATTTTCAGAAGTTGTTCCCAAGTTTTTTATATAGTTTATATTTACATCTACACTTTCTTCATGTTTGTTATTTTCTAAAAGATTATTAATTTCTGTTTCATTCAATATATTTTCAGTTGCTTTTAAATTTTCTGTGTTTTTTCCTATATACTTAAAAAATAAATTTTCACTTGATTTAAACATATCTGTGTTTATATACAATAAAGTAAACACTATACCCATCGTTAAAATAATTACTACTGATACTATAATCGCTATTATTATCATTTTTTTCTTTTTAGTCATGGTTCTTACCTCCAAATTTCTTTGTCTATTTTTAAATAACTATCTTTATTTTATTCTTTGTTTTACAACTTCGTACATTATAATCCCAGCAGATACAGAAGCATTTAATGATGTTACTTTTCCTCGCATTGGAATTTTTACTAAAAAATCACATTTTTCTAATACCTTTTTACTTATCCCTTTTCCTTCATTGCCTATTACAATTGCTAATGGTCCTGTTAAATCTTGATTGTAATAATATTTGTCAGTATTAATATCAGTTCCACAAACCCATAGTCCTTGCTTTTTTAACTTTTCTATGCTTTCTGATATATTTGTTACTCTTGCCACTTTCATATGTTCAACAGCCCCTGCTGAAACTTTATTTACTGTGCTATTTACTAAAGCTGCTCTTCTTTTTGGTATGATAACCCCATGAACACCAGCTGTCTCAGCTGTTCTTATTATAGAACCTAAATTATGTGGATCTTCAATTCCATCTAATACTAAAACAAAAGGATCTTCATTTTTATCGTTAGCAGCTTCTAATATATCTTCTATTTCACAATATTCATATGGTGGAACTATTGCTATTACCCCTTGATAGTTTGTTGTTGTTGCAATTGTATCCATTTGTCTTTTATCTTTTGTAACTGTGATTATTTTTCTTTCTTTTGCAATTGCAATTATCTTGTTTATTGATCCATGCTTTTCGCCTTTTGCTATAAATATTTTATTTATATCTTTCCCACTTTCTAATAATTCTAAAACTGAATTTCTTCCTTCTACTTGGTCTTCATATTCTACTTCTTTTCTACTCTCATTTTCATATTTTCTAGCATTTTGTTTTTTGTCTTTTTGATTACAATCTTTTTTCATTTTTCTCTCCTTTATTTATTGTAACATTTTTAACAATTTAATCTTATTGTCTTTTATACTGTTTTTATTCTTCATCGAGCTTCAACACACTTAAAAAGGCTTCTTGTGGTATTTCAACATTTCCTATTTCACGCATTTTTTTCTTTCCTCTTTTTTGTTTTTCTAATAGTTTTTTCTTTCTTGTTATATCTCCTCCATAGCATTTTGCAAGTACATCTTTTCTCATCGCTGATATTGTTTCTCTTGCTATAATTTGTCCACCAACTGCAGCCTGAATCGGTATTTTAAATAACTTCCTTGGTATAACTGTTTTTAATTTTTCTACCATTTTCTTTCCTCTGTCATATGCTCCATCTTTATGTACAATAAAACTAAGCGCATCTACTTGTTCTCCATTTATATATATATCTAGTTTAACTAAATTTGATTTTCTGTATTCTTTGAATTCATAATCTAAAGACGCATATCCTTTTGTTTTAGATTTTAAGTTATCAAAAAAATCATATATTATTTCATTTAATGGCATTTCGTAGATTAATGTTACTCTATTTTCATCTAGATATTTCATATCTAAATATATCCCTCGTCTTCTTTGGCACAATTCCATTATATTTCCAACATATTCTTTTGGTGTTAAAATATTTGCTGTTACAAATGGTTCTTCAATATAAGAAATTTCTTGTGGTTTTGGTAAATCTTCTGGATTGTATAATTCTAACACTTCACCATCTGTTTTATATACCTTATAAATTACTGATGGCGCTGTTGTAATTAGTCCTAAATCAAATTCTCTATCTAATCTTTCTTCTATTATTTCTAAGTGTAATAATCCTAAAAAGCCACATCTAAATCCAAATCCCAAAGCAACTGATGATTCTGCTTCATATTCTAGCGCTGCATCATTTAATTTTAATTTTTCTAACGCTTCCTTTAAATCTTCATATTGGCTTCCATCTATAGGATACAATCCACAATATACCATCGGAGTTACTTTTTTATATCCTTTAAGTGGTTCTTTGGCTGGATTATTTTTTAAAGTAATTGTATCACCTACATGTATATCTTGTAATGTCTTTATGCTAGCTGCGATATATCCGAACTTCTCCTGCTTTTAGTTCCCCTGCTGGCATATATGAACCTGGCACAAAATATCCAACTTCTGCTACAGTAAAAGTTTTGTTTGTAGCCATTAGTTTAATTTCATCACCTACTTTTACAGTTCCATCCATCACTCTAACATATGCCACTGCTCCTTTATAATTATCATAATAAGAATCAAATATTAAACACTTTGTTTTAGCTTTTTCATCACCTTTTGGTGCTGGCAAATCTGTTACTATTCTTTCTAAAACTTCTTCAACATTCAGTCCTGATTTTGCTGAAATACAAGGAGCATTTTCTGCAGGAATCCCAATTATATCTTCTATTTCATTTTTTACTTCTTCTACTCTAGCATTCGGCAAATCAATTTTATTTAACACTGGTAATATCTCTAAATTATTATCAATTGCTAAATAAACATTAGCTAATGTTTGTGCCTCAACACCTTGACTTGAATCCACAACTAAAATAGCACCATCACATGCTGCTAAACTTCGTGAAACCTCATAATTAAAATCAACATGTCCGAGGAGTGTCTATTAAATTAAATGTATATTCTTGCCCATCTTTCGCTTTATATATCATTCTTACTGCCTGAGATTTTATTGTAATTCCTCTTTCTTTCTCTATTTCCATATTATCCAAAATTTGGCTTTCCATCTCTCGTTTTGATAAAACTCCTGTCATTTCAATCAACCTATCTGCTAAAGTAGATTTTCCATGATCGATATGTGCAATTATACTAAAGTTTCTAATTCTATCTTGTCTATTTTTCATATAACCTCCATAATGGGACAGGTCTTAATCATTTCACATTTTTATCTAAATTTGTCTTTTTTTGTTTTTTATATTGTTTTTATTCTAAATTTTGTTATATTTCGACATATCTCTACTTTTACTTTGATAAATAATGAAATGCTTTTGTCCTGTCCCTAATTCTAACATATTAATTTTAAAATCTCAATAGTTTTGAATTCCATTATACAAATTATATACATTTATATAGCCTTTTCTTTGTAACTGCTTTTGTGCTTTTTTGCTTCTAGATCCACTTGAACAGTAAACTATTATTTCTTGGTCTTTATTTTTTAGTTCTTTGCTACATCTATTTGCTAATTCATATTCTGGTATTGATATTGCCCCTTTTAAATGTCCTTCTCGATATTCTTGTGGACTTCTCACATCTAATAATATCGCTCCTTTTGAAACCATTTTATTTAGCTCTTCCATGTTAATATCATTTTTATCCATAGATCTCCTCTTACTTTTTTCAAATAAGCATAATAGTTTTCCTAACATATTTATCCCTCTATTCGACTTTTTTCTCTTTTTAATTTGGTTTTATATATTATATGCAAAATATTTTTTTACGTTATTCTACATATTCTTTTTATATTCTACATGTTTTATTTCAACAATATTTCAAATTGATTACATTTATATGTCTATTTTATGAATTATGTTACTCTATTTTTTGTTAATTTTGCAAAGTTGATTGTGGGTAATTTCGTGTGGAAACTGTGGATAACTTTGTGAATAACTTTAAATAGGCTTTTTTCATTCACAACTTGTTCACAATTCAAATTGGTTTATATAATATTTTTATGTCTATTTTATTTTTGTAACTTTTTATGTGTAGTATTTTTTTTATAAAATAAAATACTAAGATTATTTTGACATAACCTTAGTATTTCAAGTTTTATTCTATTTCAGAACATAATATAAAATTGTTATAATTTCTAAAATTGTTATAAAAGGAAATCCTACTACAAATGCTATTTTTTTAGTTTTGTGCCTAAATATATACATTCCAGCAGTAGTTCCAATTCCTCCTCCTAAAGCAGTTATAAAGAATAATACTTTTTCTGGTATTCTCCATCTTCCTCTTTTAGCTTTTGTTTTATCCAACCACATTATAAAAAATCCTACCAAATTAATCATTAAAAAATATAAAATTATATTTTTGGTTGTAAATATTTCATTTATTGTAATTGTATTTTCCAAGATAGTCCTCCTTATTTATTTTCAACTAATATTTTTAGCTTATATATGTCAATTGACAATATTTGTTGTAAATCGACATATAAAGTGACTTAATAAAGTCCTGTCCCCCTTTTAGCCTTTTAAAATAAACTCATTTGATTGCTTTGACTCATTCCTTCTAAACAACCATATCTTTTCAATAAATCTGTTACAGAATTTCCTACTTTAGAACGAATTTTCAAGTCATCTATTGACATGAATTTTCCGTTCTTCTCGCGATTTCATTATTCCTTCTGCTGCAACTGTCCCAAGGCCTGGTATACTATTTAATGGTGGTCTTATTTTTCCTTCTTCTACTAAAAATTTAGTACTGTGAGATTTGTATAAATCCATTGGTAAAAATTCATATCCTCTTTCATACATTTCTAATACCAATTCTAGAATTGCATACATGTTTTTATCTTTTACTGTTGCATTATTTCCTGCCAAATCTATTTCTTTCATTTTGTTTTTTACTTTCTCTTTTCCAAATATCATACAATCACTGTCAAATTCATCTGCTCTAATTGAAAAATATGCTGCATAATATGCCAAAGGTTGATGTACTTTAAACCATGCTATTCTAAATGCATTTGTTACATATGCTGCTGCATGTGCTTTTGGGAACATGTATTTTATTTTTTCACATGATTTTATATACCAATCTGGTACATTATGTTCTCTCATTAATTCTTTATATTCTTCCCATTTTGCTGGATCTTTCAAAGCTTTTCCTTTACGTACTGTTTCCATTATTTTAAATGCTGGATTTGGTGGCAATCCTTGTTTTATTAAGTAAATCATTATATCATCACGACAACAAATTGCATCTTGTAGTGTCACAGTTCCTTCTTCTATTAAGCTTTGTGCATTTCCAAGCCACACATCTGTACCATGTGATAATCCGTGAAATTCTAATTAATTCATCAAATGTTGTTGGTTTTGTATCTATTAACATTCCGTCTTACAAATTTTGTTCCAAATTCAGGTATTCCGAAACTACCAACCTCTGAATGTATTTGTTCAGGTTCTAAGCCGAAGAGCCTTTGTTGAACTAAAAATCGACATTGTTTCTTTATCATCTAATGGTACTTTTGTTGGATCAATTCCAGTAATATCTTGTAGCATGCGTATAACTGTTGGATCATCATGTCCTAAAATATCTAATTTTAATAAGTTTTGATCTATTGAATGATAATCAAAATGTGTAGTAATTATATCAGAATTAGGATCATCTGCTGGATGCTGTACTGGACAGAATTCATATATTTCTCTTCCTTTTGGTACAACAATAATCCCACCAGGATGTTGTCCTGTTGTTCTTTTAATTCCTGTACATCCGTGTTGCTAATCTTTGTGTTTCTGCTCTATTTATTGGTATATTTCTTTCTTCATAATACTTTTTTACATATCCATAAGCTGTTTTGTCTGCTATTGTTCCTATTGTTCCTGCTTTGAAAGTTGTTCCCTTTCCAAATATTACTTCTGTATATTTGTGTGCTTTAGCTTGATATTCTCCTGAGAAGTTTAAGTCTATATCTGGTTCTTTATCTCCGATTAAATCCTAAAAATGTTTCAAATGGTATATCCATTCCATCTTTATCTAATTTATGCCCACATTTTGGACATTCTTTATCTGGTAGATCAAATCCATTTTTATAACCATAGTCTGTAAAATCTGAATATTTACAATTTGGACATCTATAATGTGCAGGAAGCGAATTTACTTCAGTAATTCCTGTCATGTTTGCAACAAATGATGAACCAACCGAACCCCTTGATCCTACTATATATCCATCTTCATTTGATTTCCATACTAGTTTTTGTGCAATTATATACATAACTGAAAATCCATTTTTTATAATTGAATCTAATTCTTTATCAAGTCTTTCCTGAACAATTTCAGGTAATGGGTTTCCATATAACTCATGTGCTTTTGAATATGCTATATCTTTTATTGTTTGCTCACATCCTGGAATATGTGGTGGACATTTTTCTGGTGATATCGGACTTATTCTATCACACATATCTGAAATTTTATTTGTGTTAGTAACTACTACTTCATATGCCTTTTCTTCACCTAAATATTTAAATTCTTCTAGCATTTCTTCTGTTGTTCTCAAATATAATGGTGCTTGATTATCTGCATCCTGATAGCCTTGTCCTGCTTCTAAGATTCTTCTATATATTTCATCTTGTGGATCCATAAAATGAACGTCACAAGTAGCTACTACAGGTTTTTTCATTTTTTCTCCCAAGTCAACTATTTTTCTATTTATATCTCTTAGAGCTTCTTCATCTTTTACTATTTCATTTCTAATCAAAAATTGATTATTTCCAATTGGTTGAATTTCTAGATAATCATAAAAGTTTGCAATCTCTTCTATCTCCTCTTCAGTTTTTCCGAAGTTCAATTGCTTGGTACAATTCTCCAGCTTCACATGCACTTCCGAATTATTAGTCCTTCTCTATATTTTTCTAATAAACTTTTTAAAATACGTGGTTTACGATAAAAATAATTAATATGTGATAATGATACTAATTTATATAAATTACGTAATCCCACATAATCTTTGGCTAAAATTATTGCATGATATGTTTTTAATTTTTTGTATTCTTCTTTTTTTGCTTCTTTTGTACAACTAACTTTGTTTATATCTTCTATTTTTTTAGCCCCACGATCTTTTAACATATCTAGCATTATTTTAAATACTTTAACAGTTGTATCCACATCATCTAACGCACGATGAGCAACTTCTACTTTTATTCCTAAGTTTTCAGCAATTTTTCCTAATTTATATTTTTTATATTCTGGAAATAAATCTTTTGCTAAGCTTAAAGTATCTAAATATGTATAGTCAAATTCATATCCTAATGCTTTTGCATTTTGTTTTAAAAAACCTATATCAAATGGTGCATTATGTGCTACTAAAACAGAACCTTCAATAAATTCCAATATTTCTGGAAATATCTCTTTAATTGTTTTAGCATCTTTTACCATCTCATCAGTTATATTTGTAACTTCTGTTACTCTTTCCGGAATATGTTTTTCTGGATTAACAAATTTGCTAAACTGGTCTATTACTTCTCCGTTTTTTAACTTCATAATTCCTACTTCTGTAATTTTTTCATTAGTAGCAGAAAAACCTGTGGTTTCTAAGTCTAATACACAATATGTTGTATCTATATCTTGTCCTTTGCAATTTTCAACAACTGCATTTTTATCTGGAGCCAAATATGCTTCTACTCCATAGATAATTTTCATATCTTTATTATCATATCCGAAGCAATTTATGTGCTTCTGGAAATGCTTGTACTACGCCATGATCTGTTATTGCAATAGATTTCATTCCCCATTTCATAGCTCTTTTTATTAAATCTTTTGCAGATGTCATTGCATCCATTTGGCTCATTTGCGTATGCATATGTAATTCTACTCTTTTTTCTTTTGAATTGTCTTGTCTTATTTCTTTTTTTAATCCCTCTGTTTCAACAATGGTATTTACCATAACTGTTAATTCGTTAGAAAATGTATCCATTTGTGCATTACCAGAAACTTTTATTCCTTTAGCATTTGTAATTCTTTTCATTGTTTTTTTTGCATTTTCTTTGTTTAAAAAAGCTTTACATGTAATTGTGCTTGTTCCATCATATAAATCAAAACTATATAATGTCTTTCCTGATTTTAATGTTCTATCTTCTGCATATATTACTTCTCCTTGTAGAGCAATCTTTCCATCATCTACTCCTAAGTCCTCAACTTTAACTAGTGTTTCAGTTATGTTTTGTGAAGTTCCCAAAATTAAAGGAGTGTTCTCTTCTTCAGTAGGCAATTCTGGTGGATTAGCATCTGATTCTATTATTGTATTTGAAATTACTGTTATATCTCCTGCATATGTATCTAATCCTGCTTTTCCTATTGTTTTTATAGCTTTTGCATTTTGCAATTTGTTTATTATCTCTTCTGCTTCTGTTAAATCTTTTGCAAATGATTTAACAGTAATTGTTCCTGTTCCATCATATAGTTCAAAAATAATCATTCCCTTACCTGATTTAGTCTGACGAACTTCACTACTAATTAATCTTCCTTCTAAGGTAACTCTTCCATCATTTGCTGTAATATCTTTTATATATACTTGTTTTTCTTTTGCTTTTGATGGCTTACCCATAATATATGTATATTGTTCTTGTATCTCTTCGACATTCTCGTATTCTTCAATATTATCAGGTATTGGAAAATCTACATTATAATCTTCTTCTTGAACAGGAACTATTTCTTTGTTTTTGTCTTCTAAACATTTATGATGTTCTTCTTCAATTTGTGCAACAATTTGTGCTTCTTCTCTTTCTAAACTATCTTTTATAGCTTTTATCTCTTCCTTAGAAAGTTCTTCTATTAGTTCTATTTTATAATCATTGCCAAATAGATTCTTTAAAACCTTTGCTAATTCTTTATCTGTTTTTTTAGCTTTTAAAAACTCCGAACCTTTAATATGCATTTTTACTACAATATCTTTATTTTTTATTTCTATATCACTTTTTAATAACAACATCGGCTTTGTTAGTGGGTATTTATGTGCCATATATGCTATTATGTTTTTCCATTCTTCTTTAATTGACTTCTTTTCTACTTGCTCATGATATGTTATTTTTATATCTATATTCTCAAACTTGAATCTCTCTTTTAGAAATTTTTCAAAATACCATATCTCTTTTATTTCTATATATTCATCAAAATAAAGCATTACTTCTAATGTATTTGTCTTTTTTACCACATTTAATGCTGTTACTTGTGCATATTTAATATTTGAATTCGTATTGTAATCACTAAATATTTCTCCTACTTTTTTTGATTTCATTTTATTACTCCTTAAACTTTTAGCATTGTATCACATTTTTTGCTTTGATTAAAGCGAACATTAAAATTTTTTTCTTTGTAACACATTTTTATATTTTTCATATGATATATCATACAAAGGAAATAACAAAAGAAAAACATATTTCTTTAATTCGGAAGGAGGTCTAGACTATGCCAGAAAATAGAGGATGCGGTGGATTCGGATTTGGTGATGATTGTTGCTGTATAATAATCCTTATCTTATTAATTTGCTGTTGTTGTGGTGGTAACAGAGGATGTTGCTAATTTCTTAACAATAGTTTTAAAAAAGGAGTACAAAATAATTTTGTACTCCTTTTTTACTATTTAAACCTTTTGGCTCTATGTCTTCCATTATTAAAATCATCTTCTTCGTAATCTTCATATTCCTCATCATAGCCTTCATATTCATCTTCACTGTTTTTATAATTATCCAAATACATTTTTCTTGCTTTTTGTTTTGATAATACTTCTTCCTCATAATTATAATAATTGTCTTCATCTTCATAATATTGCTCTGGATTTTCTTCTATATATTCCTCATCCTCATAATCATCATCATATGAATATCTATATTCTTCTTGTATTCTTTGATTTCTCATTTTCTTTATAACAATAAATAATATAATAACAAGTAATACTACTACTGCTGATCCCACTATTATTATTTGTTTTTTTGTTTTTTCATTTATATCGTTTTCTACATTTAATAAAGTTTGATCAATTTCACATTTTTCTAATTTTATTTGATATGTTGCAATAGTATTACCATCTGAGTCAGAAACTAATATAGTAATAAGATTTTCTCCAATTTTTATATCTTCATTTCCTTTTATATCAACAACATAATTAGGATCAGTTGTTGTTGTATCAACTTTTAGAGAAGTTTTATCACCATTATATTTAGTTGTATATTCATATATATTTGTTTCAAATTTAGGTGACAATTCCAAATCTTCTATTGTAATTCCTGCTAATCCGTTTCCTGTGTTTTTTTCTTTATCAACATTTGTTTCTTCTTGTTCTTCTTTAGTTATATTTATTGTATATGTTTTTGTATTTCCATTTTCTGCTGTAACAATTATTGAAAATGTATTTTTTCCGATCTTCTAAATTTTTAGTACCTATTCCACTTATTTTTGCTTTTGGGTCTTGTGCTGTTGCATAAATTTCTACACTTTTTAAATCTTTTGGAACTTTTACGTCATAAGAAGTTATCCATGATTTGAATCCTGAAAAATCATTAGGCCTTATTCCTAAATTACTTAAATTAGTATTATTTGTATTTTGGTTTTCCTTTTTAGTGTTATTAACACTATTATAATTAGACTGGTTATTACTTGGATTAGCTGTTTGTGTCTGTTCTGTTTGTGTCTGAGTCACTTCATCTTTTTGGGTTGTCTCAGTATTACTTACACTTTCTTGGTTTGAATTATTTGTATTTTCAGTTTGAGTATAATTATCCTCTTCTTCTACTGCATAAGATAAATTATTTATTATAATTATACTACATGTTAGTATTATAACTTGAATCACTTTCTTTAAATTAATTAATCTTCTCATAAGTAATCTCCTCTTATTCTCACTTTTTATTTGACAAAATATTCCTAATTATATTGTAGATAATATCACTTTTATATTATACAGTCAATAGAATTTTATTAATTATTTTTTACATCTTATACTTATTTAATGTTATATTTGTCATTTTATGTTATAATATAAATGATAAAATATAAAATTACCTTGTTGGAGGGGTTTAAATGATAGATTTACTTTCTCCTGTTGGAGATTTTGAATGTTTAAAAGCTGCTGTTCAAAATGGAGCTGATAGCGTATATTTTGGTGCTAATTTATTTAGTGCAAGGGCTTTTGCAAATAACTTTAATTTAGAGGAACTAAAACAAGCAATTGAATATGCTAAAATTCGTGGTGTTAAAACTAATTTAACTTTAAATATATTAATAAAAGAAGATGAATTTGAAGATGCCATCTTTTTAGCAACTAAAGCATATGAATTTGGTATTGATGCTATTATTGTTCAAGATTTAGGATTAGCAGAAAAACTAATTGAAATGTTTCCAGATCTGCCTATTCATGCAAGTACTCAAATGACTATACATAATTTAAATGGTGCTATTCAATTAGAAAAAATGGGATTTAAAAGAATTGTGCTTGCAAGAGAACTTTCAATAAATGAAATTGATTACATATGTAAAAATACAAATTTAGAAATTGAATGTTTTATTCATGGTGCTTTATGTATTTCATATTCTGGTCAATGCTTATTTTCTAGCATGATAGGTGGAAGATCCGGAAACCGTGGAAAATGTGCTGGTCCCTGCAGATTACCTTATGAGCTACTTCAAGATGATAAAAAAATAGATTCTGGATATTTATTAAGTACAAGAGATTTATGTGGTTTAGAATATATTCCATCTTTAATAGATGCTGGCGTAAATTGCTTAAAAATAGAAGGTAGAATGAAATCACCAGAATATGTAGCAACTGTTACTAGAATTTATCGTAAATATATTGATTTAGCATCATCAAATAACCCATATATAATAGATGAAAATGACAAAAAAGAACTTATGCAAGTGTTTAACAGAGGTATGTATTGTTCTGGACATTTTGAAAATACTCCTAATAAAAATTTAGTTTTTAAAGAAAAACCCAATAATATGGGCCTATTTTTAGGAATAGTAGAAAAATACAATAAAAACAAAGGTTATATCTCATTAAAATTAAAAGAACAAATTAATATTGGAGATACAATTTCTTTAGAAAATGAATCTGGAAGTTATACTATATCTGAGTTAATGGAAAAAAGTAAAAATATAAATGAAACCAAAATTGGTCAAACAGTTACAATTGGTAGAATGAAGGGAAATATAAAACTTGGTGATAAAATATATAAATTATCATCAAAACAATTATCTAATAATGCAAAAGAAAGTTATAAAAAAGAAAATAAAAAAATCCCATTAAATTGTAAAATTATAATAAAAAAATTAAATCCTATTAGTATTCACATTACTTCTTGCTGTGATTTACCACTTTATAAAGATTTAAGTATAACTTGTAAATTAGAATGTTTACCACAAGATGCAAAAAATAGGCCTTTAGATAAGGAAACAATTATAAAACAAATTTCTAAAACATCAAATACACCTTATGAATTTAAAAATATAGATATTACTTTAGATAAAAATGTATTCTTGCCAAAATTAAGTATTTTAAATGAATTAAGACGAATAGCTCTTACTAATGTAGAAAATTATGCACTTGCAAAAATTAATAGAAATATTACTAGTAATACTTCTATTATTTCTAATAATAAAAATAAAACTTTAGATAATATGAGGACCTTTGTAAATATGAAAACAGAAATTTCACAAAAAAGTAATACAAAAATTTCTGTACTTCTAAACATATTAAATTCTGATTATGATTATTCAAAATTAGAAAATATTGATAATATATATATTCCATTAAAATACTTTACTAATAAAAAATATGAACAGATTTTAAAAACAATTAGTAAAAAATTCGATACTTATATTTATATGCCAACAGTTATCAAAGGAAATTATAAAAATCTATTTTATTCAAATGCAGAAAATGCAGTTAAAAAATATGAGATAAAAGGTTTTGTTGTTTCTAATATAGGAAATATAAAATTATTAAATGATTTATTTCAAGACATTAATAAATATTTTAAAATTATTGCTAATTATACATTTAATGTATTTAATTCAAATACTGTATTAGAACTTAAAAAATTAGGTATTAGCAAATTTACTATTTCACCTGAAGCAGATAAAACTACTATTTCTAAACTATGTGACTATGGCTATTTACAAAAAGAATTAATTGTATATGGTAATACTCCTTTGTTAAATATGAATTATTGCTTACTTCGGAAAAACAGACAAATGTTACCCTGAATGTGAAACAAAATGTACAAAAGGTGCTTTTTACTATTTAAAAGATAGAATGAATATGAATTTTAGAGTTTTACCTGATAATATACAAACCGTTACAACTGTTTTTAACAGTAAAATAACATCTATTTGTCCTAAAGATTTTAATATAGATTTTGCAAGAATTGATATTTTAGATGAGTCTATATCTGAAATAAACAATATTATACAAACTGCAAAATCTGGAAACAGGTTTGAAGGTCAAAAATATACAAATGGTAATTTAAATAGAGAAATTTAAATCTTAAATTTCTCTATATTTGTTTACTACTTAAATCTATAATTAAATCCATATTATCATCTCTTGCAGCTTTATTTTTTCTAATCGCCCCACATTTCTTACATCTAAAAACAATTACATATCCTTTTTTGTTATCTATTTCTAAAGAAACTGGTTCTAAGTCCCCATGACATTCTTCTTTTCTATCTCCTGGATTCTTGTCTACATGTTTTGAATGTAAACAGTATGGACAATGATTTCTACAAGAATAACCTAATTTTGTAACTTTTCTTCCACAGTTTTCACATATAAATTCTTCATCTATTTTAGTAAAGTTTTTGTATTCCATAAATACTCCCAAAAATCTTAATATTTAAAGTCTCCTCCACCAATAAATTCTTTTAATAATGAATTTGATGGCACTAAACTTGCAGGTATTGTTCTTATATATTTTAATATGTCTAACAATCTTTTTGCTTCTGCATATTCAGGTTCTTCTTTTGTTATCTCTTCTAAAATTGGTTTTGCAATGCCTTTTAATACTCCTAATTCATAAATTAATGCCGTATTAAATATGACATTAGCATCTTCTTGGAAAGGATAGATATTTTCAACCTCTCCTCTTGTTACCATATGCCAATTATCTAATGTGTGTTTTGCTAAATACCCTCTAAATTGATAATCTCTTACTAGCCTTCTAATTAATCTTGTATCTGTTGATGACATTTTTGTATATCTATCAATATTTAATACTGTTAGAGCACTTATATATATTTTGAATTTTTGATCTTTTGATATACTACTAGTTAGTCTATCATTTAAACAGTGTATTCCTTCAATAACTAAAACTTCATCATCTTTCAATTTTAGTTTATTTCCATTATATCTTTTTGTACCCTCATGGAAATCGAATTGTGGAATTTCTACTTCTTCCCCATTTAATAATCTTGTTAAATGATTATTAAACAATTCTAAATCAATTGCTTCTATACATTCAAAATTATAATTACCATTTTCATCTTTTGGATTATCTTCTCTTTCTACAAAATAGTTGTCTACTGATATTGTAACTGGCTTAATTTTGTTTATTCGTAATTGAATTCCTAATCTTTGTGCAAAAGTTGTTTTTCCTGATGATGATGGCCCTGCAATTAGAATCATTTTTATATTTCTATCTTTAGCTATTTGATCTGCTATATTTGCTAATTTTTTTTCATGAAGTGCTTCATCTATCATTATTATATCTTTAATTCTCTTTTCTTCTACTGCATCATTTAATTTATAAACTGTATTGATATTTAGAATTTTATGTATGTCATTATATTCTTCTAGTGTCCACTTTATTTTTTTACTTTCAATAAATTCTGGTATCTTATCTGGTGTTTCTTTTGTTGGATACTTAATCAAAAGACCATTATCATATTTTACTAATTCAAATAACTTTATTGCATTTGTATTATTAGCTAATATTCCATAACAATAATTATAATATTTTTCACAAAAATACATAGTGATTTTTTTATTTGACTTCCAATCATATTGTAATTTTCCTCTAGTAGTATTTGTTCCTGCATAAAATTCTTCTGCTTCTTCTCTTGTCATAACAATTTCCTTAATTGGTAATTCTTTCTTTATAATGTCTTTCATTTCATCTTCTATTTTTCTGACTAATTCTTCTGTTACTTCTATATTTTCAATACCACAATAAGTAGAGTTTGCTAATTGATAATTTACTGTTGCTTTGCTATCTGGTAATATAGTATTTAATGCCTTTGCAAATATATATATTAATGTTCTCTTATATATTCTCATTCCTTCTTTAGATGTTATATCAATCAATTCTATTTTTCCATCTTGTTTTACCTCATAATCTAAATTCACATATTCATTATTATAAATTGCTCCTACAACAGGATATTTACTGTTTTTAATTTCTTCTTTTAAAATTTCACTTATTTTTTGTTTTTTTTCTACTTCAATATTTTTTTCTTTATATTGTATTTTCATAATCTACTCCTTTCGTACTTTCATATTTTATATTAAATTATCTAACAAGTCAAATAAAATATGAATTATAGGTTATAAAGTGGTTTTTATCTGGATATACTTAAAATAGTACAAGTTATAAATAGGAGGTTTTTATGAATTTAGAAAGAATTAATACTATTTTAAATAATAAAGAAAAATGTGATGTCTTTTATGATGAACGTGTAGTTTGGATTCAAGGAATTAATAATACAATTGCCAAAATTGGATTTATTGATAATTTCGAAGAAAAAGATGTTCCTATTGTAGATTTATATGAAAAAAATTTTTAATATAAATATGTTCAAAAATATATTATTTTTTAATTAACAAGAGTAGAAAATTTTAACTTTTCTACTCTTATATTATTAATTATTGATTTTAAAATATATATTTAAATTGGAAAAAGGCTTTTTCTAAAGAACATTTAGTCAAACATGCTAAATGCTAAATATTAAAATAATTGCATTAAAATTTTCTTACTATTTTGTACCAATTAATATAGCACGAAATCCATTAACTTGTTGTGGATTACCAGTTGCATTGGTAAATGCAAATATACCTGCTTTACCAATGTTGCTACAATCACCACCACGAACAAAAAATGTACCATGTGTATATGGATAATTAGAGTAATTATTTTCCCATGCATTAGTAAGCTGTTCTTGTTCTGATGTCGATGTTTCTGATGTCGATGTTTCTAAAACTGCATCACCATATCCATACTTAGCATTCTTATATTCTAGATAATTATTAGTATTACTATCATCTACTTCATTATATGGATATATTGTTGCATATTTTGTACTCGTTTTTAATGTAGCATATGACTTTCCATATGTAGTAAGGCTTGTATTTCCATTTGTTATATATGCAGAAACTCTTTCCCATACACATCCACTTAAATCAAACACTCCCGTCTTATTATTCGTTGTACTTGCTGATACTCCATTTGGTATATCTCTTGCATATCCTGTTACTGAAAAAATAAACTTGCCAAAATTAGTTAAATTTTTCGTATTCATTTCTACTTTTTTATCATTTATCCCATAGTTGCTATGTGATAAATATACTACTGCTCCCCATTCACTATTTTTCATCATATGACTATCTGCTGTATCTTGATTTAATCCATAAAAATTGCTTGCTTTTGCTATTTCTTGTGATATTGTGTAACTATCTCCTGTACTTATTATATTATATGCATATGTTAATGGCTTAAATACTGGATATGATATTTTTTGACTTGCATATTCACTTTCTGTTAATTCTTGTGATAAAGCATTTGTTATTTGTCCTTCATTGCTAAATGATGTATATGTTTTATTTGAATATGTTACTTTGTTTGGATCTGTTGTTGGTTCTATTATATTTCCATTTGTTATTTTTTGTGTACATTCTTGGAATCCTGCTGCATATTTTGCTACCCAGAATCCTGGTATCTCTTTATCCCATTCTCCATTTTTAAAATTATTTTTCGTTCCATTTGTAAATGCTGGATGTATATATGTATAATCATTATCTACTGTTATTGTTTCTGTTTTTATAAATTTTACATTTATTGTTTTATCATTTGAATTTATTTTATATTCATATCTTGGTATCCATACCCAATAACTTCCATCTTTTGTTTTTGCATTTGCCCATTTTTGTTCTGAATAATTATACCAATTTTCTTGATTATCTTTTGTTACATCGACTTCCTGTCCGTTATCGTCCCAATACACTCCTGTCATTCCTTCTAATAACTTAGGTGTATTTACCTGTAATTTATCATTCCAACTCCCATCTGCTACAAATTCATTTTCTTTTACTTCTCCTGTTTTTCCTTTTACTGTTACTCTGCCATTTTCTGCTATTTCTATTTCATATCCATCAACTACTACTGTTGCTGGTAATCTTTCTATTTTATTACTTTCTGATAACTTATTTCCATTATAAGTTAATCCTGTTATGTGTGCTTTTAAATTGTTGTTTAATAAATCAATATCTATCTTTCCATCTGTTCCATAACTTCCTAGCACTTCAATTTTAACTCTTTCTTCTGCTTCTGCTTGTTTTGTCTTTTCTTTTGCACTATTTGTTTTTGTTATTAATCCATTTTCTCCTGTTAGAGTCGCTATACTTATTCCTGCTAATATTAAAAGCACTATTATTGTTACTACTAATGCTATTAATGTTATTCCTTTTTGTTTATTTATTTTTTGCATCCCATTTTTCCTCCTTATTATATTTTTTATATTTTAAAATTTAATAACTACTTAAAACACACAAAAAGACAGCAACAAAAACCTATTTCTAGGCTTTTGTTACTATCTTTTTATTTGTATTTATTATTACTTTTTTATTTGTTAAATTACTTGTGTGTGTATATATATACAGCCTCAAGGCTTACAGCTACTACTTTTTTCATTTTTTTATTTCCTTTTCTTTCGTTTTTATTATTCTTCTTTTTTCTACTTTATATTACACTATTACTTTGATTTTGTCAATAACCTTTTTATACACTTTAAATATTTAAAACTCTATTTTTTCTTCTATCCATTTTTCAACTTCATCTATCTTTACTCTTACCTGTTCCATTGTATCACGATCACGTATTGTAACAGATTCATCTTCTAAAGTATCAAAATCAATAGTTATACAATATGGTGTTCCTATCTCATCTTCTCTTCTATAACGTTTTCCGATACTTCCTGCTTCATCATAATCGCACATAAATTTTTTAGAAAGTCTATCATATACTTCATTTGCTTTATCTGATAACTTTTTAGAAAGAGGTAATACAGCTGCTTTATAAGGTGCAAGTGCTGGATGCAAATGTAGTACTGTTCTTGTGTCTCCTTCTGCTATTTCCTCTTCATCATAACTATTACATAAAAATGCAAGTACAACTCTATCTGCTCCTAAAGATGGCTCAATAACATATGGTACATATTTTTCATTTGTCTCTGGATCTTGATATGATAAGTCTTGTTTTGAATGATTCATATGTTGTGTTAAATCATAATCAGTTCTATCAGCAATTCCCCATAATTCTCCCCAACCAAATGGAAATGCAAATTCTATATCTGTTGTTGCCTTACTATAAAATACTAATTCCTCTTTAGAATGATCTCTTAATCTAATATTTTCTTCTTTCATTCCCAAGTCTAATAACCATTTTCTACAATACTCTTTCCAATACTTATGCCATTCTAAATCTGTTCCTGGCTTACAGAAAAATTCCAATTCCATCTGTTCAAATTCACGCGTTCTAAAGGTAAAGTTTCCTGGTGTTATTTCATTTCTAAATGCTTTACCTATTTGTGCTATTCCCATAGGCATCTTCTTTCTAGATGTTCTAAGGACATTTTTAAAATCAACAAATATTCCTTGTGCTGTTTCAGGTCTTAAATAAATTTCAGCAGTAGAATCTTCTGTTACACCTTGGAATGTTTTAAACATTAAATTAAACTTTCTTATATCTGTAAAATTAGTTTTTCCACAACTTGGGCATGGAATTTTATTGTCTACAATAAAACCAATTAATTCTTTATCAGTCATACCATCTGCTATCATGTCTTTTCCTTGTTCATGTGCCCATTCTTCTATTAATTTATCTGCTCTGTGTCTTGTCTTACACTCCTTACAATCAATAAGAGGATCAGAAAAACCTCCAACATGACCAGATGCAACCCATGTTTCTGGATTCATTAAAATTGCTGCATCTAATCCTACAATATTTTTTTGTTCTTGTACAAACTTCTTTCTCCATGCACTTTTAACATTGTTTTTAATCTCATTACCTAAAGGTCCATAATCCCATGTATTTGCTAAACCTCCATAAATTTCTGATCCTGGGTAAATAATTCCCCTATTTTTGCAAAGTGCAACTAAAGTGTCCATTGATTTTAACATAAAATCTCCTCCTTCTTGAAACATTTGAGGGACAGGTCTTAAATGTTTCATTTTTTTGTCGTTTTTTCTCGATTTTTAATCAAGAAATTTTATAAAAACAAAAAACTTTCGCCTTAGCTTAAATAAGCTAGGGACGAAAGTTATTATTTCCGCGTTTCCACCCTAATTCTTAAAATAATTAATTTATTAAATTATTATTTTAAGCACCTTAATTGTTCATTACTCCAAAGCTCCCCATGCTTCTTTATTACAAGTATTCCACCAACTACTTGCTCTCTATAAAATAAATTTCAAGCACTTTTTCTTTTTCACCGTAACTATATTCAATTTAATATATTGTATTACCCTACTTAAAAAAAGTCAATATTTTTCGAAAAAATTATTGCTAATTTTGATTTTTTATGCTAATATATTAGTTGTATTTATCATATAGGGGTATAGTGTCAATGGTAGCACATCGGTCTCCAAAACCGCCTGTGAGGGTTCGAGTCCTTCTACCCCTGCCAGATTTATATTTAAGGGGAACTTTATAGTTTCCTATTTTTTATTATAGGAGTTGATTTTAATTTCAAGATATTTTAATAGTTTCATTTTATCTATCTTTATTATTACATTATTTATTTGTATCTTTTTTATACCCTTTTTCAATTTTAATAATCTATCTAATTCCAATATTTCAAGCTCAGAAATCATTGATTTTAATCCTAATGGTTTTGTTTGGCCAATCCCGGGTTATACAACAATTAGTTCTTATTTCGGTAAACGTTCTTCTCCTACAAGTCGGTGCTTCTTCATCACATTCTGGAATTGATATTCCTGCACCCCCAGGAAGTAGATTTATTGCAGTAGCAGATGGAGAAATTACATTTTGTGAATTTCTAGGTGCTGGTGGTTATACTATAACTCTTTCCTTTGATAATTTTAAAGTAAGCTATTGCCACTGTGATCCTAATTTTATTGTTAAAACTGGGGATAAAGTAAAGCAAGGACAAGTAATTGGATATGTTGGTCCTAAAAATGTATATGGAGTAAAACGGCAATCAATATCATGATGATAAAGGAAATCCAACAAATGGAGCAACCACTCGGACCTCATTTGCATTTAGGAATTAGAATTGACCGGAAAATATCAGAATCCATTAAACTTTTTCTAATCTTTAATATTTTATCCAATTATATAAAATTTATTTCATTATAAAAAAAGTGGATTATACTAACTACATCTTAATATAGTTTATAATCCACTTTTTATATCTTTACATATCATCATCTTCGTCTATACATCCGTTACATCCATGACAATTACCTTGACATCCATCAGGTTCATCATCAACATCTCCTGACCAGTCTAATTCTATAGTATTTTTACATTCTGGACATTCAATCTCTGCTTTATTTTCATCAACATCGATAATAAATTCATTATTACAATAAGGACAAACTATTTCAAAGTCAAATCCCTCATCTGAATAAATGTCTTTTTCTATATTATTTAAAACTTCTTGCATTTTAGACACTTTTTGTTGCATTTCATTTTGAGTTTTTTCTAATTGTTCTATTTCTTCTTTTTTGTATTCTATAATATAGTCCATTTGATCTAATATAACATCTAAAAAAGAAGCAAATCTTTTTTTGATATATTCTAAATCATCTTTATTTTTTATATTTTTTTCTATGTCGTCTAAAAAACTTTTATATTCGTTTTTTATGTTTCCCATTTGTATTAAATCACCTTTCTTAAACTCTTTCCATATATTCGCATGTTCTTGTATCTATTTTTAAGATATCTCCAATATTAACAAATAATGGAACTTGTATTTCTAAACCTGTTTCTAATTTAGCTGGTTTTCCTGAAGTTGTTGTTGTATTTCCACTAAATCCTGGTTCTGTATATGTAACTTCTAACTCTACAAATGTAGGTGGCTCTACTGCAAAAATATTTCCTTTATAAGATAAAATTGTAACTTCCATATTTTCTTTTAAATATTTTAAACAATCTCCTAATTGATCTTCATTTAATGGTATTTGATCATAAGTTTCATTATCCATAAAATAATATAATCCAGAATCATTATATAAATATTGCATTGCTTTCTTTTCTATTTCTGCTGCTGGAAATTTATCTGATGGATTAAATGTTTTTTCTAAAGTTGCTCCTGTTATTACATTTTTTAATTTTGTTCTTACAAAAGCAGAACCTTTTCCTGGTTTTACATGTTGAAATTCTACAATTCTATATACATTTCCCTCCATTTCAAATGTTGTTCCATTTCTAAAATCTCCTGCTGAGTATACTGATGCCATAATATTTCTCCTTTCAAATTTCTTCTATTTCCTCTTTTTTAATAAACTTTATATATTTTACTACAAATTACTGGAAAAATCAAGCCTTGCTAAGCATTAACATGAATTTTTATTATATTACAATATAATTTTTCTCAGATTTAGTTAAACTTATACAACCAAATTTTGTAATTTGAACTGTATCTTCAATTCTGACACCAAATTTTCCAGAAATATAAATTCCTGGTTCATCAGTTACAACCATGTTTTCTTTTAACTGCGTATCAGAACGATAACTAATATATGGTGCTTCATGAATTTCTAGTCCTACTCCATGACCTAAACTATGAATCAAATCATATCCATTAAATTTAAAATCATTTTCTACCATCTTTGTTAACATTCTTGTATTGGCTCCATCTTTCATTGTTTCTAATGTTTGTATTTGATTTTTTAATACTAAATCATAAATTGGTTTTATATATTCTGGAACACTTCCAACAAAAAAAGTTCTTGTCATATCAGAGCAATATCCATTAACTTTGCACCCCATATCAATTGTAATAATATCATTTGTTTGAATTTTCCTATCTGTTGGTATTGCATGTGGTTTAGAAGTATTTTCTCCAGATGCAACAATAGTATCAAAAGATACCCCATCTGTCCTTTTTTTATAATATTCTTCTATTTCCTCTGCTATTTGTTTTTCTGTCATTCCTGGTTTTATATATGTTAATATATATTCAAAACAGTTATCTGTTATTTCACATGCCTTTTCTAAATTACTAATTTCTTGCTCATCTTTTATCATTCTTTGCTTTTCTATTATATGCTCTGTTTCTACCAAATTATTAATCTTATATTTCCTAATTAGTTCTTTATAACCTGCATATGTTACATAATTTTCCTCAAAGCCGACATTCTCACAAAACATAAAAAAGTTTTCACAATCTTCTTTAGATACATCATGAATGTCATATACAATAATTTCATCATATAATGTTAAAATACTATGTACATGTTCAATATATCTTCCATCTGTTATATAAACATTTTCTTTTCTAGTTATTAATAAAACACCTTCTGCTTCTATTCCTGTTAAATATTTTATATTTACTGGATTAGATATAATTAAACCTTGCAAGTCTAAACTAGACATTGTATTTCGTAACCACTGTAATTTAGAATTCATTTCAAATTCTCCCCTCAAATTTTACATTTTTTATCCCTTATATAGTCCCAATGTAAATATTTGCATTAAAACTGCTTTTATTTGTTCAAATGGTACATATATACTAATAAAACTAGCAATTACTATAAATGGACCAAATGGTATATATTCATCAGTTTTCTTTATTTTCGTAATTAATAATATTATACTAAGTATAGCACCAATTAAAAAAGATACTAAAGTAATAATAATTATATTGGAAAGCCCAAAAAATAATCCTAAGGCTCCCATCAATTTTACATCTCCAAATCCCATTGCTTCTTTTCCATAAAATAAGCCACCTAGTAAAGTTATTAATAAAAATATTCCTCCTCCTGCTAGCATTCCAAGTAACATATTAATTGTGATTGCAACATTCGACAATCCATAAATAAAAGCAAATACTAATCCTATCTCAAACATAGTCAAATTTAGTCTATTTGGTATAATTTGTAACTTATAATCAATTATAAAAGCTGATAATAACATAGGTGTTAATATCATAAATTTTATTAAGTCTAAATTTGCAATTACTGTATCATGTACTCTAAATTTATATACTAAAGCAACATATATCACTGCTGTTATAAACATTAAAATATAGTTTGGTTTAAAATTAATTTTGTGCTCTATAAAAAATTCCTTTGAAAACACACTTTTATATTCTGGCAATCTTTTGTTCATCCAATTAACAAATTCTCCTGCAAACAATCCTAAGATTGTTGCTACAATATAATAACCAATATGTACATCATTAAAATACATTATTTTTCTCCTTTGTTTGATTAATTTTATATTTATTTTTTATTTTATTTTCTAATGGTCTTTTCCATGCAGTATACCAATAATCTTTTTTATTAATAGGTTCTACTAATATTGTAAACATTTGACATTTGTTTCCACCTATTATATCTGTAAATATCTGATCGCCCACTACTGCTATATTCTCTGGCTTTTCTTTTAGCTTTTTCTGAACTTTTATAAAACCTGATTTAAATGGTTTTTTAGCAAAACTTTCATATGGTAATTCTAATTTATTTGCCGTTCTTTCTATCTTTTTTTTCTTATTTGTATTTGATAATATATATAATTTAATCCCCTGTCCTTTTAAATCTTTTGCCCACATTTCGACACTTCTTGATAAATTTTCTTCATAATCTATTAAAGTGTTATCCATATCTAATATTAGTGCTTTTATTTCATTTTTCTTTAAAAATTCTATTGTTATATTTTCCACTTTATTAAAGTATGCATTAGGATAAATAAACATTGTTTCCTCCATTTGTCAAAATATTATTTATATATTATCAATTACAACATTCTTTGTCAAGGAGGAAACATACTTTATTTACAAAATCTGTGCTTTCCAATTGTTACAGTCATAGGTCTAGACCAAATCCATTTATTTGTAGCTGTGGATGGGTTAAAATAATATATTGCACCATATGAAGGATCCCATCCATTTAATGCATCTTGTGCTGCCTTTTTAGCTGTTGAGTTTGGAGTTAGATTAATTTGACCATCTGAAACAACATTAAATGCTCCTGACTGGTAAATTACTCCAGATATAGAATTCGGAAAAGAACTACTTTTTACTCTATTTAATACAACAGCACCAACTGCAACTTGTCCTGAATATGGCTCTCCTCTTGCTTCTCCATATATTAATCTTGCTAATAAATTTACATTACTAGAATTACTACTAGAACTTCCTGCTTGTGATGAACTAGAAATGCCCATAGCATTTAAAGTTGCTTGGCCTGCAATTCCATCTGCTGTTAAACCATTTTTTCTTTGAAAATATTTTACTGCATTTACAGTTTGTGTCCCATAAATTCCATCTACATTTCCACTATAATATCCCCATCTTTTTAATTTAGTTTGTATATTTCTTACTTCTTCTCCTCTTGAGCCATATTTTGATAATGCCTCTACTGAACTCTTTTGAAATAAAATTATAAACATTGCACTAAATACACTAATTACTATAATTGAAAATATAATTACCATTCTTTTTTTATTTTTTAACATAACTTCTCCTTAAATGTAAATTTTCTTTTTAATATTTTTATCATTAAGGCAACATATTATACATTTTTGGAAATTTATTCTCAAATTAAATCTCTATTTCTTATAACTATTTTAGAAATAAAAAAATCGTCTTTTAATAAAAAACGACTCTTTTATCTTTAATAAATTATTTTTTTCTTTTTTATACTTTCTATTATGAACAATATCTGCAAAGAATAGTTTCTAGTCCAACTTGTAAATCTATATATCCATTTTTATAATTATAATCTAAATCTCTTAGACTGTCTAAAATGCCTCTTAGTTCTGCACTTTTAAAGTATTTTGCTTGCATTTTATACTTATTTACCAAAAAAGTTTGGTTTGGTTTTAGCCCTAAACTATCCACTAAATCTTTTTTATATTCTTCTGCTATTTTTGTAAAATATAATTTTTTAAAATGATTATATAATGTTATTAATATCTTTTGAATTGGCTCTTTTTGATAAATTAAATTATTTAGTATTTCTAATGAATCTGCTATTTGTTTTTTTCCTAAATTGTCTGTCAAGTCAAATATAACTGTTTCTAATTTTTTTATTGTTAATTTATCAATATCTTCTTTTTGTATTTTACCATTCTCTCCTGCGTATTCGATTAGTTTTCTAATTTCATTAATTAAATCTTGCATATTAGTTCCGAGAACATTCAATAAAATATTTTAATGTTTGACTATCTATTTCAACTTTGTATAAATTACATATTTGTCTTATTCTTTTTTCTATTTGAATTGGCTTTTGATAATCAAATTTGCAAACTATTCCTAATTTGTCTATTGTTTTATATAGTTCTTGTTTACTATCAACATCTTCTTCAACAAATACTAAAACTATACTTCTTTTTATTATGTCTTGATTCTCTATAATATATTTATTAAGTATTTCTCTTATTTTTGTTAATTCAGAATTTTTCCTTTTTCCTTCTTTTTTTAATAACCCACTATTTCTAATTATTATCATTTTCTTTTCGTACCCAAAAGCTGGTGTTTCAATATCTTGAATTAACTCATTCACATTTGTTTCATCAATAGAAATAAAATTAATTCCTTTTATACATTCTCCAAATAAATTCTTAATTTTTTTCAGTGAACTTTCTAGTAAAAATAGTTCTTCACCATATAAAAGGTATATACTATTTAAATTGTTATTTAATAATTTTTTTTCTAAGCTCTCTATTGATACCATTTAGTTCCCCCTATCTTTTTAATATAATTCTAAATATTTGTGCAACACTCCAAGCTTGTGCTGTAGCACCTTTGGGCAATTGAGGTTTCGTCGAATCATATAATTCAGCAATACTTCCTATACATCCACTTTCGTTTATTTCTTTTTCGAAAGTTTTTGTTGTCTTTTCTACTAATTTATTTATCTTACCCTCTAATTCTTCTTTTGCCTGTTTTCCTTTTGTTTTCTTTAACATATTTTTTAAAGCATCATAATATAATCCTAATAGCCAAGGCCAAGTAATCCCTTGATGATAGCTAGAATCTCTCTTTTTACCATCTCCTTCATAAACCTCAACATAATTTTCTTCACCTTTTGCTAATGTTTTTAATCCATATGCATTTACTAATTTCTTTTCTACTGTTTTTATTATATTTTTTGCTTCTTCAGAATTTGTATCTATAACAGGGTATGTTAAACTTAATGCAAATAATTGATTTGGTCTTATCTTATTATCTCCTAAAACATCATATAAGCATTTTCTTTTTGCATTATAAAACTTACTTTCAAAAGAACTTTTACACTCTTGAGCAATTTTTTTGTATTTTTTTGCATTAAGTGAATTCCCAAACTTTTTACTTAAAGCTTCCATTATTTTATTTGCATTATACCATAAACTGTTTATCTCTACTGCCTTTCCTGATCTTGGTGTTATAGCTATACCATCATATTTTGCATCCATCCATGTGTTCTGAGTATTTTCTGTTCCAGATACAATTAAATTATCTGAATCTAAATAAATGTTATTGTCATCTACATCAATACCTTTTATATAATTTTCTATTATTTCTTCTAATTTTTCATATAACTCTTCTTGTACAAATTTATAATCTCCTGTATAGTCAATATATTTTTGTACTTGTTCAAACAGTAACAATGATGCATCTACGCTATTATATAATGGTCTATTATCATATCCAGAATAACCATTTGGAACAAGTCCGAATTTTATATCTCTTACAAGTGTTTTCAATACTTCTTTTGCAATATCAAATCTTTTTGGTATTAATACTATTCCTTCAAAAGAAATTAGACTATCTCTTCCCCAATCTAAAAACCATGGATATCCTGCAATAATAGTATGTAATCCAAAATTAGGGCGATACACAACGAAATTATCTGCTGCTATTAAGTATGATTTTATCAATTCATCTTTTTCCAATTCTTTTTTTGTCTTCTTTTCTTTTCTATTATCTATTAATAAGGATTGATTAAATAACTCTCCTAAACGAATAATCTCATTATTAATTAATTGTTTTACATCAATTTGTTCAATATTTTCTTCTAAAGAACATACAAAAGAAATTTCTTTTTCTTCCCTTGGTTCAATCTCTACTTCGTATACGCCTGGTACTAAATGATTTTCTTCTGGATAAAATCCTCGTTTTTCCTCTTCTATATAAAACATATTCTTGAAAATATCATTTTCATGTTCTATATAACTTCCTTCAGATAAATTCATATAAATTGGTGTTTGTGAATTTTCATCTACTATAAGTTTAACTTTATTTTTATCAATATATTGTTTAGATTTAAAATAATGATCTGCATTAATAGAATGAAAATCTCTAAAATTTATGATAGGAGCTAAAGTAAGTTTAGCCTTACTTTTCCCATTTTTTATTTTATAATATACCCCTACTGTATTTCTTCCATATTCCATACAAATAATCTTTGTTATTTGCATATCACCTATTTTATATTTAAATATTGGTACATATTCTTTACTGAATTCCTCTTGATATTCATACCCTTTTGAAATATATTCCTTTCCTACATTAGTATATAAGTCATATCTTTTATCTTCTATTTGTACACTTTCGTCCAATTTTGAAAGAATTAAAAATCTTCTTGCTGGTGGTGTTAATGGTGCAACTAAAAGTCCATGATATTTCCTGGTATTAGCTCCTATTATAGTTCCTGAACTATATCCACCTATTCCATTTGTAACTATCCATTCTTTATTTAATCCATTTTCTAGATTTAAATTTTCTTTTGTAAATCTCATATTTTCCTCCAATTTATTTATTATTTTAATTTACTATCATCAAGTTTTTTTAGCATTTCTTCTCTTATTTGTTGAGGAGTTTTATTATCTATTTTTTCTTTTGATGTCTTTGCTTGTTCTTTATTAGATTTTTTATTTTTCTTGTTAATTTCATTTTTCTTTCTTGCCTTTTCATCTGCTTCTTTTATAGATGCTATCCTATCACTATATTTATCACTAAATTTACTTTTTCCTTTTTTATAGTTATCATCTTTCTTTGAATGAGCACCTTTTTTAGCCTTTTTCTCCATGTTTTTCTTTACTTTATTTATTCTTTTTTCTTCTCTTAACTTCGTATTTAACATTAAATATTGTGGTTCATTTTGCTTGTCTTGATATTTTAAGTCATCACAAATTAATTCTATAATAGATGATGCTACTAAACTTGGATCATGCCTAATGCGTTCATCTTTAATCATAGACAAATCTCTTTGTAAAAATTTAATTCCTTTTACTTTTTGTATATCTTGTTCTACTAGGTCCTGTCCTTCTAAATTATATCTCTTTATAAACTCTGGAATAATCTCTCCTGTATCATAAATACAATAATCAACAATTCCATTTCCACAATGGTCAATTATAGCATTTAAATGGTCTGATACGCTATAATTATCTGTTTGTCCAGGTTCTGTCATTATATTGCTAATATAAACTTTAATTGCTGTACTTTCTTTTATTGCTTTTGTTACTCCATTTATTAATAAATTTGGAATAACATTTGTATATAAACTTCCAGGACCAATTACTATACAATCTGCATTTTTTATTGCCTCTACTACTCCTGGGGCTGGCTTACAATTTGAAGGACTAATTAATATACGATTTATTTTTGTTACTTTTTCTGAAACGATTTCTGGAATCCTAGCTCTTTCTTCTACTACATATCCATTAGCAAGTTCTGCCATGATTTTCATTTCATCTAATGTAACTGGAATTACTTTTCCTATCATGTTTAATACTTCATTGCTTTTTATTATTGAATCCTCAAAATTTCCATTAATTTCCTTCATGGCTAAGAAATAAATATCTGAAAAATTCAAACCATTTAATCTTCCACTTTTAAATTCATAGTTTAATAATTTTTCTATTTGTTCTTCTTTTTCAGAAAGTGAAACTATACTATCTTTTACATCCCCTAAAGGTAACATTTGTAATTCTTTTCTTGAATTACTAGCACTTTCTCCATAGTCTGATATTGTAACTATTGCTGTTAAATTGTTTGTATAATTCTTTAATCCAGAAAGAACTGTATTTAGTCCTGTTCCACCCCCAATAACAACTATGTTTGGTCCTTTATCATAAACTGTTTTATTGAAAATTAAAGACTTTAGATTCACATTGTCTTTATTTTCCATTCTTTCATCTGTTGATTCAATTAATACTTCTAATGTTCTTTTGTTTAAAAATATTAAACCTAAAACTATAGAAACAAAACCTATAACAAATACTGTTATAACCCCTGTTACTTCTTTAAAAGAAATTTCCTTCATAACTAAAATTTTTGATAATCCATAACATACAAATATAATTCCTACTAATATTAGTAACATCCATCTTTTCATTTTATTACTTGACTTAAACCATTGCATAAAACCTTTCATTTTTACTCTCCAATCACTTCTATTTCTAATTCAATTTTTTTATTAAATCTTTTATAAACCTCATTTTCTATATGCTTTGCTAAATCTAATACATCTTGAGAAGTTGCATTTGATTTATTTATAATAAATCCACTATGTTTAGTAGATACTTCTGCCCCTCCAATACAATATCCTTTTAGTCCTGCCATATCTATTAATTTTGCTGTAATAAAATCTTCTCCTCTTTTAAATGTACTTCCTGCACTTGGAAACTCAATTGGTTGTTTTTCTTTTCTAAATTCAAAATATTCTTTCATTTTTTCTTCTATTTGTTCTTTTTTACCCTTTTTTAATTCCAATTCTACCTGTGTTATTATATATTCTTGCTCTTTTAAGATACTTCTTCTATACCCAAATTTCATTTCTTGATTTGTAAGCACTTTTTCATTTGCTTTCTTATCCATACATTTTACAGTTTTTATAATATCTTTCATTTCTTTTCCATGTGCTCCTGCATTCATTCTAACAGCTCCACCAATTGTCCCTGGTATCCCTGACAATTCCTCAAAACCTGTTATTTCATTTTTTAGAAATTTTCTTGCTAGCTTTCCTATTTTCTCCCCTGCACCAACTGTAACTTTTATACTTTCCTTATTATCTTGTATATGTATCTCTTCTAATTGTATCATTAAAGTAATACCTTTAATTCCTTTATCTGAAACAAGTACATTACTTCCATTTCCTAATACTGTTATTTTTATATCATTATCATTCGCAAATTTTAAAATTTGTTTTAGGTCATTTATGTCATTTATCTTTATTAAGCATTCTGCTGGTCCACCAATTTTAAATGTAGTGTGTTTTTTCATTGGTTCATCAAAAAATATTTTACTTTTATCTATTGTTAGATTTGAATCTTTTATAGTTTTTTCTAAGTTCAATACTACACTTCCTTTTTTATTTTATAATATTCCTCTTTGTACTCTTAAATAACCTTTTATTTATCTTAAAATTTTCTATTCTACTATATCATTTTTCTTATAAAATTACAAGCTAGCTCTAATTAAAATTTAGAATAATTTATATTTACATGCATATTATAAATTATGTATGGAGGTAAATTATGATTTTAAGACATAATTTTTATGTAGTCAAGCTAAAAAGAAACTTTTTACCTTTACTTTTTTTATGCTTTACTTTTTGTTTGTTAATATTTTCTAAAAGTAATCTTCCTGCTGTAAAATCAGGTCTTTTGCTGTGGGCAAATTCCGTGGTTCCTTCTTTGTTTCCATTTTTTGTAGCAACTGAATTATTAATTAATACAAATATAGTTACACAATTAGGGAATGTTTTAAATAAATACACAAGGTCTTTATTTAATGTATCTGGCGCAGGTGGATTTGCTTTTATTATGGGAATTATTAGTGGTTATCCAGTAGGTGCTAAAATTGCTTGTGACTTTAGACAAAATAACATTTGTACTAAAGAAGAATGTGAAAGGTTACTTAGTTTTACTAATAATTCAGGGCCTCTTTTCATTATTGGAACAGTTGGTATTTTAATGTTCAAAAACACAGCAATTGGCATTTTACTTTTTATAACTCATGTACTTGCTTGTATTACAGTTGGTATTGTTTTTAGATTTTGGAAACGAAACAAAACTTATAATAAAGATTTTGTAGCTATTTCTAAAAATAGTAAAAAAAATAATATTGTCTCATTTTCTAATCTAGGAGAAGTTTTAGCTGAAAGTATTACTAATAGTATTTCTACAATTTTATTAATTGGTGGATTTGTTGTAATTTTTTCTAGTGTAATATCTATTTTAAAAACAAGTGGTATTCTTAATCTTTTAGCATTTCTAATAACTCCTTTATTTAATATATTACATATTGATACAAGCTTTGCTATACCACTAATTAGTGGCTTATTAGAAATCACTAATGGTATTAGTGGTATTTCTAATATAGCAATCAAAAAAATTTCTATTAACATTATTCTAACAGCTTTTTTACTTGGTTTTGGTGGAATATCTATATTATTACAAGTTTTAAGTATTACATCAAAGACTGATTTATCCATAAAACCTTATATATATGGAAAATTATTACATGGTCTATTTGCTGCTTTTTACACATATATTTTTATAAATATACTTCCTTTTTTTAATTTTGACCTATAGAAAGGAGATGATAAATAATTGGAAAAAGATTTTAATAATAATTATATGCCTTTTATGGATTATAATATGCCACCTCCCAACTCTGGAATAGATATGAATGACTTGTATAAAGATCCTATGTTTAATCCTATGATGCAATATGAACAAGCTTGTTGCTATTATAGATATTTATGTATGCAAATGGATTATAAAATTAAATGTAAAGAATATGAAAAATTATGTAGCAAAGCAAATTCTCCTGTAGATAGAAATAACCGAAAAATAGAATAGTACACTATAATAGTTTTTCTTTAGCTCGAAATTCAATTTAATATAAAACAAAAACCTCTAATGAAAAATATAGTTCATTAAAGGTTTTTTTATGCATTTATTTATATTTTTTATATATTACTTAAGAAAAAATAAGCTAAGACAATTATTCCAAGTATAATTCTGTAATATCCAAAAACTTTGAAATTGTGCTTTTTAATATAATTCATTAAAAATTTAATAACAAATAATGATACTATAAATGATACTATCATTCCTACTAGCAAGACAACTAATTCTATCATAGTAAATCCAAATCCAAATTTAACTAATTTTAATAAACTTGCACCGAAGCATTGTAGGAATTGCTAAATAAAATGTAAATTCAGCAGCATTTGGTCTAGAAAGACCTATTAATAAGCCACCTAATATAGTTGCACCTGAGCGTGATGTTCCTGGAAATATTGCAGCAAGTAATTGGAAGAATCCAATTATCAAAGCATCTTTATATGTAATTTGAGAACTCTTTTGTTTTTTGCTGTCTCTATTTTTATTCCAATTCTCAATTATTATAAAAGCTATACCAAATATAATTAAAGCTAAAGCTATGCAAAATGGATTATAAAATAATTCTTCAAATACATCATCAAATAATAATCCAATAATTGCTGCTGGTATACAAGCAACTAATATCTTTCCCCATAAAATCATTATGTTCTTGTCAAAATAAGATAATATTCCTGTTTTCTTAATTGCTTTTTCTTTGTTTTTAGTAAATGGCCATATGTCTTTAAAATATAATATAACAACTGCGAAAATTGCACCAAATTGAATAACTACTTGAAACATATTCCAAAACTCTGGGGATACCTCTTTAAATTTTACAAATTGTTCTAACAATATCAAATGTCCTGTGCTACTAATTGGCAACCATTCTGTAATTCCTTCTACAATCCCAAATAAGATTGATTTTATAATTTCTAATACCATTTTTATATATTCCTTTCTTTATTTTTTATTTTACATATTTTTTAAAAAATGCTATATATTGTTTCTTTAATAAATTCTGCTGTTGTAATTGGTGCTACTTTTCCGTGGTAGTGCTAAAGCAGATACTAGTTTTATTTCTTTATCTTCTGCTGCTTTTTTATCTATTCCTCCGAGGAGCAGATGCTAAATCAATTAATAAACATTCTTTTTTCAAATATTCTATTTCTTTACTTGTTATTATTAAATCTGGTACTGTATTAATAATAATATCATATTTAGATAATTTGTCTGTTAATAAATTTATATCTATTCCCATATATCCATATGCTCTAATCCAAGCTAAGTCTTCATTTTTTCTTGCAGCACATGTTACTTTTGCAGATAGTCCTTCCATTTTTTTCGCTAGTGTTTTTCCTATCCTACCAAATCCTAATATAAGAACTTCACTTCCATGTAATATTCTATTTGTATTTTTTATTGCCACTTCAATTGTTCCTTCTGCAGTTGAAATAGTATTTAATATTGCTAATTCTTCCTTTTTCATAACATCTATAATCTCAATGTTTTTATTCTGAAATTCTTTATTAATTTCTTTATTAATACTTCCTGCAATTAGAACTCTATTTTCTAAATTATATACTAAATCTTTTATTGATATTTTTTTATCACTAAATGGTGTATTAATATTTATACCATCTTTAGAAAAAGGAATTGGTGCAATTATTATTTTTATATTTCTTTTAATTACATCCTCTAGGCTTTCTAAAAAGATAATATCTAAATTATTTTTAAGTTCCTCTGCCTTTTCTAAACCATACACATATACTGTATTTCCATCAGCTACTAGCATTTTTGAAAGTTCTACTGTTCTTAAGTCACCACCAATTATTGCAAATTCTAAACTCATAAAATCACTCCTTAAAGTTATTATATTGACTATTTTCTAATTTTATGAGTTTTAGTTTTAATCTTGAATTTCCTTCTGTTCTATTTCTCTATCTTCTTTATTTTTCTTGGTTACTTCTCTTTTTTCCTTTTTATTTTTATTTAATAAATTTATATCATTATATCCTAAATGTCTTGTAATTTCTGCCATTTCCTCTAAATGTCCTTTTGCTTTTATCTCTTTCTCCTCTAGTTTTTTATCTTCTTTTTCAATGTTTTCTTCTAAATTAAATGGTATAGATATTTTAGCCATTATAGGAATAAATATTGGATCTTTTTTTACTTTCTCTACTATTTTTTTACTATTAATGTCAATTGCCAAATTAATATATTTAATAGCTATATCTTTTTTTCCTTCAATTAAAGATATTTTAGATAACTCATAATATCCATCAGCCGATAATTCCTCTTCTTCTGTCGCTTCTAAAAATCTTTTCTTAGCCTCTTCTAGATCTTTATAAATCAAAGCTATCTGAGCTAGTGAATATTTAGTATTATATGCTAAACTATTAATCTCAGCTGCTTTTTCATAGCAGATTTTTGCACTTTGGAAATCATTTAACATTGTATATGCAATTCCTAAATTATAATTCAGATCATAACTCATTGGATTATAACGTAAAGCTTCATTATAAACATTAGCTGCTTCTTTGTACATCTCTTTTTGTATAAGAATTTCTCCTAATAATATAGTTGCATCATACATCTCAGGTTTTTTATTTAATAAACTAAATAACATTTGAGCTGCATCTTCTTTTTTATCCAAATCATTTAATAGTTCTGCCACTTTATAATAAGAATCATAATCATTTTTATTTAGATCCACTGCTTGTACATATTCATCAATTGCCTTTCTCATGCCACCTTCTTTTTCGTAAATTTGTGCAAGCATTTTGTGTGCTTTATAACAATTTTTATTTTTCTCTAATAATGAAAGTAATGCTTGCTTAGCTTCTTTTGTATTTCCAAACATAATATAAATTTTAGCTTTTGTAATGTTAATCATTTCAAATAAATATACTTCTCTTTTTTCTAAAATTATTACTATAATTGGCACAAGAATTGCAAGTACATATTTAATTATTAAAAATAGCATATTCAATTTTATTCCAAATAGTACTTCCATGAAATTTAATGCAATCCCAATTGCTTGTACTACTAATACTGCAACATATGTTGTGTCATTATTTCTTATCATTCTAAAAAACATGTATACAAATACTGCAAATGAAATGAATGTAAATATTAATTGTTCTAATAACATTTTTTGTTTACTCCTCTTTTTTCATCTATTAGTTTATTATATTTTATTTTATTTTTCGTCATTTGTCCAGCTATTTATATAACTCTTGATAAATTTTATAATTCCTTAATATTTTTCTTACGTAATTATTTGTTTCTTTATATGGAATTTTTTCTATATTACTTCCATCTTCTTTTATTATGTCATTTTCTATCCAATTATCAACTCTGCCTATCCCAGCATTGTATGCAGCAAGTGCTACTTCTTTATTTTTATATTTTTCCAATAAAACAGATAAATATTTTGTCCCAATATTTATATTATTTTGTATATTTGCAATTTCTTCTTTTGCATTATTAGAATCTATTTTTATATCATATTTTTTTGCTACATCTATTGCCGTTTCTTCCATTATTTGCATTAATCCTATGGCATTTCTACTCGAAATTGCCTTTGGTTTAAATCCACTTTCTGCTTTTATTACAGCAAATACAAGATTTTCATCCACCTTGTACTTTTCACTATATATTAAAACAACTTCTTCGTATTTTTTCGGATAAATAATTTTTAATATCTTGTTTCTAAAAATTCCTGCGAAAATAATTATAATTAGTAAGATAAAAACAAAAATAATCATCTTTCTGTTCTTCAATTTTTCTCTCCTTTTACTTACATTCATACCAATTATCTGCTTTTGAAATTTGAGCTATTAATGGAACTTTTAATTTAGTTGCTGATTGCATACTGTTTTTAATTATTTCTTCAATTTGTTCTTGCTCATCTTTTGGTACCTCTAACATCATTTCATCATGTACTTGTAATACAATTTTAGATTTTAAGTTGTTTTGTTTTATTTGTTCATATACTTTTATCATAGCAATTTTCATAATATCTGCAGCTGTTCCTTGAATTGGAGTGTTCATTGCTGCTCTTGAACCAAATTGTCTTACCATGTAATTGTTAGATTTTAGCTCTGGTATATATCTTCTTCTATGAAATAATGTTTCAACATATCCTTCTTCTTTTGCTTTTTCAGTAATATTTGTCATAAATTGTTTAATTCCATCATATTGTTCTAAATATTCTTCTATATACTGTTTTGCCTTTTTTCTTCCAATTCCTAATTGTTCTCCTAAACCAAAATCACTAATTCCATAAACAATTCCAAAATTTACTGCTTTAGCATTACTTCTTTGTTCTTTTGTTACTTCTTCAATTGGTGTCTTAAATACTTTTGATGCTGCCTGTTTATGAATGTCTTGCCCCTCTTTAAATGCCTGTATCATATTTTTATCTTCAGAAATAGATGCTAATACTCTTAACTCTATTTGAGAATAATCACTATCTATATAAACTTTTCCATCTTCTGGTTTAAATACCTTTCTAACTCTTTTTCCTAATTCAAATCTAGTTGGTATGTTTTGCAAGTTTGGTTCTGTAGAACTTATTCTTCCGTGTTGCTGTTATAGTTTGATGGAAAAATGAGTGAATCCTTTTTGTTTTCGGATTAATATATTGTTTCAATCCTTCAACATATGTGGAATTTAATTTTGTTAATTGTCTATATTCTAGTATTTGTTCAATAATTGGATCTTCTTTTTTTAATTTTTCCAGAACATCAACATCTGTTGAATAACCACTTTTAGTCTTTTTTATTACTGGCAATTTCATTTTTTCAAAAAGAATCTCTCCTAATTGTTTTGTAGAATTTATGTTAAATTCTTCTTCTGCCATTTCATATATTATTTTTGTTATTGTTTGTATTTTATCAGTTAGTTCATTCCCGAATTTTTCTAATTCCTTTTCATCAACATACATACCATTCCATTGCATATTAGATAATACTTCAACAGTTGGCATATCAATATCATAGAATAATTCTAAACAATTTATTTCTTCTAATTTTTTTTGTGTAATTTCTTTTATCTTTGCTATCGCATAAGCATATAAAGTAAATTTTTCTACATTATTATTTTCTTGTTGTTCCATTAAATTATCAAATAAATTTATTTGCATTTGTTCTTTTTTGCTTTCTACTTGTATATAATCTTCAATATTTATTTCTAGATGTTGCTCTATTAGGTTATCTATTGTTAATTTATTATTTGTTGGGTTCAAAATATATGTTGCAATTCCTACATCATAATAAATCCCATCTAATGTAATATTTTCTTGTTTAAGCAAAATATAAACTTTACTTAAATCTATTCCGATTTTTTTAATTTCACTATCTTCTAGTATTTCTTTTAACTCTGAAATATCTTTGTTTAACTTCAAATAACTTACTTCTTGTTTTTCCTCATTATAAATACTTATTCCTGTTATTTTTTCTTTTATAATTTTTTCTTCATTTAAATCTGGAACTGTAGATAAATAAAAAATCATCTGTTTTTGCTTCTTAACTAATTCTATGATTTCTTCTTGTGTTTTATCTATTTTTTTATATAGTTCTTTATTATCTTTCTTGTTTTTTTCTTCTTCCCTTAATGAAAATCTATCAATATAACGATTAAAATTTAATTCTTTAAATAGTTCTAAAACCTTTGGCTTGTCCCACTCTTCAATTCTAAAATCATCTAAATTATCTTTTATTGGAACAGTTAAATTTATTGTTCCTAATGTTTTAGATAAAAACGCTAAATCTTTATTATCTACTATTTTTTCTCTTTGTTTTCCTTTTAAATCATCTTTGTCTTCTTCTATTGCTTTATAGAGATTTTCAATTGAGCCATATTTTTGAATAAGAGTAAGTGCTGTTTTTTCTCCTACTCCTGGTACTCCTGGTATATTATCAGAACTATCTCCTTGTAATCCTTTTACATCTATTAATTGTTTTGGATTAATTCCATATTTTTCTATAATTTTTTCTCTATTATATTCATCAGTTTCAGTTTTACCTGCTTTTGTATGTGGAATTCTAATTGTTACCTTATCTGTTGCAAGTTGGAAAGTATCTCTATCTCCAGATAAAATAGTAACATCTAGCCCTTCTTTTTCCCCATACAAAGATAATGTTCCTAAAATATCGTCTGCTTCATATCCTTCAATTTCTATGATATCTATGTTCATAGCCTTTAATATTTGCTTTATAATAGGCATTTGACATGCCAGTTCATCTGGCATCCCTTTTCTATTTGCTTTATATCCTTCATAAAGTTTATGTCTAGCTGTTGGAGCCTTTAAATCAAATGCTACTACTAAATATTGTGGATTCACATCTTCTAATAATTTAAATAAAATTGCTAAAAATCCATATACTGCATTTGTATATTTTCCATCTTTGGTAGTTAGCATTTTACTTCCCATTATTCCATAGAAAGCTCTATTCATAATACTATTTCCATCAACTAATACTAATCTCTCCAAACTTTTTTCCTCCTTATATATGCATTTTTTATTCTATTCTTGCTTTTCTTCTCATTTATTATTATAATCAAAAATCCACAAATTGTCATTATAAATATAAATGGTGTACCATATGTCCATTGTTCGTTATATAATAAAAATATACTATTTGCAAACTGACTTGCTATTGATAATCCTATTTCTAATTTTATTATATCTGATTTCTGCCACATAATAAGTGGAAATAGCCACATTATATACCATGGTTGAAAATTCGTAATTAATAAAAATATAAATCCCATTATAAAATAATTAACTGTTTTTAATTCCTTTGTTAATTTTATTTCTTTTTTATTTAACAATACTACACATGTAAAAAAATATATAATAACAAACATCTGTAATAATGTTCTTGTTGTCTTTTCGATAATGCCTGGTATATCTGAAAAATACTCTCTTATTACCACATATATACTTTTAGCGATTTTTTCTTGTTGTACAAATAAACCACTAAATACTTGAAAATCTCTTATATACAGTAAATAACACGCAAAAACTGTTATGGTAAATATCATTCCATATTCAATACATCTTAAAAATCTTTTGCCTGGTTTTTCTTTTCTAAAATGATAGATTATAATAAATGGCAAAATAATAATTGTAAAATATTTTATTGCAGCTCCTAGTGCTAATAAAATAACTGATAACAATATATTCTTCTTTTTAATTAAAAAATATAAGGCTAAAAGTGTAAATAAAATCACAAAAATATCATTATGAACACATGCAATTCCCTCTATCAGAATAAATGGATTTAATCCATATAGTAATACAAATATTTTTTTGCTGCTAATTTTATAAATTAAATAACAATTAAATATATGAACTATTACATTTATAATTTTGAATAAAACTAATCCTATATCTATATTACCAAATGACATAGTTGCAACAAATTTACAAATCAATGTCCAAATAGGGCCATATACTACAGTAGTATCTGACCAGGGATTATTATAGCCTTGCAATAAAACTGTATCTGCTTTTAATAAGTTACTAACATTTTCTTCATGAAGTACAAACTGTTTTATTGTTGTATAATACGGATTTTGATTATATGTTCCATCTATCCTTCCAACTCCTAAATAATAAAATATGTCTGAACTAGTAAACGGAACAACTGCTATAAATATAATAGAAATTATTCCTATAAAAATTAACATATTTTTATTACTTTTAAACATATTTTTTCTATGCTTTATTATTAAAAAATAAAGAATTGTTAATATTGTTAATGACAATATATAGGCTAGTGTTTGTTTTGTTATATCTATATCATTTAATAAAAATTTATAATATTTATCAAAATTTAATATAGTGTTATTTTTTATTATATAACAAATTGATGGCATAGCAAAAATAATAGCTGCTATTACAAAAAAGATTTTTATTAAATTATTAAACATTTTATTTTCATTTTTTATTTTGTTTCTAAGCTTTTCTAACAATCTATTTTCTCCTCTTCATTTTAGTATGTAATTATATAATTTATTTAACAGTATGTGCTGTAATAATTGTATAACTATAAGAGTTAATTGTTATTTTAACATTATCATTTTCACAATACCAATTTTTGCCTTGTTTATATATATTACATTTTTTGTCTAAAATCTTCTTTTTGCAATATCCAACTACATCGCAATCATCTAATTCAATATTTTTCCTAATTCTATCCATCCCCATTTCAGTAGTATGGATTTTATCTATATTATCGAGTAATATCTGTTCAATTTCCATAAATTGTCTCCTTACAATTTGTCAACAAGATTATCTTTCTGATTCTTCTTCATGTTTCTCAATAATTCCATCTTTTTTCATCTTATCTATTATTTTAGCATAAACCCTATCTCTTATCCAAGTTTCAGACGTCACCTCTAGAATTTTATCAATTGGTACCCACTTTACGCCATTATTTTCATCTTCTTTTATATGTACTTCTTCTCTTTCATCAGCTTCTAATAAATATGTAACATTAAGATGAAGATGAGACCCCACATATTTTCCTCTCTTCTCATGACCATTTACTCTGAGTATTTCCAAAGAATAAATATCTTTAGAAATAGGACTAACATTTTTTATTCCTGTCTCCTCTTTAGCTTCTTTCATAGCCACATATAAAAGATCACTATCTCCATCACTATGTCCCCCTGTCCATGCCCATGAATTATATATTTTGTGATATACCATTAAAATCTTTGTTCTTTCTTTATTCATCACAAATGCAGAACTAGTAAAATGTCCATATTCATTTTGTCTAGTTAATACATCATCAAAATCATTAATGTAATTTAACATTATTCTTCTGTCCACTTCTTCTTGTTCATTATATGGAATAAATTTTTCAATACTTTCTTTTAAATTATCTACATTAATTTTTATCTTTATTCCTAAAATACCATACTGCTGTTCTTTTTCTGGTGAATAGATTTCATACATAGCTTTGGTTTTTCTTATTATTTCTTCTTCATCAGAATATAAATTTCTAAATAGTTTCTCAAATGTATCTTCCCTATATAATTCAACAACATCAACTAGCAACTTTTCTTGTAAATCAGGTAATTTTGAAAATTCTATTTTGTCTCCAACTTTTATCTGTTGCCTTTTTTCATCAAACAATCTAAATTCTATTGTCTTTGTTCCATTTTTAATTCCTTCAAATGGACTTTTATTTAATTTCATTTTGTGTAACATATGTATTTCTCCTCATTTTTTACTTATTATATTATCAAATTTGTTTCTATCTATTTTTCATATAGTCTTTGATTAATGGTATCCTAGCTTTATCTTTTTCTCTACTACTATTTTTCAAAAACTCATAATACATTTCTATACTTTGCAGATTAAATGTTTCATATTTTTCTATTTTCCAAGATTCTTTCGTATCAACTATACATTCTATCTTATCATTAACTATATACCAATCTTTTCCTTTTTCTTTTAGATTATAATTACTCTTCAGTTCTTTAAGCCCTTTTTCTGTAACAGCAATATCAAGATCTCCAGCATCTGGATATATACCACGAATAACTAATGCACCACTTGATAAAATCCAATACTCATTTTTGTCTAATTTTAAACTTTCAATTAATTCTACAAGTTCTTCTTTATTCATTCTTTTTTCCATATTATAATTTTCCCTTATCTACAAATTGCTCATATCATAAGATATGACTATCATTAATCATATCTTTTGCACTCTAGTTAATCTTTGATATTCATCATCAGTTGTATAAATTGTAATTTGTCGCTCTAATTGTTTTTTATTAAATCTGTATAATATATAATTTCTTTACCTAACTTTTTAGCATATTCTATTTCTAAATTTGTACTATTACCTATATAATTATCTACGTTTACAACTAATATAGCATCAGAAAATTCTATTCTTTTAAAATGGGCATCTTTCAAATTCATTAATTGCTCTTCAGTTCTTTTAATATTTTCTAATACTGGATATACAGGTGTAAGAATACAATGTCCTTCTAATGCCATTTTTTCTGCAACTTTCATCATCTCTTTTTGAAATTTTAAGCTTCCACATAGTGTTACTATTTTCATTTTGTAATCCTCCCTACAAATTACTATTTATCATTCACTTTATTCTTTAAATTTTTTGAATAATATATTAAATCAGTACAAGTTAATTCTCCATCTTTAATTTCTTCATCGTAATTATCTATAAAG
>ERZ827512.626-NODE-626-length-44311-cov-9.349060_pt1 | contig 44311 bp, 40 predicted proteins | sample MGYA00519916_ERZ827512 | MGnify/ENA primary metagenome ERZ827512 (study PRJEB31778, sample SAMEA3449335) | human gut metagenome | biome: human gut; feature: human-associated habitat; material: faeces | place: United Kingdom | collected 2010/2012 ... | reverse complement strand
TAGCTCAGTTGGTAGAGCAAGGGACTGAAAATCCCTGTGTCACTGGTTCGATTCCAGTTCGAGGCACCATTTATTAAAGTAGCAAAGTTAACAAACTTTGCTACTTTTTTAGTCATTTTTATCATAAGTTAGAAAGAATAAATATGAAGAATGTTAAAAAAAATTTATAACTAATTGACTTATTTTTTTACTTAATATATTATATATATAATAAAAGGAGGATTCATATGAAGAAAAAAATTAAAATTTTTGCAGTATTATTAGTAGTAATCATTGCAATATCAATTGTTTTTGCAGTTATCATAAATAAAAATGATGAAGAGTTAAAAACGGTAAAATCAAAAAAAGAATTATTAAAACTATATGAAGGAGAAACAAACTCAGATATAAAAGAAATACTGATAAAAGTAGTAACAGCACCATTTTCGTTTTTCTATTATGATATTGGCTATGCTACAATGGGAGATTCTGCATTAAATGGAGCAAAAGGCGATATAATTGATGCTCTTGAACCTACTACAGCATCATCTGAAACTTCTGGCACAAAATCTAACACAAAGGATTTTTCTACAACAAATATACAAGTAGAAAATGTTGATGAAGCAGATATTATAAAAACTGATGGTGACTACATTTATTCAATTTCAGAATCAAATGTTATAATAACAGATGTAAGAAATCCAAAAGAACCTAAAATTGTATCAAAATTATCACTTGAGGATGACAGTATACCAGAAGATTTAATTTTATACAAGAACAAATTGGTAGTTATATCTGCAGAAGAAAATACAGATCGAAAATTGTCATACTCATATTATTATAGTAATAATATGGACACAGTTGTTAAAGTATATGATATTACATCAAAAGAAAATCCAGTTTTAACAAAAAGCTACACTATGTATGAGCCATATTATACATCTAGATGTATAAATAATGTTTTATATGTAATTTCATCAGGAAATTTAAGAAAAGAAAATGATGATATTGTTATTGCATATTCAGAAGATAATAGCGAAAAAGAGCTAGAACTTGAAAATATTAAATATTTAAAAGATTTAAAAACAAGAGCACAAACACTAATATCTGTAGTTGATTTAGATAATGAAAGAGCAGATGTTGATATAAGCTCATATTTAATGGATATATCAAATGCTTATGTATCTGAAAATGCTATATATTTATTAGATGAAAAATATAGTTATACACATGATATACCAGCTATAGGTTCACTATTTGGTTTAAAAGGAATATTTGGAATATTTGATTATAGAAATAATTCAGAAAGTGGCTATAAAACAGAAATATATAAATTTGACATTTTAAAAGATGGAAATGTAAAGTATAATACTAAAACAAAAATTGAAGGAAAAACAATAAATCAATATTCATTAGACGAAAAAGACAATCACCTAAGAGTTGCCTTATATGATAACAATGGTTCAAGAATAGCAATATTTGATGAAAAACTAAAAACTATAGGTGTATCTGATTATGTTGCAAAAGGTGAAAAAATGTATTCATCAAGATTTATGGATAATAAAGTTTATTTTGTAACATATAAAACAATAGATCCACTATTTGTAATGGATTTAAGTGATGAAACAAATCCAAAAGTTTTAGGAAAATTAAAAATACCAGGCTATAGCACATATTTACATCCATATGATGAAAATCATATAATTGGAATAGGAATGGAAACAAAAGAAACTGTAAATAGAAATTCATATGGAAAAGTAATTTCTACAACTGCAAGAGTAGTAGGAATGAAAATGGCATTATTTGATGTTTCAAATGTAAATGCACCAACTCAAATTTCAAGTGTAGTAATAGGAGATAGCAGAACTACATCGGCAATATTAACAAATCCTAAAGCATTACTGTTTTCAAAAGAAAAATCTTTAATTGCAATACCTGTAAATAACTATTCATCAAATTTTGAAGTTGTATCATCAAGTCAATATTCAGATTTAGTAGACTCATATGTAAAAAAGAGTACAGGCTATATTTCGGAAGGATATTTTGTATATAATATTAATTTACAAGATGGATTTAAATTAAAAGGTACTATAACACATGAGAAAGATACAACATCACGTTATTATAATTATTATAATAGAAGTACAAAACTATTAAGAGGTTTATACATTGACAATAACTTGTATACAGTATCTGAAACAGCTATAAAAGTAAATGACCTTGATACTATGGAACAAGTTGGAGAGACAAAGATAAAAGATAATAATGTAAAAACTTATACAAAATCAACACAAAGCCAAAACACTGATAACAATATAGTAACTACAGAAAATGAAATTTAAGGAGGAATGTAAATATGGAAGAAAATAATAAAAAGAAATCTGCAATGGGAATAGCTGGTTTTGTATTAGGTATAATTTCTATACTTTGGTCATTCTTTTGGTATATAACTTTACCAACTGGCGTATTAGCAATTATATTTGGAGCTAAATCAGCTAAAAAGACAGGAAGTAAATTAGGAAAAGCAGGACTAATATTAGGAATAATAGGATTATCTTTGCTTGTATTTACATATGTAAGTATAATATTAATTATATTACTTGAAGGAATATAATTGAAAACACTTAATACATAAAAATAAAAAATCATAATAAAAACAAAACATCATAAAATGTAATGAAAGGAGTTACATTTTATGATGTTTTTTAAAATGCAAGGACTTGGTAATGACTACGTTTATATAGATTGTATAAACAGAAAAGAGCCGATTGACATAGAGAATTTGAGCAGAAAGTTGAGTAATAGACATTTTGGAATTGGATCAGATGGTTTAATTTTATTGTGCAAAAGCAATGTGGCAGATTTAAAAATGAGAATGTTTAATAGTGATGGCACAGAAGCACAAATGTGTGGAAATGGAATTAGATGTGTTGCTAAACTTGCATATGAACTTGGAATGATAAAAGCTGAAACAGCTAAAATAGAAACTTTGTCTGGAATAAAAGATTTAAAGTTAAATATAATTAAAGGAAATGTTAAAACAGTTGAAGTAGATATGGGAGAGCCAATATTTAAACCTTGCAAAATTCCAGTAGTAAATGCAAAAGTAGATGAAAAAAAGGTAACTGTAAATTTAGAAGTAGATGATAAAATATTTGAACTTACATGTGTTTCAATTGGAAATCCACATGCGGTTACATTTGTAGAAAAATTAAATAATTTTAAAATAGAAAAATATGGACCGATTTTAGAAAGTTCTAAAGTGTTTCCAGAGAGAGCAAATATAGAATTTGTAGAAGTTATAGATGATGAAAATATAAATATGAGAGTATGGGAAAGAGGAACAGGTGAAACAATGGCATGTGGAACAGGAGCTTGTGCTGCAGTTGTAGCAAGTTACTTAAATGGACATACAGCGAGAAAAGTAACAGTACATTTGTTAGGTCGGGAAACTTAAAATTGAGTGGAAACAAAATAATCATATATATATGACAGGACCAGCAGTGACTGTGTTTAAAGGAGAATGGATAAATGAGTAGAATAAACGAAAATTTTTTGAAACTTCAAAAAAATTATTTGTTTGCTAAAGTAAACAAAAAGGTTGAAGAATTTAAAGTTAAAAATCCAGGCAAAAAAATAATAAACATTGGAATTGGAGATGTGACACAACCATTACCCAAAGTAGTTGTTAATGCAATGAAAAAAGCATGTGAAGAAATGCAAGAAAAAAGTACGTTTAGAGGTTATGGACCAGAACTTGGTTATGATTTTTTAAAAGAAAAAATTATAAAATATGATTATCTATCTAAAGGAATTAGATTTGAAAATGATGAAGTATTTATATCTGACGGAATAAATTGTGACATATGTAATATAAGCGAAATATTTGATGTAAGTAATAAAGTAGCAATACAAGATCCTGTATATCCTGCATATTTAGATACAAATGTTATGGCTGGAAGAAGTGGAGAATTTAATATAACAAATTATGAAAAAATTATATATTTAGTGGCAAATAACACAAACAATTTTAAACCTGAAATACCAAAAACAAAAGTAGATTTAATATATTTATGTTACCCAAATAATCCTACAGGTGCAGTGCTTACAAAAGATGAACTAAAAAAATGGGTGGATTATGCAAAACAAAATAAGGCAATTATATTATATGATTCGGCTTATGAAGCTTATATAGTAGATAAAAATGTACCACATTCAATTTATGAAATTGATGGTGCAAAAGAAGTTGCAATTGAATTTAAAAGTTTTTCAAAATCAGCAGGATTTACAGGCATTAGGTGTGCATATACAATAGTGCCAAAAGAACTATATGGCTATACACAAAATAATGAAAAAGTTAGTTTAAATGAATTGTGGAGTAGAAGGCAAAATACAAAGTTTAATGGAGTATCATATATTACACAAAGAGGAGCTGAGGCGACTTTTTTAGAAGAGGCTAAAAAAGAAATAAGTAAAAACATACAGTGCTATTTAACAAATGCTAATATAATAAAAAGTGGTTTAAATGAAGCGGGGTTTAATACATATGGTGCGGTAAATTCACCATATATTTGGTTAAAGGTTCCTAGTGGTCAAAATTCATGGCAATTTTTTGATGAACTTTTAGAAAAAGTAAATATAGTAGGGTTGCCAGGAAGAGGATTTGGACCAAGTGGAGAAGGATACTTTAGACTAACTGGATTTGGAGGCTATGAGCAGACAATAGAAGCTATAGACAGAATTAAAAATGAGTATACATAAAACTTTACTTTTGAAAGGATTTATAGTATAATAATTGAATACAATGTTTTTATACATTAATTTGATGGAAGGACGAAATCTAAAATGATCGAAAAGAAACCTAGCGGTGATATTCGGATTCATGTAAACTTTGAAGACTTTGCTAAAGTTTTTAAAGTGTATGAGGGTTTCCCTTTTTGGGAAAGCTGGACACCAGACGAGGTAAGAAATGAATATGAATCATACTTTATCAAAAGTGGTACTGTATTTGGCTATTATATTGATGGAAAGTGTGTTTCAATTCTTTCGATGCACCCAATAGTTCTTGGTGAACATCCTGTAACTTATGACACGAAGAAGAAAGTAATGTATCTTTCGGATGTGGCAACACTTCCGGAATATAGAAATAGAGGAATTGCCACAGAATTGTTTAAAAAGTTTATGCAATATACAATTGTACATGACTATGATTATGTGTACATGCGGACTAACTTTCATAAAGAGGAGTCAATGTCTGCAGGTATTGCAAGAAAATGCGGTTTTCATCGTGTGCCAGATGTAAAACAATGGTGCGAAATGAAAAGAGTGGATGGAAGTACAAGAAAAGATTTAAGGTGCTTTTACGAGAAAAAAATTAAATAAAGCTTTCCTTAAAAAATAAAGTGGTCTATAATTAGATTATAAACCACTTTATTTTTATGGGGGAAAAACATGGAGACAATTGATATATTAAAAAAATTAGTAAGTTTTAATACAATAAAAGATTTACAAAATAATGAAATAATAGAATGGATAAAACAATATTTAGAACAGTATGGGTTTGAATGTAATGAAAAAGGAAATAATAAAAAATGCCTTATTGCAAGTATTGGAAAAGACCCTATACTAGGCTTTAGCGGACATCTCGACACTGTGAATATTGCAGATGGATGGGAAAGCAATCCATTTGAGTTAAAAATAAAAGATGGAAGAATTTATGGACTGGGAGCCTGTGATATGAAAGGTGGAATGTCTGCGTTTTTAAAGGCATGTACAAATATAGATAAAAGTAAATTAAAAAATGGTCTAAAACTATATTTTACATTTGATGAAGAAACTGATTTTGAAGGTATAAAGGTATTAACTGGACTAAATGAAAAATTCCCAAAGCACATTATAATTGCAGAGCCAACAGATATGAAACCAGTAATTGCAACAAAAGGATGCATAGAAGCTAAAGTTACCTTTTTTGGAAAATCAACACATTCTAGCACACCAGATTTAGGCAAAAATGCAATTATAGAAGCAAATAAGTTTATACAAGAATTGATAGTATTTTCGCAGGAATTAAGAAATGAAAAAAATGATATATTTTCAATTCCATACACAACAATCAATATTGGAAAAATTGAAGGTGGAGATTCTACAAATAAAGTGCCAGATAAATGTGTAGTGATGTTTGATGCTAGAACTGTATATGAAAAGCATAACGGAAAAATTGCTAAGGATATAGAAAAAATATTAAAAAAATATGACAGTGAATTTGAAATCGGTATAAATATATTTCCAAAGATAAATAACAATGATAAGATGATAACAATGCTAGAAGAATTATGTAATTCACAAAGAACAGCAGAAAATTATGTAACAGAAGCAAGCTTTATAAACAATTCAGAAGTTGTTATAATTGGACCAGGACCAAATACATCACATCAAAGTAATGAACACATAGAAATACAAAAATTAAATGATACAGTAAAAATATATGAGAGAATAATAGAAAAATATTGCTATTAAATTACTAATAAAGCAAATTATTTACAATATTATGTAAATATGCTATAATATATAGCATAGAGCATAGCTCTAAAAAATAAAAAGGAGAGAAATTAAAATGTGCACACTTTCCAGAGGAAGAAACATGAATCGGCAGAATTCCAGAATCGCACTACAGAGAGAATATCTTGAATCCTTGGATGGAAAGTTGGTAACCATTATAATGGTAAATGGTTACCAGCTCAAATGCTACATCAACGACATTGATGACAGTGTTGTCATCATTACCAGACCAGGTCCGACAATCGAACAAGATGTGCAGTGCATGATTTTCAAGCATGCCATCTCTACTATTGAACCTGCAAAGTGACTTTCTCCTACTGGGTATGGATCTTCCATACCCAGTTTCTAATTGTATAGGAAAAATCGAAGATTTTTGCTATACAACAAGGTTAAGTTATCATGTACTTGTGGCGAAACCACTTTTCTTCTTATAATATAAAAATATATTGCTAAATACTTGCTTTTATTGGTAAAATATGCTATTATATAAAAGGTACCATTTACAGGTACTTTCAATACCTTTTACTTAGTTTTAGGGAATAATACTCCAAACTAAAACTCAGCTTAAGGCAAATTTTAATAATAGGAGGAAAATAAAATGACAAAGGAAAGAAAACAAGAAATTATTGATACTTATAAAAGAGATGAAAAAGATACTGGTTCTCCAGAAGTTCAAATAGCTCTTTTAACAGAAAGAATCAATGAATTAACAGTTCACTTAAAAGTTCATGTAAAGGACAATCATTCTAGAAGAGGACTTTTAAAAATGGTAGGTGCAAGAAGAAACTTACTTAACTACTTAGCTAAAAAAGATGTTCAAAGATATAGAGACATCGTTGAAAAATTAGGATTAAGAAAATAATTTACATTTTGGACGTTTTGCTTTCATGCCAAACGTCCAAATTTGCGAATATTGTAATAATCTAATAATTATGGTATTAAAGGCAATAATATAAATTAGGTAGTAGCTTGTATCATGTGCTACTAAAATAATAGCATATAATAGAGGTTACACTAATTTTTATATTGCTTATAATATAAATTAAAATAAAAAGGAGAAAAATTTATGTTTAAAAAATACGAAACACAATTAGCAGGAAGAAATTTATCAATTGAAACAGGAAAAATTGCAGAATTAGCAAATGGTAGCGTAGTAGTACGTTATGGAGAAACAGTTGTTATGGTAAATGTAACAGCAGCAAAAGAACCAAAAGAGGGAGTTGACTTTTTCCCATTATCAGTAGATTATGAAGAAAAATTATATGCAGTAGGTAAAATTCCAGGTGGATTTACAAAAAGAGAAGGAAAACCAGCAGACAAAGCTATATTAACATCAAGAGCAATTGACAGACCTTTAAGACCATTATTCCCAAAAGATTTTAGAAATGATACATGCGTTGTAGCAACTGTATTATCAGTAGATCCAGACAATAGCCCAGAAGTATGTGCTATGATTGGAGCATCAGCTGCACTTTCTATATCAGATATTCCATTTGGAGGACCTACAGCAGCAGTAGCAGTTGGATATGTTGATAATCAAATAGTTATAAACCCAACATTAGAACAAAGAGAAAAAAGTAGATTAACATTAACAGTTGCAGGAACACTTGAAAAAATTACTATGATTGAAGCTGGTGCTGACGAAATACCAAATGATACAATGCTTGAAGCAATCAAAACAGCACATGAAGAAATCAAAAAAATATGTAACTTTATTTCTGATATAAAAGCAGAAATAGGAAAACCAAAATTTGAATATAAATCATTTGCAACAGACCCAGAAGTATATAGTGAAATAGTAGCAAACTTCAAAGACAGAATGTATCAAGATGTACAAGCTACAGACAAAACTGTAAGAGATGCAAATATCGAAAAAATCACAGAGGATATTACAGCATACTTTGTTGAAAAATATGGAGAAGAATCAGCAGAAGAAAAGAAAACAGCTATTGCAGACAGTGTACATGACTTAGAAAAAGCTTGTGTAAGAGAAATGATTCTAGAAGAACACAAACGTCCAGATGGAAGAAAAATAGATGAAATAAGACCACTTTCATGTGAAGTTGGTGTACTTCCAAGAGTACATGGTAGTGCAATATTTACAAGAGGACAAACTCAAGTAATGTCTATAGTAACATTAGGAACAAATAGTGAAGCTCAAGAGTTAGATGGATTAGATGAAGAAGAATCAAAAAGATATATGCACCAATATAATTTCCCATCATATAGTGTTGGTGAGGCAAGACCATCAAGAGGACCAGGAAGAAGAGAAATTGGACATGGAGCTTTAGCAGAAAAAGCATTAGTACCAGTTATTCCATCAGAAGAAGAATTTCCTTATGCAATAAGAGTTGTATCAGAAGTATTATCTTCAAATGGTTCAACATCACAAGCAAGTATTTGTGGAAGCACATTAGCATTAATGGATGCGGGTGTTCCAATTAAAAAACCAGTAGCAGGTATTTCAACAGGATTAGTTACAGATAAAAATGATCCAAGCAGATATATTATGCTTACAGATATTCAAGGAATAGAAGACTTCTTTGGAGATATGGACTTTAAAGTTGGTGGAACTAAAGACGGAATTACTGCTATACAAGTTGACATTAAAATAGACGGACTAACATATGATATAATTAAAGAAGCTTTTGAAAGAACAAAAGTAGCAAGAGATTATATATTAGACAATATAATGTTACCAGTTATAAGCGAACCAAGAAAAGAAGTTTCTAAATATGCACCAAAAATTATGATGGCAAATATAAGTGTTGATAAAATAAAAGATGTTATCGGACCTGGAGGAAAAATGATTAATAAAATCATTGATGAAACAGGAGTTAAAATAGACATAAATGATGACGGAAAAGTTTGTGTATATGCTAATGATTCAGAAAGTGGCAAAAAAGCTATGGATATGATTTTAGACATTGCTAAAATTATTGAAGTTGGCGGAATATATGACGGAAAAGTAACAAAAATAATGCCATTTGGAGCATTTATAAATATTGGCGGAGGAAATGAAGGTTTATTACACATTTCTAAAATATCAAGCAAAAGAGTAGAAAAAGTTGAAGACGTATTAAGTATTGGAGACGAAGTAACAGTTAAAGTTTCTGAAATTGACAACCAAGGTAGAATTAACTTAAGTATGAAAGACCTAGAAGCTAGCAATAACAATGAAGAACATGAAGAAAAAGAATAATTATTAAGATTTAATTAAAAATTTTAATAATAGTTGATTATTTTTAATAAGATATATATAATAAGTTTATAAACATAAAAAAGGAGAAAATTATGGAATACTTATACATTATCCAACAGGCATTAGTGTGGATTATAACAATATTTTGGCTTTATCAATTAGCAATAAGTGTGTGTTCATTAGTAAAATTAAAAGATAAGCCAATGATAGTAAATAAAAACCATCGTTTTATGGCTATTATTCCTGCACACAACGAGGAAAATGTAGTAACAGAATTAATTGAAAGTTTAAAAAAACAAAACTATCCAAAAGAATTACTTGATATATATGTAATTGCGGATAACTGTACAGATAGAACAGCAGAAGTAGCAAGAAATGCAGGAGCAATTGTATATGAAAGATTTGATCCAAGTAAAAAAACTAAAGGATATGCATTAAATTGGTTTTTAAGAAAAAAAATTGATGAAAATGCACCTTATGATGCATTCTGTATATTTGATGCAGATAACATTGTTGACAAAGATTTTATAAAAAATATGAATAAAATGCTTTGCCAAGGCGAAGATGTAGTTCAAGGATATAGAGATATTAAAAACCCAACAGATAACTGGATTACAGCAGGGTATGCAATATTTTACTGGACAATGAATCGTTTCTACCATTTAGCTAGATACAATGTAGGCTTATCACCATTAATCAATGGTACAGGTTTTATGGTTAGATTTGATGTTGTAAAACCAGAAGGATGGGTTACAAAAACTTTAACAGAAGACATTGAGTTTTCATTAAAAAGAATAATTAAAGGTAAAAAATTAGGTTGGGCTGTAGATGCAGTTGTTTATGATGAGCAACCTTTAGGATTTAAACAAAGTTGGAAACAAAGAACTAGATGGACAGTTGGACATATGCAATGTATAAAGGAATATACTAAACCATTAGCTTTAGCAGTTAAAGAGCATAAAACTATAATGAACTTTGACGGATTCCTATATATCATAGGAAGTATACCAATGTTTGTATTAACTTTAGTTTTATTAGCAATAAACGTTATTATGTATGCAGGAAATGGTATGACAACAGGAGACTTAATTGTAAATATGTTAAGATATGTAATACCAACATTCTTATTACCAATAGGAACAGCAGTATTGATTATGCTATTAGATAAAAGACCAATAAAACCTATGATAAATGGATTACTATGTTATCCATTATTCTTAGGATCATGGATTGCTATAAACTTCAAATGTTTATTTAAACGTGATACTACATGGGAAAAAATTGATCATGTTAGAAAAATTGCTATTCACGAAGTATCAAATGTAGAAACTGAAAAAGTTCAAAATTAACAATTATGGCAAGAAAGGTTAATCTTTTCTTGCCTTCTTTGTTTTTTTACTTAAACAGTAATTGTGTTGATAAAGAGAGGTAATAAATATGTCAAAGTTGAAGGAGAAAAATATGCTTAAAATTTTAATAATTTTAATAATTACATTATGTGCAATTGCTGGAATAGTAATATTGTCAATAAATTTTTATATAATAAACAAAACTAAAAATAAAATAGTTACAGAGGAACAAGCAAAAGAAATAAAAGATGTAGATTGTGTTTTAGTATTAGGAGCTGGAATATGGGGAGACAAGCCAAGCCCAATGCTTGAGGATAGGTTGTTGCAAGGAGTATCACTATACAATAATGGTACATCTTCAAAAATAATTATGAGTGGTGACCATGGAAAAGAAGAATATGATGAAGTAAATGTAATGAAGGATTTTGCAATAGAAAAAGATGTGAAATCAGAAGATATATTTATGGATCATGCTGGATTTTCAACTTATGATAGTTTATATCGTGCAAAAGAAGTCTTTGAAGCTAAAAAAGTTGTAATTGTTACTCAGAAATATCATTTATACAGAGCACTATATATAGCAGAAAAATTAGGAATAGAAGCTTATGGAGTTTCTTCAGATCCAAGAACATATAGAGGACAATTTGTAAGAGAAATAAGAGAAATTTTAGCAAGAGACAAAGACTTTTTTAAATGTATAATAAAACCAAATCCAATATACTTAGGAGATACAATACCAGTAAGCGGTAACGGAGACACTACAAATGATAAGAAATAGTATAGACAACCAAAAATAACAGTGATATAATTTGCTTCAAAGGGAGAGAAAATAAATGAAGAAAACAAAGTACTTACACATAGCAATAATTATATTAGGAATAATATTTATATCAATACCAGTATTTCATAGTAACTTATGGTTTGATGAAAGCTATTCAGTAGGAATGGCAAATAAAAGCTTTATAGACATTTGGAATATTGGAAGTAATGATGTTCACCCAATATTATATTATTGGATATTACATATAATTTATTTAATATTTGGAACAAATATATATTTATACAGAATAATTTCGGTAATTCCATTAGCAATATTAGGAATTTTAGGGTATACACATATAAGAAAAGACTTTGGAGAAAAAGAAGGAATATTATTTTCGTTTTTTACATTCTTTTTACCAATAAATTGTGTTTATTCAGGCGAAATTAGAATGTATACATGGGCTATGCTATTTGTAACAGTAATGGCAATATATGCATATAGAATATATAAAAATTCTAGTATTAAAAACTGGATTATCTTTGCAATATTTAGCTTAGCATCAGCTTGTACTCATTACTATGCTTTAGCAACAGCAGGAATAATAAATTTAATATTATTCATATACTTATTAAAAAAAGGATTAAAGCAAAAAAGTTATACAAAAGAATTAAAATGCTTTACTATTTCAGCGGTAGCACAAATAATATTGTACATACCATGGCTACTTTGTTTAATAAAGCAAATATTTGGAGTTGCAAAAGGATTCTGGATCCCAAAGCTATCAATTGAAACATTAATACAAACATTTTGTTTTCAATTTACAGGTGACTTAGATACAATGTGTGCACCACAATTGGTATCAATAACATTAGGGTTAATATTATTGGCATATTGTATTTATTGTATTATAATAAATAAAGGCGAAAAATTAGCAGGTAAATTAGCAATAGGAGTTTACTTAATAGTATTTTCAGTAATGGCTATAGTGTCTATTGAGGCACCAATATTTTATCCACGTTACTTTTTAAATTTAACAGGATTGTTTATGTTTTTCATGGCTTTCTTTATGGCAAAAGACAAGCAAAAAATATTAACAATAATAGTTTGTGCTATTACATTTTTAACAGCAGTATTTGTTAACTTAAATATAATTAAAATGAACTATGCTGAAAACAATAAATTGCCAATAGAATATGTAAAACAAGATTTACAACAAGGCGATATGATATTATTTGGCAACAGAGGTAGTGGATTTGCAATAAGCATGCAGTTTGAAAATGTACCAAATTGTTTTTATGACTATGATAACTGGAATGTAGAGCCAGCATATAGAGCATTTGGAAAAGAAATGATATATACAAATAGTCTTGATGTTTTTGAAGACTATAAAGGGAGAATATGGCTAGTAGATTCTGACAATTATAGCATATACGAAAAATTTAAAGAAGAATATGGAGATAAAATAAAGCTTGTAAAACAAGATATTTTCTATACAGAATATCATAAATATAATTATTCAATTTGCTTAATTGAAAAAGATATTTAAAAGGAGAAAGACATTGCAATTATTTAATAATTTAAATTCAACTGATGATATAAAAGTATATTCATTTGTTGGCCCATCAGGCACAGGAAAAAGCTATAGAGCGCAAATGGTAGCAAAAGAAAATAATGTAAAATACATTATTGATGATGGCTTACTTGTTTCTGAAAATAATGTTGTTGCAGGAACATCTGCCAAAAAAGCTCCAACAAAAGTAGAAACTGTAAAAAAAGCAATATTTATAAATGAAAAAGACAGAAATGAAATGAGAAAAGCAATAAGAAAGTACAAACCAGAGTCTATATTGATTCTGGGTACTTCTGATGGAATGATTGATAAAATTACAGAAAACTTAGGAATTCCAAAACCTTGTAAAAGAATATATATTCAGGATGTTGCTACAGAAGCTGAAATGGAAGAAGCAAAACGAATACGTACAACACAAGGAAAACACGTAATTCCAGTGCCAACTTTTGAAATAAAAAAAGACTTTTCAGGTTATATATTAGATCCACTTCAGATATTTAAATTTAAAGGAAAAGGAAATGATCCATATATAGCTGAAAAATCTATAATAAGACCAACTTTCAGTTATATGGGAAAATTTACAATATCAGATTCAGTGTTTAGACAAATTGCTGAATACTTGGCAAAGCGTTCTGATGCAATACATAAAGTTATGAGAACAAGAGTTGAAAGCACACCAGAAGGACCAATTATATATATGGAAGTTTCAATAAACTTTGGATTTAATATATTAACAGCTTTAAGAGAATTTAAAGATAAAATAAAAAAAGAGATTGAAAGGTTAACAACAATGAGTGTAAAGGACATTACTATTGTTGCTAAAGCTGTATATGTACCAGAAAAGGAGAAAAAAGAAGAATAATTAAAAAATTTGGAGGAAATGATATGTCATTTATAGTTGCAATTGATGGACCAGCTGGAACAGGAAAAGGAACAATAACAAAGCTAATAGCAAAGGAATTAGGCTTTGTAAATATAGACACAGGAGCGATGTATAGATGTGCTACGCTTCAGACACTAAGACAGGGAATAACAAATATTAAAGAAAAAGAAAAAATTATACAAATAGCTCAAAATATTGATATAAAGATGAAAAGTGAAAATGGAGAACAGCAGATATATTTAAACAATGAAAATGTAAGTAAAGAAATTAGAAGCAAAGAAGTATCTGCATTTGTTTCACCAGTATCATCAATACCAGAAGTAAGAAAAATAATGGTAGATATGCAAAGAAAAATGGCACAAAACGCAGATGTAATAATGGAAGGAAGAGATATTACTACAGTTGTGTTTCCAAATGCAAATGTTAAAATATATTTGGATGCAAGTGTAGAAGAAAGAGCAAAAAGAAGATATAAAGAAAATCAAGAAAAAGGAATATCTATGACATATGAAGAAGTGCTAGAAGCAATAAAAACAAGAGATTACAATGATATGAATAAGCCAGTAGGGGCACTAAAAATAGCAGATGACGCAATAGTAATAGATACAACCAAGTTATCAATTGAACAAGTAAAAGAACAAGTGAAAGAAATTATTTTTAATAAAAAGGAGGAAAACTAAAATGGCAATTTTATTACCAGGAGGAGCAGGCTATATTGGAAGTCATACAGCAGTTGAACTATTGAATAAAGGAAAAGAAGTTATTATACTTGATAATTTTTCAAATAGTAAACCGGAAGTATTAGATAAAATAAAACAAATAACAGGAAAAGATTTTAAATTTTATGAATTAGACTACACAAATAAAGAAGAAGTAGAAAAGGTATTCAAAGAAAACAATATAGAAGCTGTAATTAATTTCGCTGGTTATAAAGCAGTCGGAGAATCAGTAAAAAAACCAATAGAGTATTACACAAACAATATATGCGGAGCATTAACTCTCTTAGATGTAATGAAAGAGTACAATTGTAAAAAATTTATATTTAGTTCATCAGCAACAGTATATGGAGACCCAGAAGTAGTTCCAATAACAGAAGAATGTAAAGTTGGTGGAACAACTAATCCATATGGAACAACAAAACTATTTATTGAAAAAATACTAGAGGATGTATATAAATCAGATAATAATTGGGATATTTGCATACTAAGATATTTCAATCCAGTTGGCTCACATGAAAGTGGATTAATAGGAGAAGAACCAAATGGAATACCAAATAACCTAATGCCATATATAGTAAGAGTAGCAAGTGGACAACTAGAGCAACTATCAGTATTTGGAAACGATTATAATACACCAGATGGAACAGGAGTTAGAGATTATATACATGTAGTAGATTTAGCAAAAGGACATGTAAATGCACTAGAAAAATTAGAAAAAGAACAAAAGGGATTGTATATTTATAATTTAGGAACAGGAACAGGATATAGTGTATTAGATGTAGTTAAAGCATTTGAAAAAGCAACAGGTAAAACAGTAAAATATAGGATTACTGAAAGAAGACCTGGAGATATAGCAACATGTTATGCAAATCCAGAAAAAGCTGAAAAAGAATTAGGATGGAAAGCTGAAAAAAGCCTAGAAGATATGTGTAGAGATTCTTGGAATTATATACAAAAAAATAATTAAAAAATAGCACTTACAACTTAAAAAATTGTAGGTGCTTTTTCATGCAAATTAGCTAGAAAAATGTCGTAAAAGGGTTGCTTTTTATATGCTAATATTATAGAATAATAAAGACCAAATTACACAAAAAATCAAATGGATAGTGTTAAGTAGTCTATGAAAAATTGTAACGGAGCACAGTGTACTCCATAAATAGATAGTGTCGGATAATCTATAAAAAAATAAAGTATTAAGGGGATTCAAAATGAAAGAAATAATAAAAAAGAATAGAAATATTCTTTTAATATTAATAGATATAATAATTATTATAGGATGCTATACTGCATCATTACTTTTCTTAGATATGCAAATTACAAATATAAAAAGGTTTATTGTTGAAATGGCTATAGTAGTTGCTATTTATCAAATATTTTTAAACATTTTTCGTATGTATCAAAACATGATGAGATATGAAGTTGGTAAAGATTATATAAAGTACATACTTAGCTCATTTTTATCATTAACAGTGCTTACAATAGTTGACAAAGCATTTAATTTGGAGTTTGTTACATTAAGGACAAATGTATTGGCAGGGGTATTAGTAGCAGGTATGTTTGTAATGTACAGACTAGCAGGAAGATCAATTTTAAGCAGAAAAATGTCGAAATATGAAAAAATAAATAAAAATCAAGATAATAAGGCTAATAATTTACTTATAATTGGCGCAGGAATGGGAGCTAGAGAAATAATTATAGCTATAAAAAACAACATGAGAGATAAATATAACATTGTAGGAATTATAGATGATGATATAAGCAAAATTAATCACTATATTTTAGGAGTTAAAGTACTTGGAACAAGATATGACATACCTAAAATTGCGAAAGAAAAAGATGTGGATTTAATATTTTTTGCAATAAATAAAATAGATGCGATTTCAAGAAGAAAGATATTAGAAATATGCCAAGAAACAGGTGTGAAAACAAGGGTGCTTCCAACAACTGAAGAAGTAATTGACAAACAAGGAGCAATGAACAGTTTAAGAGATGTACAAATAGAAGATTTACTTGGAAGAGATCCTGTACATTTAGATAATAAAAATATCAATTCATTAATAAAAAATAAAACTGTATTAGTTACAGGTGGTGGTGGCTCAATAGGCTCAGAACTATGTAGACAAATTGTTAAATATGATCCTAAAAGACTAGTAATAGTAGATATATATGAAAACAATTTATATGATATAGAAATGGAACTAAGAGCTGAATACCCAAAACTTAATTTAGAAGCAATTGTAGCAAGTGTTAGAGATAAAGCAAGATTAAATAATGTTTTTGAAACATACAAACCTGAAATAGTATTTCATGCAGCAGCACATAAACATGTACCATTAATGGAGAAAAGCCCGTTAGAAGCAATTAAAAATAATGTATTTGGAACATACAATGTAGTAAATTGTGCAGATGAATATGAAGTAGAAAAATTTGTATTAATATCAACAGACAAGGCAGTAAACCCAACAAATATAATGGGAGCAAGTAAAAGAGTTTGTGAAATGATAATACAAGCAAAAAATAAAGTAAGTAAGACAGAATATGCAGCAGTTAGATTTGGAAATGTATTAGGAAGTAATGGCTCAGTTATACCACTATTTAAAAAACAAATTGAAAGAGGCGGCCCAGTTACTGTAACTCATAAAGACATTACAAGATTTTTCATGACAATACCAGAAGCAGTGCAACTTATATTACAAGCAGTTACATATGCAAAAGGTGGAGAAATATTTGTACTAGATATGGGAGAACCAGTAAAAATATATGACTTAGCAGTTAGTTTAATAAAATTGTTAGGGTATGAACCAAATGTAGACATACCAATAGAAATAACTGGATTAAGACCAGGAGAAAAGCTATATGAAGAAATATTAATGTCAGAAGAAGGTTTAACATCAACAAAACACAACAAAATATTTATAACAGAACCAATGAGCATTACAATGGAAGAGCTTGAAGAAAAATTGGAAAAGCTAAAAGAACTATTAAAACTTGAAAAAGACGAAAATAGCGAAGTAAAGAAATACATCAAAGAAATAGTACCAACATTTAAGGAACCAGAAGAGGTAAATAAGGAGGAGAAATAAATGAGTACAAAAATGAATATACCTTTTTCACCACCAGATATTGGAGAAAAAGAAATTGAGCAAGTTATAGATACATTAAAATCAGGATGGATTACTACAGGTCCAAAAACCAAGCAATTTGAAAAAAAAATTGCAAGTTTGTGTAAAACAGAAAAAGCTGTATGCTTAAATTCAGCAACAGCAGCACTTGAGTTAACATTAAGAATATTGGGTGTAAAAGAAGGAGACGAAGTAATAACATCAAGTTATACATATACAGCTTCAGCTAGTCCAGTTGCACATTTAGGTGCTAAATTGGTTTTAGTCGATACACAAAAAGATTCATTTGAGATGGACTATGAACAACTTGCAAATGCTATTACAGAAAAGACAAAAGTAATAATACCAGTTGATATAGCAGGAATTATAGTTGATTATGATAAAATATTTAAAATAGTAGAAGAGAAGAAAAATTTATTTAAACCTAATAATGAAATACAAGAACTATATAACAGAATAATTGTTGTATCAGATAGTGCTCATGGACTAGGAGCGCAAAAAGATGGAAAAATGTCAGGAGAGTTTGCAGATTTTACAACATTTTCATTCCATGCTGTTAAAAATTTAACAACAGCAGAAGGTGGTGCAGCAACATGGAAAAATAAAGAAGGATTAGATAATGAAGCAATATATAAACAATATCAATTACTTTCTTTACATGGACAAACAAAAGATGCAATGCACAAAAATGGATTAGGAGCATGGGAATATGACATTGTGGACACATATTACAAATGCAATATGACAGACATAATGGCAGGAATAGGACTTGCTCAAATGGAAAGATATGAAGGGCTAATAAAAAGAAGACATGAAATTATAAGCAAATACAATGAAGCATTTAAAGATTTACCAGTAATGGTATTAAATCATAAAGATGAAAATCATAGATCATCAGGACATCTATATTTTACAAGAATAAAAGGTATAGACGAAGAAAAGAGAAATGAAATAATAGTTAAAATGGCAGAAAGAGGAATAGCATGTAATGTACATTACAAACCACTTCCAATGCTCACAGCATACAAAAAATTAGGCTTTGACATAAAGGATTATCCTAATGCATTTGATTTTTATAAAAATGAAATTACTTTACCATTATACAGCAAACTAACAGATGAACAAGTAGATTATATTATAGACAACTTTAAGGAAATAATTGAGGAATATACAAAATGATATTAAAAAAATACGAAAACTTGCCAGAAAACATGAAAAACAATGAAGTCAAAGAATACTATGAAATTCTTAAGCATAAAAAATTTAGTTTAATAATAAAAAGAATTTTTGACTTCTTTGCAGCTTTAATTTTGTTAATAATTTTATCTCCAATAATGCTAGTGCTAGCAATAATGATAAAATTAGAATCAAAAGGACCAGTATTTTATAGGCAAGAAAGAATAACAAAATATGGACAAAAATTTAGAATATTCAAATTTAGAACTATGGTACAAGATGCAGACAAAAAAGGAGCTTTGGTTACAATGGGGGAAGACCCAAGAATAACAAAGGTTGGAAACAAAATAAGAAAATGTAGATTAGATGAATTACCTCAACTTTTAAATGTAATAAAAGGTGAGATGTCATTTGTAGGAACAAGACCTGAAGTTGAAAAATATGTAAAAGAATATTCAAATGAAATGAGGGCAACTTTACTAATGACTGCAGGCATATCATCAAGAGCAAGTATAGAATACAAAGATGAAGATGAAATAATAAGTAAATATCTAAACAAAGGCGAAAAAATAGACGATATTTATGTCAAAAGAATTTTGCCAGAAAAAATGAAATGGAATTTAGGATATATTAAAAAATTTAATATATGGGAAGATATAAAAATTTGTTTTAAAACAGTATTTTAAAATAAAGGAGAGATATATATGCTAGTTAGCTTTATAATTGTTGCTTACAATGCAGAAAAAGTAATTGAGGCATCACTTGATTGCTTAAAAAAACAAACATATCCACATGATAAAATAGAAGTAATTTTAGTAAATAGTGCTTCAAAAGATAACACTAAACAGGTATTACAAAAGTTTAAAGAAAATACACAAGGATTTAATAGAATTGTTATTTTAGAAAATGAAAAGAAAATATTGCCATGCGGATGGAATATTGCATTGAAAGAAGCAAAAGGCGAAGCAATTTTAAGAGTTGACGCACATTCAACCTTTCCAGATAATTTCATTGAAGAGAATGTAAAAGAATTGGAAAGTGGTGAAAATATTGTTGGAGGCCATAGAATTAGTGTCGCTTCAAGTGATGATCAATGGCAAAAAACATTATTAATTGCGGAACAGTCTTTGTTTGGAAGTGGAATTGCAAAATATAGAAGAGAAAACGAAAGAAAATATGTTAGCACACTTGCACATGCAATGTATAGAAAAAAGGTGTTTGACGAGGTTGGACCATATAATGAGAATTTAGCTAGGACAGAAGACAATGAAATGCATTATAGAATGAAAAAAGCTGGATACAAATTTTTATTGTCACCTAATATTGTTTCATATCATCATGCAAGAAACACACTTAAAGGGATGATAAAACAAAAATATGGAAATGGAAAATGGATTGGAATTACAATGAGGTATTGTCCAAAGTGCTTTTCGTTGTACCATTTTGTACCATTATTTTTTGTATTAGCATTAATAATATCTATTATATTAGCAATATTTAATTGTAATATTTTTTTAATAGCACTAGCTGGTTTATACACCCTATTTAATATATTAAATTTAATTGCAATTATAATAAATAATGGTTTTAATATACAATATTTAGTATTACCATTTATATTTTTAATTTTACATGTTTCTTATGGATTTGGAACCATAGTTGGCTTGATAAAAGCTCTATTTATAAAGAAAAGGAAATAAAATGATTGATGTAACTATAATAGTTCCTGTATATAATGTTAAACCATATTTAAAAAAATGTTTGGATTCATTAGTACAACAGGATTATGACAAGAATAAAATTGAAATATTTGTAATTGATGATTTTTCAACAGATGGCTCTGACGAAATTATAAAAGAATACGAACAAAAGTATAATTTTATTACAACTAGATATTTAGAAAAAAACTGTGGAGTTTCATATGCTAGAAATATAGGTATTAAAGAATGCAATGGTGAATATATAATGTTTTGTGATTCGGATGATACTTACGAAAAAAATGCAGTTTCAATATTTATGAAAAAGGTGAAAGAGAAAAATGCAGACTTTATTACAGCTAATTATTATATAACTAGTGGAAATAAAGATATAAAGGTTGATACATCAAATTATTTTTCGAAAGATACAATAACTAAAAAAGAAATTGTAAGTTATATGACACTTACTTCATGCTCTAAAATAATAAAGAGAAGCTTATTTATTGATAATAACATTTATTATCCAGAAGATATAAAAAGATGTGAGGAACTAACTGTAATACCAGTAGTTGCGTACTTATCAAAAAATCCAATAGCAATTGATGATACATTATATCATTACTATCAAAGAAAAAAGTCTGCTTCTAATAGTAACAAAAAATTAAAGAAAGAAGATTTTAATTTTTTTAATGTAACATTTGAAAGATTTGAAAAATATATAGATAAAAATAAATACGGACAAGAGTTAGAATTTAGGTTTATTGACCATATTGTATATGGAAAAATTCTAGTAATGTTAAAGGCTAATATCAATAGTAAAGAAGTAAAAAATGAAATAGATAACATAAAAGAAAAATATCCTGATTTATTAAACAATGAGTATATAAAGAAATATAACAAAATGAAGATTATATTTATAAAATTAATAAATTATAAAATAATATTTTTAGCAAGAATGTTTGCAAAGTTGCATGAAATTATAACAGGCTAAAGAAAGGAAGAAAAATGAGGCTTACTATTATTATACCAGTATATAATGTAGAAAAATACATATTAGATTGCTTGAATTCAGTGTATAGCGGGAATTTAAGCGAATTTGAGGTTTTATGTATTGATGATAGAGGGCAAGATAATAGTATAAATATTATAAAGAATTATATAAAAGAAAAAAACATAGATAATTTGAGAATCATTGAACATGAGAAAAATAAAGGGCTAAGTGAAGCTAGAAATACGGGAATAAAAGAGGCAAAAGGAAATTATATTTGTTTTTTGGATAGTGATGACATGATAAATGCTAAGAGTTTAAATACAATGGTTGACTTAGCTATAAAAAATGATTTAGATATATTAGAGGCAAATTTAGAAGAAATATTTGAAACAGATATGAAAATATCAGTGCTAAATGAGCAAGAAAGAGAAAGAAAAAATACGGAAATTTTGACTGGTGCTGAATATTTTTTAAAAGCATGTAAAGAAAATACTTTTGTGCCAATGGTTTGGTGTAGAATATATAAAGCTAAATATTTATTAGATGGCAAATATGAATTTAAGCCAAATTTAAAATTTGAGGATGAAGAGTTTTCACCAAGAGCTATTATTAATGCAAGTAAAATACAATATGTTGATGAAAAATTTTATATTTATAGAAGAAGAGATGACAGTATTACTACTAATATGGCTAAAAACAATAAGTGGGTAGATAGCTACTTAATTATAATTAATAGCTTAGATGAATTTAGTAAAACTATAAAAGACGAAGAGTGCTATTATGCTTTACAAAATAGAATTGGAGAAATAACTTTATCATTATATAAAAATCCAATTGCATATAAAGCAAGCAAAGAAAATTTAGAAGAAATTATTAAAATTGTAAGACAAAAAAAACTATATAAAATACCTAGAAAATGTAAGAATATTTCTATTAGAATGCAAGGAATTCTTATGAAATATCCTAAAATTTTTGCGATAATTTATAAGAAGAAATGTAAAGGTGAAAAATGATTACTACCATAAAAAATATACTTAATAATATTAAAATACATAACTTTGAAAGAATTATAATTGAACTTATACTATTAACAATGCTATTTAATACTAATATCATTGTTGGAGTTGTTTTTTTATTAATTATAATTTTTGAAATTTTATTATCAAAAGATACAAAAAATATGTTGTTTATTTTTATTTTCTTATCTTTTTTTGATGAAAAAATACAAATTAAACAACTTGGTGGCTCAGTTTCAAGAATAATAATGTTGTTCATATTATTGAAATTGGCTATACAAATTATAAAAAATAAAATAAAACCAAACAAATTTCATATAGGCGTTATTATATTTTTTACAATTTCATTCATAGTTGGAGTTATAGAAAAAAATATAAATATGGAAGTATTTGTTACTATATTTAATATATTTTTATTTATATGTTTTTCTATTACTTTAAATCTGGAAAATAACGAAGAAATTGAAGACTTTATAGAAAAGCTTTGTTATACAATAGTAATAGCAGTATTATGTGCGTCAATATATGGACTAATAACTATTAGTTTCTTTAAAGATGTACGTGGAGATACTATTTCATATAGGTTTAAAGGTACATATGAGCCAAATTTCATGTGTATGTACTTAAATTTAGCAATATTAGCATTATTTACGATAAAAGAAAAAGTAAATAAAATTTTATATTATATATTATCGGCATTATTTATTAATTTTGCTATACTAACAGTTAGTATGACAGGATTAGGTGTATTACTGGTTAGTATTATTATATATTTTATGTTTTATATAAAAGAATGGAAAAAACTTTTAAAAGAATTAGGAATAATTTTCTTAATATCCATAATTATGTTCTTTGGAATTAAGATTGTTAAAATTGAAAGTTTGATGGAACATGTAAATTCAAATAATCAAAATAATTCGGAAGTAATAAATGAAGTAGAAAACAGTCAACCGATTGAAGAAAATTTGAACAATATTGGAAATACAAAATCACAAGTTGATGATGATGACTTGATTTACTTAGAAGAAAGCGGAATTCATGCAAGAATAAGAAGAATAATTAATCAACTAGAAAATGGAAAAATAGATGACTTGACTTCTGGAAGAACTGCTTTAGTAAGAACATTTTTTAAAGCATCTTTTAACAGACCAATATTGGAGATTTTGTTTGGAAATAATCCAATAAATAAAAAAGTATATTGTGATTTCTTTGACAGAGAATGTTTTTCGCACAATAGTTATATGGATTGTTTATACAATTTTGGAATAGTAGGTTTTGGAGTAATTATAGGATTTTTACTATATAGAACTATAAAGAATATTTATGTAAATACCAATATAACTGATTGTAAATACTCAAAAAATATAAAGATTATACGAATTATGTTATTAATGTGTGCTGTGGCACTTACATTATACACTAAAAGAATGTTTTTGATTTTATTTTTAATATAACAAATTAGTTAATAGATTGAAGGAGAGCAAACGTTTTGGATGAAGGAATACAAGAAATAAAAAACAAAACAATATCAGGAATATTTTGGAAAATGGGTGAAAGAGTGCTGGCACAACTTATTAGCTTTATAGTTTCTATAGTGTTAGCACGTATCTTACTACCTGAAGAATATGGAATAGTTGCACTAATTACAGTATTTATTACAGTTGCAAATTCATTTGTTACTAATGGAATGGGAACATCTTTAATACAAAAAAAAGACTCAGATGAACTTGATTTTTCTACAATGTTTTATACAGGATTAGCTCTTTCTATAGTCTTATATATTATTTTATTTATAATGGCACCTATTATAGCTCAGAGCTATTCAAACTCTAATATAACAATACTTATAAGAGTAATGGGAATACGATTACCAATAGCAGCTGTTAATTCTATTCAACAAGCATATGTATCAAAAAAAATGATATATAAAAAATTTTTCTTTTCAACATTAATAGGTACTATAGTATCTGGAATATTAGGAATAATTATTGCTGTATTAGGTTTTGGAGTATGGGCACTTGTAATTCAATACTTAGCAAATTGTATAATGGATACACTAGTATTATTCGTGACAGTTGATTGGAGACCAAAGCTTAAATTTTCAATGGAAAGATTCAAAAAACTATTTTCATTTGGATTTAAGGTAATGCTTACAGGCGTTTTAGGAACTGTATTTGACCAGTTTAAGAACTTGGTAATTGGACTAAAATATAAAGCAGCTGACTTAGCATTTTATAATAAAGGAGAACAAGTACCATCATTAGTATACAATAACATAAATGCAACATTTGAATCTGTATTATTTCCTGCAATTGCAAAAATACAAGACAACACAGAGAGTGTAAAAAGAGTACTAAGAAAAATGATAAAGACAATAAGTTATATAATTATGCCTATAATGTTTGGTCTTGTTGTAACTTCAGAAAACTTTATTAAAATTTTATTAACAGATACATGGTTACCATGTGTTCCATACCTACAAATAGTAGCCATACAGCAATGCTTTGGGGTAATTAGTAATGTACATTTACAATCTATAAAAGCAATTGGCAGAAGTGATATATTATTAAAGTTAGAGTTTATAAAAAAACCATTATTTTTAATATTTATTATAATAGGGATGCAATTTGGTCCGCTAGCAATAGTTGTTGCAAACTTTATTTATGGACTTATTGCAAACTTTATAAATGCTAGGCCAAATAAAAGATTAATAAAATATTATTACAAAGAACAATTATGGGACATTACTCCACCACTAATTATGTCATTAATAATGGTTGGAGCTTGTTATTTAGTACAATTTATGAAACTATCAGCAATTAGCACTTTAATAATTCAAATTATAGTTGGTGTAATTGTATATATAGTTATGTCAATAATATTTAAACTAGAAGCATTTTATTATTTAATAGATATTATAAAAAGCATAGGAATACTTGATTGGATAAAAGAAAAAATAGCATGTTTTTTTGGATCTAAACTATTTAAAGTAAAGAAAAACAAGATAGTTTTTGATAACTTTAATGGAAAAGGTTATGGATGTAATCCTAAATATATTGCTGAAGAGATAATAAGGCAAAAACTAGACTGTGACTTAGTTTGGCTAGTAAATGATCTGAATGAAGAAATGCCAAAAGAAATTAGAAAAGTAAAATATAAAAGTATTAGGTCGTTATACGAATTGGCAACAGCTAAAATATGGATTGATAATGTGAGAAATTCAAAAAGAGTAAAAAAGAAGCCAGAACAATATTATATACAAACTTGGCATGGAGCAATTGGACTAAAAGCAATAGAGGCAGATGTAGAAGATCAATTAAGCAAACAATATGTTATGGAAGCTAAAGAGGATTCAAAAAATACAGATTTGTTATTAACAAACAATAGAAACCAAGAAAAGTATATGAAAAAATATTTTTGGTATGATGGAGAGATATCATGTTTGGGAACTCCAAGATGTGATATAATATATAATACTCCCAAATCGATAAAAAATAAGGTATATGAATACTTTAATATAGATCATAATAAGAAAATAGTTTTATATGCTCCAACTTTTAGAAATAATAATAATATGGATTTATATAAATTTGATTATAATAGATGTTGCGAGGAATTAAAGAATAAGTTTAAAAATGATTTTGTAATGCTTATTAGATTACATCCAAATATGGCAGAATATAGTAATGAGATAAATTATAATGAAAATATAAAAAATGCGACAGGCTACCCAGATATACAAGAATTATTAGCTGTCTCAGATGCAATCATATCAGATTTTTCAAGTGTTATATTTGAAACAGCATTAGCATATAAACCATCATTTATTTTTGCAAAAGATTTTCAAGAATACATACAAAGGGAGAGAAAATTATTATACAATATTGAAGATATTCCTTTTAGTATTGCAACAACAGAGGAAGAATTATATAAAGACATACAACAATTTTCACATGATAAATATGAAGAAAAATGTAAAAAATTCTATAATTTGATAGGACTTGTAAAAAATGAAAATTCATCTCGAGATATAGTTGGTATTATAAAAGAAAAAATGAAAGGTAATTAAAGTATGAGATCATGTAAAGATATAATGAAAATGGCAAAAAGTGGAGAATTATTTTATAAAATCAAACAAAAAATTTTAGTTTATCCAATAAAAAATAAAATAATAAAAAATAAAATTTTAGAGGATAAAGAATTAAGAAGATTAAAGAGAAAGTATTATAAAATAATAGAAAACAGGGAAGAATTAAGTGAAAAGTCAAATATATCTGATAAAGTATGGGTATTTTGGTATCAAGGGTTAGAAAATGCACCAGATTTGATAAAAAAATGTGTGGAATCTACTAGAAAAGCATTTAAGGATAAAGAAGTTGTAGTTCTGACTAAAGATAATTACAAGGATTACGTACAATTTCCAGAATATATTAATAAAAAATTTGAAAAAGGAATTATTTCATACACACACTTCTCAGATTTACTTCGAATAGAATTACTAGCACGCTATGGTGGGACTTGGTGTGATGCCACACTATTTTTTACAGGAGAAGTACCAGAATATGTTACAAATTCGGATTTGTTTGTGTTCAAATATATAGAATTGGATAGAAACGATAATCCAAGTATTGTAGCATCAAATTGGTTTATATCAGCCAAAAGTAATAATAATATAATAGTCACAACTAGAGATTTATTATTTGAATACTATAAGCGAGAAAGATTTGTAAAAAATTATTACTTTTTTCATTTGTTTTTTAAGCTTGTTACAGACAAATATAATGATGAATGGAATAAGGTACCAACATTTAGTAATGTAAATCCACATATATTACAATTTGAGCTATTAGATGAATATAATCAAGAAAGATTTGAGCAAATCAAAGGAATTTCATTTGTTCATAAGTTAAATAAAGTTCTTGAGAATAAAGAAAAAGATAAAAAGACTTTTTATGATTATATTATAGAAAACTAATAATAGAAATATTGGAGGAAAATACAATGTCACAAGGGAAAAGAATGAGAGCAGAGGAGACAAGTAGTACAAAAAAAAGAAAGAAAAAAAATAAAAATTTGGAATTTATTTTAAAGCTAATAGCATTTGCATATGTTGTTATTTCAATAATTTTCTATATTTCTATTTTGAAAATGGACCTGCTACCTGGTGGTGTTATTGCTATGTTTACAATTGCTGAAATAGTTTTTACACTTGCAATGGTAATAGGATTATTAAAAAAACATAAAACATATAAGTTAACTGTTATAAGCCTTATAATAATTTTATTTATTTCTGGAGTATATATTTATGTAACAAGATATGCTTTAGCAACAAGTAGTTTTTTAGGGGAAGTATTACAAGAAGCGACAGAAACTGAAGATTACTATATTGTGGTCAAAAAAGATAGTTCATATGCTAAAATAGATGACATAGCAAATAAAAATGTATATATGTTTCAGGTGCCTAATGATGTAAAAACTAAAATATCGAATAAAGTTAAAGTTACATTCAATACAAAAGACAATTTAACAGGTATAGGAAACGATTTATTACAAAAAAATATAGATATAGCCTTAATTAGTTTAACTCAATATAATATGATTTCTGATGAAATAAAAGAATTTAGAGCAAATACTAAAATTATATATACGGAAAAACATGACCTACAAACAAGTGCAAAAGTAAAAAACACAGGATCTAAATATAGTATAAAGAGTGGTAAGTTTAATGTATATATTAGTGGAATAGATACAACAGGAAGCATAAGCAATGTATCAAGAAGTGATGCTAATATCCTTGCAACAGTAAATACCGAAACACATGAAGTATTACTAACATCAATTCCAAGAGACTATTATGTTACACTTCATAGTTATGGAGCAAAAGATAAGTTAACACATTCTGGAATATATGGTGTAAATGAAACTGTTAAGACAGTGGAAGATTTACTTGACACTGAAATAAATTATTATGTTAGAGTAAACTTTACAACTGTAGTTAAGCTAGTTGATAAATTAGGTGGAGTAGATATATATTCAGATTATGATTTTACTACCACAAGTGATGAGATACACTATACATTTAAAAAAGGATATAACAATAATGTGAAAGGTGTAGCTGCATTAGCTTTCTGTAGAGAAAGGTATGCTTTTCCATCAGGAGACAACCAAAGAGTAAAAAATCAGCAAGCTGTAATTGAAGCTGTCATGAAAAAGGTACTAAATAGTAATACACTTTTAACTAAATATACAGACATATTAGACTCGTTAAAAGGAAGTTTCCAAACTAATATTGCACAAGATGATATTAGTGCATTAGTAAATCAAATAAATAATATGTCATCTTGGTCTGTAAAAACAAATTCACTTACTGGTACAGGAGCAAGTTCATCAACATATTCGATGGGAAGTACAAAATTATATGTAATGGTACCATCATCTACATCTGTAAATGATGCTAAAGATAAGATAGACAAAATGTTAGGAGAATAATTAAGAAAAAATAAGTATGAAAAAAATAATTATAAGAACTATATTTATGCTACTATTATTAACTACATTTGCAACTATTTTTAAATTTTCTTCACAAATAGCAGAAGAGTCTGATGACATAAGTAATGGAGTACTAAGAAAAATAATAGATGTCTTTCCATATACCAAAGAATTAAGTGAAGAAATAAAAATAAAGATGGTAGAACATGGTAATCCAATAATTAGAAAATTAGCACATTTTTTTATATATGCATTAGTTGGTGTATGGATAATGGCATTTATGAGTACCTTTGATATTAGACTGTACAAAAAGTGGATTATAAGTATGCTAGTTGGAGTTTTATATGCAGCATCAGACGAGTTTCACCAAAGTTTTGTGCCAGGCAGAGGTCCAAGCATAGTAGATGTTGGAATAGATAGTTTAGGAGTTCTAACAGGAATATTAGCTGTTTTGATAATAATTTCAATATATAGAGCATTAAAGAGTGATAAAAAAATTGAAGAGAAATGTTAAGGCATTTCTCTTTTACTTTTTGTAAAATAATGTCGAACGATTTTTCTTGACGATACTTATTAATAGTTATATTATATATTCATAATTTAAATCATTTTAATTTTAAATCTTAAAAATTTCCTATATTAAAATCTAAATATAATTGACATTATTATAACAAATATGTTATAATAAAATTGTGCAATGTGAAAGGTAGACTAAATGTATAAAATTATTTTTTACAAAAATGAAAAAGAAATAAGTGAATTAGAAAATTATATTAATGAATTACAAAGACAGAGCAAAAATAAGAATAAATGAATAAAACTAAATAAAATTGTTGCATATATAGATCAGCTATCTGAAAATGGACTGAAACTAGGTGAGCCATATATTAAATATCTTGAATCAGATATATGGGAACTAAGGCCTTTAAGAGATAGAATATTTTTTTCATGTATTAATAAAGATACATTTATATTATTAAACTATTTTATGAAACAAACTCAGAAAACACCACAGAGGGAAATTGAAAAAGCAAAGAGATTACTAAAGGAATACAAGGAAAGGAATGATTTAAATGATTAAGAAAGATTTAACTTGGAAAGAAGTAAGAGAAAATTTAAAACTTACTAAGGAACAAGAAGAAGAGATTAGAGTAGAAGAAGAAATCATTCAAGCTGTTATTAAAGCAAGAAAAGAAAAAAATCTCACTCAACAACAGTTAAGTGATATAAGTGGTATAAAACAACCTGCAATAGCTAGAATAGAAAATGGAACTAACTCTCCAATGGTTAGTACATTAATGAAAATGTTATATTCTATGGGCTATACATTGAAAGTAGTGCCTTTAGAAGAAGAGAAGAATGTATGAAGAGATGAATTGAGCACTGAAGAGTGATAAAAATGGAAGGTTGAATGAAAAGAGGTAGTAATGGAACAATATAATCAATTAAAATTATTTGAAAACAAAAAAATTAGAGCAAAGTGGGATGAAGGACAAGAAAAATGGTATTTTTCAGTTGTAGATGTGGTTTCAGTTTTAACAGATAATGATTATCAAAAATCTAGAAATTATTGGAAGTGGCTTAAAAATAAATTGATTCAAGAAGGCAGTGAGTTGGTTAGTAATACTAACCAACTGAAAATGAAATCTGTTGATGGAAAATATTATAATACTGATGTAATGAATACAGAACAAGTTCTGCGTTTAATACAATCAATACCATCTAAAAAAGCAGAGCCTTTTAAATTGTGGTTAGCACAAGTTGGAAAAGAACGAATAGATGAAGCATATGATCCAGAGATAGCAATAAATAGAGCATTAGATATATACAGAAAAAAAGGATATTCAGAAGAATGGATAAATCAAAGATTAAAAACAATAGATATAAGAAAAGAATTTACAGATGAACTAAAAGAAAAAGGAATAAGCGAGGCAAAAGACTTTGCAATATTGACAAATATCTTAACACAGGCTTGGAGTGGACATTCAGTAAATGAATATAAAAACTTAAAAGGTTTAAAAAAGGAGAATTTAAGAGACAATATGACTAATATGGAATTAGTGCTTAATATGCTTGCAGAAACATCTTCTACAGAAATTTCGAAGAGTAAAAACGAAAAAGGATTTAAGGAAGCACAAGATTCTGTTATAGAAGGAGGAAATATAGCTAGAGTTGCAAGGGAACAATTAGAAAGAAAAACAGGAAAAAGAGTTGTATCTAATAAAAGTGTTAAAGAAATAAGAAAACTAAATTCTGGTAAATAATAGTATTTTGAGCTCACAGAAATTTATTGTGAGTTCAAAATAAAAAAGAATGGATAATAGACAACTTAGGAGTTCTAACAGGAATATTGGTTGTTTTAATAATAATTTTAATATATTCATAATTTAAATCATTTTAATTTTAAATCTTAAAAAATTCCCAAATAAAAAAGAAAATATTGACAATACGCATTATACGTGTTATTATTTAGAAAGGAAAAATATGACATTTATCGAATTAGAAAAAATGCTAAAAAGAGATGGATGGTATTATTATGACTCTGTTGGATCTCATATACAATATAAGCATAGAATAAAACCACGGAAAAGTAACAATACCAAAACATAGAGGAGATGTAAAGAAAGGAACTTTAAATGCAATATTAAAACAAGCTGGTATTAAGGAGGAAAGTTAATGAAAATAGTTTATCCTGCATGTTTTTATAAAGAAGATGATGGTGGATTTAGTGTACAATTTCCAGATTTATTGGGGTGTTGTACACAAGGTGATACAATTGAAGAAGCAATTCAAATGGCAGAAGATGCAGCATTAGGTTGGTTACTGACATCTGTAGAAAATAATGAGGAAATACCTAAGGCAAGTAATATAAAAGATATAAAATTAGAAAATGAAAACGGATTTGTAACATTATTATTACTTGATTTAGGAGCATATAGTCAAAAATATGGAAGTAGAAAATCTGTAAAGAAAAATTTAACAATACCATTTTGGCTAAATGAAAGAGCTGAAAAATTAAATATTAATTTTTCAAAAACTTTACAAGATGCATTAATGGAAAAAGTATTAAAAAATAATCGATTATAATTAAAATAACCCCAGAGTGCTTTAAAAGCACTCCGGGGTTATTCAATACCGAACAACTCAGCAAGTTCTTCTTTCAACTCTTCAGACAAAGAGTTATATTTGTCAAGAAGACGTCTGTCGAAATCACTAACAAAAAACTCATAGTCCAAAGGCGAAACAGTGAAGAGACGTGCAAAGTTCTGAGTTGCATACTTATATGCTTTTACAAAGTCCTTTGCGCGAGACCTTTCAGCTTCTTTGCTTTTGGTATTGGTAATGCTACCCGGGTTATTGCAGGTATAGTTATACCCGATGTAACTCAAAGTTACAACGATGTTCGAAGCTGCCACTAAGAGTGGAATCAATGCAAGATCCTCATGGCACTTCAGGTTAGGAAAAAACAGCACGTTGGAAAACGTACTACGCTTGAAGGCAAAGAGCCAATAAACGGCATATTTCTTGCCAGGAATGGACCATTCCTTCAAAGCGTCAAGCCCAGAGAGTACCGCCTTGCTATCATCGAAAAAGTTATAACGATCATGGTCTTTGTAATCGCAATCGTTTAACAGTTTTGCCTGATAGCGAATGATATCAGGGTTATTATGCTCACAAATGGCAGTATACAGTTTTTCGAGCAGATCAGGGTTGACAGTGTCATCCGAATCTACCAGAATGATGTATTCACCATTCGAAAGGTTAATTCCCCGCTGACGAGTAATAGACACGCCAGAGTTTTCAAAGCTGTACACACGGAGCTTCCTCGTCTTTTTGAGATATTCTCTCAGAATTGCTAAGGTGCTATCCTTGGATCCGTCGTTGATTACTACAATTTCGAAGTCACTGAAGGTTTGGACCAGAATGCTGTCAAGACATTTCCGGATGGACTTTTCGGCATTATATGCAGGGATAACAATGCTGAACTTTGTCATAATAATTACCTCCATTCGAAATAAGCGGATAGTGTCTGTATGTATGTGTGTAAACAAACTTTTAATATTATATTATGTATACCATAAAATGTCAACTATAAATTGCAAATTTGTTTAAAATATTATATAATAAGCACGAGGTAAAAAATATGAAGTATAAAAATATAATTAATAAAATGACATTAGAGGAAAAGGCTAGTTTATGTGTAGGAAAAGATTATTGGAATAGTGAAAATATAGAAAGATTAAATATACCATCTATAAAAATGTCTGATGGACCACATGGACTAAGAGTTCAAAGAGAAAATGGAGATAACTTAGGTGTAAATAAAAGTGAAGTTGCAATATGCTATCCATCATCTGCAACAATAGCAAATAGCTGGGATAAAAATGTTGCATATAAATTTGGCAAAACACTTGGTGAAGAAGCCAAAAGTGAAAATGTAAATATAGTATTAGGACCTGGAGTAAATATAAAAAGGTCTCCACTTGGCGGTAGAAATTTTGAGTATTTTTCAGAAGATCCATATTTAACAGGTATAATGGCTACACAATATGTAAAAGGTTTACAAAGTAATAACGTTGGAGCATGTGTAAAACATTTTGCTGTAAATAATCAAGAAAATAGAAGAAGAACAGTAAATGTAGTAGTAGATGAAAGAACACTAAGAGAAATATATTTAAAAGCATTTGAAATGATTGTAAAAGAAGCAAATCCATGGTCTGTTATGAGTGCATATAACAAGTTAAATGGTAAATATTGCACTGAAAATGAAGTATTATTAAATATTTTGAAAAAAGAATGGAACTTTGACGGAATAGTTATTACAGATTGGGGAGCTGAAAATGATAGAGTAAAAGGATTATTAGCAGGTAACGAATTAGAAATGCCTGGTGGCAGAGGTAATGGAAAAGAAGAAATAATACAAGCAGTTAAGGAAGGAAAAGTAAGTGAAGAATATTTAAATGAAATAGTAGATAGAATTTTAAATATTGCATTTAAATGTAAAGTAATAGAACATAACTACAATAAAGAAGAACATCATGAGATTGCAATGAAATTAGCACAGGAATCAATAGTATTATTAAAAAATGAAAATAATATATTACCAATAAATAAAAGAAAAATAGCACTTATAGGAGATATGGCTAAGAATCCTAGGTATCAAGGAGCAGGTAGTTCAACAATAAATCCATATAAAGTTGAAAATGCTTATGATTGCTTTATACAAAATGAAATAGAAGTTGATTATGCCAAAGGGTATAACAGAATTGAGACAGATGAGGATAAAGAGCTAATTAATCAAGCTGTAGAAGTTGCAAAAAACAAAGATGTAGTTATCCTATTTTTAGGATTAACAGAAAATTATGAATCTGAAGGAATGGATAGAACTAACTTAGAAATTCCTAAAAATCAAATTAAACTAATTGAAAGTATATATAGTGTAAACCAGAATATTATAGTAGTTTTATCAAATGGAGCACCAATAACTATGGAGTGGAAAGATAAAGCAAAAGCAATCATAACAGGCTATTTAGGTGGAGAATCAGGAGCTAAAGCGATGGTTAACTGTATTCTAGGTAAAGTAAATCCAAGTGGAAAGCTTGCAGAAACTTATCCTATAAAGCTAGAGGATACACCATGTTTTAACAATTTTCCGGGTACAGAAGTAAGTGTAGAGTATAAAGAAGCTATATATGTTGGTTACAGATATTATGATAAGAATAACATTAAGGTGCTATATCCATTTGGATATGGACTTAGTTATACAACTTTTGAGTATTCAAATTTAAATGTAAAAAATAATATTGTATCATTTAAAATAAAAAACACAGGTAAAGTAAAAGGAAAAGAAATTGCTCAAGTTTATGTGTCACAATGTAACCCTACTATTTTTAAACCATTAAAAGAATTAAAAGGGTTTGCAAAAGTTGAGCTAGAACCAGATGAAGAAAAAGAAGTAAATATTACTTTAGATGACTCTGCTTTTCAGTATTATAATGTACAAAATAAAAAGTGGGAGATAGAATCAGGAGAATATAAAATATTAGTTGGAAAATCTTGTGAAAGCATTGAATTAGAATGTAAAATACATATAGATTCAAAAGATGAAAAGCCAGAAGCGGATTTTCCAAAGGTATATGGAAGCGGAAAAGTTCAAAATGTTACAGATGAAGATTTTGAAAAATTGCTTGGACAAAAAATTCCTGATAGATATATAAAATTAGAGGAGATTTCTGAAGATAATACTTTAGAACAAATTAAAAATACTAAAGTTGGAAAAATTATATATGAAAATCAAATTCAGAAAATGAATAGGCTATTACAGGAACAAAATGTAAATAAAGCAACAAAAGTTATGATGGATATGCAAAAACCATTAAAGAAATTTTATGAAAAGAAAAGTAGTAAATATACTAAAGAAATGATAGATGAATTAATAAATATAGCAAAGAATGATTTAGATTATAAAGAATGTAAATTTGCAAATGAATATTTAAAATAAAGGAGAATTTAAAATGCTTAGAAGTGTAATTGTATTTTTAGTACATATATTTTCAATAATTGTATTTAGAGTGAAAACAATAGGGCAAGAAAATGTGCCAAAAGAAGGAGCATATATTATGTGTGCAAATCATCAATCTAACTGGGATGCACCAATTCTAGTTTCTTCAACAAAAAGAAGGATGCATGTTATGGCAAAAGAAGAACTATTCAAAAATAAATTTATATATTGGTTAGGTGAAAAGTGCTTAGTATTTCCAGTTAAAAGAGGCAAAATGGATTTAGACTCTATGAAACATGCTTTAAAAGTATTAAAAGATGGTGAAATACTAATGCTATTTCCAGAAGGAACAAGAAAAGGAATGGCAAAAAACGGTAGAGCTCAAAATGGAGCAGCATTTATGACGTTGAGAACTGGGGTACCAGTAATACCAGTAAATATTTCAGGAGAAATGAAGCCATTTCACAAAGTAACTATATATTATGGTAAACCATTAGATTTTAGTGAGTATAAAACAAATAAACCAGAAAAAGAAGTTTTAGAAAAAGTAAGTAAAGATATAATGGATAACATTATTATGTTGACAAACAAAAATCAATAGAGTATAATTGAAATGTTAGACTATTAAATGTATAAATTATAGATAGGGGTAATAAAAAATGAATAATCAAAATATTAGAAACATAGCAATTATCGCACACGTAGATCATGGTAAAACTACATTAGTTGATGCACTTTTAAGACAAAGTCATGTGTTTAGAGAAAATGAACAAGTATCTGAAAGAGTAATGGATTCAGGAGATATTGAAAAAGAAAGAGGAATTACAATCCTTTCTAAAAATACATCAGTTATGTATAATGGCATAAAAATAAATATTGTTGATACGCCTGGGCATGCTGATTTCGGAGGAGAAGTAGAACGTGTACTTAAAATGGTAGATGGTGTACTTTTATTGGTTGATGCTTTTGAAGGACCAATGCCTCAAACTAGAGAAGTTTTAAAGAAATCTTTAGCATTAAATTTAAAACCAATAGTTGTTATAAATAAAATAGATAGACCAGGTGCAGATCCATTAAAGGTTGTTGACAAAGTTCTAGAACTATTTATTGAATTGAATGCAAATGATGAACAACTAGATTTTCCAGTTGTATATGCATCTGCAAAAAATGGAATTGCAAAAATGAATTTAACAGATGAAAGTGATAATGTAACATGTATTTTTGATACAATTATCAAAAATATAAACCCACCAGCATGTGAGCAAGATGGAACAATGCAATTATTAGTTTCTAACATTGATTATGATGATTATTTAGGAAGACTAGCAGTTGGTAGAGTAGAACGTGGAACAATTAAAGCTGGTCAAAGTGTTGCTATTTGCAAAAAAGACGATAAAATAGCACAAGGAAAAATTGCTAAATTATTTACTTATCAAGGATTAAAAAGAACTGAAGTAGAAGAAGTTGGTGCTGGAGATATAGTATGTATTTCTGGTATTAGTGATATTAATATTGGAGAAACTGTTTGTGATGTAAATAATCCAGAAAAAATAGATTTCGTTGATATTGATGAACCAACAGTATCTATGACTTTTAGTGTTAATAATGGACCTTTAGCTGGTAAAGAAGGACAATTTGTTACATCAAGACATATTCGTGATAGACTATTTAAAGAACTAGAAAGAAATGTAAGTTTACGTGTAAAAGAAACAGATACACCAGATAGTTTTGAAGTATGTGGACGTGGAGAGTTACATTTATCAGTATTAATAGAAACAATGAGAAGAGAAGGATTTGAACTTTTAGTATCTCGTCCAAAAGTTATTTTTAAAGAAATTGATGGCGTAAAATGTGAACCAATCGAAAGATTGGTTGTAAATGTGCCAGATGACTGCATAGGAAATGTTATTGAAAAACTTGGAAGAAGAAAAGCTGAAATGATAAATATGGAACCAGCAGAAGCAGGACATACAAAGGTAGAATTTAAAATACCTGCAAGAGGTTTAATTGGTTATCGTACAGAGTTCCTAACAGATACAAAAGGTGAAGGAACAATGAACAGCATATTTGATTGTTATGAACCATATAAAGGTGAAATTCAAGCAAGAACAAGAGGAGTTTTAGTTGCATTTGAACCAGGAACATCAATTACTTATGGACTATACAATGCTCAAGAAAGAGGAGAACTATTAATAGGACCTGGTGTTGAAGTATACGAAGGAATGATAGTTGGTATTAATTCTAGAAATGAAGATATTTCTATAAATGTATGTAAAGAAAAACACTTAACAAATACTAGAGCATCTGGATCAGATGATGCACTTCGTTTAGTGCCACCAGTACAAATGTCATTAGAAAAAGCTATTGAATTTATTGCAGAAGACGAATTAGTTGAAATTACACCAAAAAATATTCGTTTAAGAAAGAAAATATTAAATAATAAAGATAGAGAAAGAATGGCAAGAAGAGCTACAGCAGAGTAGTAAAAATAAGGGGATTATATTATGAATGATAAGCGAAACGACTTTAAAAGAAGAGTGGTATTAGGAAAGAAAATTTCTATTAGAAATGCAGCAATGGATGGTAACAAACCTCTTGAAGAGACAGAAGACACTAAAATTAGAAGAGAAATTAATAAAATAATATCAACAGGAATATTGAGAAAAAAGACCAGATTGGAAATACTAATAGAGTTAGGGTCAAATCCTAAATATCAAAAATATAATTCATATTTTAGAATTTGGATAAATGAACAATATCAAAAATATCATGATTATTCTGAAAAGGAAAAAGTTGAAGATGAATCAGATAGAACTTTGTAATATAAAGAAAAAAGCATTAGAAGATAAAGTACCAATAATAATGGATGATACTTTAGAAGTTATTGCTAAAATTTTAGGAGAAATTAAACCTACAAAAATATTAGAAATTGGAACGGCAGTTGGCTATTCAGCCATCTGCTTTTCAGAATACCTACAAGAAGATGGAAAAATAGATACAATTGAAAGAGATATAGAAAGAGTAAAAGAAGCAAGGAAAAATATAAAAAAAGCTGAAGTTGAAGAAAAAATAAATATATATGAAGGGGATGCGGTAGAAATATTACCTACTTTAGATGACAAATATGATGTTGTATTTATAGATGCTGCAAAAGGTAAATATCCATTCTTCTTAAGTCAAGCATTGAGAATGATAAAGCCAGGTGGGGTAATAATTGCAGACAATGTGTTATATAAAGGCTATGTTATGAGTGATTATAACAAACACAAACAAAGAACGGCTGTAAGAAATTTAAGAGAATACATTGCTGAAATTACAAATAACGAAAATCTTGAAACAGAAATATTAGAAGTTGGAGATGGACTTGCTATATCAAAGATAAAAAGATGACTTTAAAGGTCATCTTTTTGTTGTATAAGAAATTTTATTACATATTTAAATAACGTACACAAGATGCAAGAGTATCTACAATAAATATTGCAGAAAAACTATATAGCAAAATAATTTGTATGGCATAAGGTATTTTGGAAAGTATAATATTTATATGCTTTTTAAAAAAAGGATAAATATGATTTATAAATAAAATAGCTATTATACCCCAAGCAAATGAATAAAAAATACTAATACGCCCATTTAAATTAAAAAATTCATTTGTATAATCCCACCAATGCATAGCAAACATTGCGTCTAAAATGTAGCTTACAAAATATTCAAAGGCAGAGAAAACAACTGCAGAATATATAAAAAGTTTAAAATTATGTTTTTGGTATTTATTAAAAAATATAATAAGCATTAAAGCTCCATATCCATATATAGGGCAAATAGGACCATACAAAAAACCTCTTTTAACAAAATGACCAAGATTATATATTGCATAAGAAGTTTCCATAAGCCAGCCTATAAATGCAAATAAAAAGAAATACAAAATAAGTAATTGAGCTCTATTTAATTTTACTTTCTTTTTTGAAACAGTTTCCATATAAAAATCTCCTGCTTAAAACTAGTAATATATTATCAAATTTTAATGAAAAAGTAAAGCAAAATTATTGACATATTTTAACTTTTGGTGTAATATAAATATATACTAAGAAAAGTAATTTTTCTTAATAAAAACTTATTGAAAAAATCAAGAAAAAAATCCTACGAAGCGCAAATTCGTAGGATTTTTATGTACTTATTATTTGTTAAAGAGTTTTAAAATTAAGTATATCATAACAAGTACCATTAACTTATTGAAAGAGTTCAAGACGACTCACCTCCTTTTAAAGATACTCTCTAAATAGAGGCTATTCCATTATAAAATCAAATGTTTCTAAAATCAATACAAAGTGGTAAAAATTAACAAAAATCGCTCGACAAAATATGACAAATATTGTATAATTATATATGGATTTTTAATTAGAAATGAGGAAATAAAATGAATAAAATAAAACCAGAATTATTAGCACCAGCGGGGTCATTTGAAAAGGCTAAGACTGCGTTCTTATATGGAGCAGACGCAGTTTACTGTGGTACAGGGGCTCTTTCGTTAAGAAGTAGAGCAGAAGTTGACAATGATGATTTAGCCAAAACAATTAAATATGCGCATAGCATAGGCAAAAAGGTTTATGCTGCTATAAATATTTATGCTTGGGATAGTTATTATGAGGAAATAAAAGAACAAGCTAAAATGCTAAATGACTTAAAAGTAGATGCTATTATTGCTTCTGATGGTGGTGTAATTGAAATATTAAAACAATATGCACCTGATGTTGAGATACATGTAAGCACACAAGCAAATACTGTTAGTTACCATAGTGCAAACTTTTGGTATAAGAACGGAGCTAAAAGAGTTATTTTAGGTAGAGAGTTAAATAAAGAACAAATAAGAGATATTATAAACAACACTCCAAAAGATTTAACAACAGAAATATTTGTGCATGGAGCTATTTGTTTTGGATATTCAGGAAGATGTTTCTTAAGTGATTTCTTGGCTAGTAGAAGTGCAAATCTTGGAGATTGTGCTCAAAGTTGTAGATGGGCATATAATGTATATGTTGAAGAGCATAATAAGCCTGGAAATTTAATGCCAGTTGAATATGATGAAAATGGTACATATATATTTTCATCTAAAGATTTATGCTTAATTAAAGAAGTGCCTGAAATAATTGATATGGGAGTAGATAGCTTAAAAATAGAAGGCAGATTAAAAACAGAATATTATTTGGCATCTGTAGTAAATGCTTATAGAAATGCAATTGATGATTATATAAATGATTCAGAACATTACGATTATACAAAATATTTAAGTGAATTAGAAAAGACAAAAACAAGAGGATTAACAACATTCTATTTTAATGATAGAAATAACAAAGACTTCCAAGAATATGATGGTAAACAATACAATCCTAATTACGAATTTGGCGGAAAAGTGTTAAATGAAAATGGAGATAAATACATAATTGAAATTAGAAATAAATTATCTGTTGGAGATACAATGGAGATTTTAATACCTGGAAAGATAGAGCCTGTAGGTTTTAAAATAGAAAAACTATGGGATTCAGAAACAGGAGAAGAAATACCAACTGTAAATCCAGGCAAAGCAGAACAAACTGTTTTAATGAAACTACCAATTAAAGTAGAGAGTGGATGGATTTTAAGAAGAAAGAAAGCTTAGGCGCTTTCTTTCTTTTCTAATTGTAGGCTTAGACAGAAGCCAATAGCAAATAAAACTAAGGAAATAAAACCTTCTAAATCAAAGGTGAAACCGTGGGTATAAAACTAATACAGAGCCTAGTACAAATCCAATTATTCCATAAAAAGTTTGTGCATAATATTTGTTAAACAAAAATTGTATTAGTTTTAAAAATAAAATACTGCCAATTAAAAGGCCAATTCCCATAGGAAATAGAGTGCTTAAATCAATACTTGCAACAGCTGAAAGGTATGTAGTATACACACCTAATGTCATCAAAATTACACTACTACTTACACCAGGAATAACTACACCAGCAGACATTAAAAATCCATCTAATACTAAATAGAAAAAGTAATTCGAACCAAGATCTAAATTTATAAGCTGAGGCAAAATGTGTTCTAATCTAATTGATAATACTCCTATTAAAAAAGTAAATAAGAAATATAGCAAATAGTGTAGCCTAAAACCAGATTTGTTATTTGCTTTTTTAAATAGAATTGGCATGCTTCCAATAATTAAACCAATAAAGCAAAAGTTAGTAGGTATAGGGTATGTAGCGAATAAAAATTTTAATAATTTGCTAACAAGCAATACTCCAATAATTCCACCAAGAGCAATAGGAAATAGAAATGCAAAATTCTTTTTAAAATCTTTAAATATGTTTAATATACTATCAACTAGTTTTTCATAAATACCAAAAATAACACAGAACACACCACTACTAATACCAGGAAGTATAGCACCACTTCCAATAAAAACACCTTTAATAATATCTAGAATAAATTTCATAAACAAATCTCCAATTCTATTTATAAAATTTATTCAAAAAAAATAAAAAAATTCATAAAAGTTCTTGACAAAATATAATATAACATTTATAATAATACTTGTTCATACGAAATGCAGGTGTAGTTCAATGGTAGAATTCCAGCCTTCCAAGCTGGCTATGTGGGTTCGATTCCCATCACCTGCTCCACTAAAAATACTTACGAATTTAATTGTTCGTAAGTTTTTTATTTTATATAAATAATCTTCAAAAAGAGGAAAAAATTATCAGAATAATTTTTTCCTCTTTTTATTTTTTGAATATGGAAATAAAATCTATGTCTAGCCAGCACTGAATTTGTACTCCCACACAAATTCTACTATGGAAACTCCCATACCCTTTGTACATAAAAATTATTAATTTATCACGTGATATTTCCAGCCATTGATTGATTCTCCTGTTCCAGTAGTATAACCCCTATTTAAATCCATACTTAATGAAAAAGTAAAGTTATTGGAAGTAGTATCAATATAATAACATCCAAATTTGTATCCGTCATAATAATCATCACTTGAATTTCCATAATATCTATGTTCATTTGGAAATTCTATTTCATCATATTTAATATCTAGTTGTCCGACATAACCATAAACCTTTACAATTTCAATATTATCATACTCTCTTAAATATTCTAATTCATTTGTTATATTATATTTTAATGTTTCTATATTATTTTCACTATTATCCTTAATGTAAAATGAAATAGATAAATCTGATTCTTGTAAAATATATTCTAAAAATTGTTCTATATTTTTATCAGTAATCAATGTGTTAAATTTTGTTTGTAGAACCGCATTAATAATATTATCATTTCCGCTCCAACTACCGCCATATGATTTATTAAATTCAATGTAATCAAATTTTATTCCTGTCTTTTGATAATAGTAATTTATCAAAATATCATTTAAATCTCTTAATTGCCTATTATCAGAAATAAAACCTTTTCTATCAACAACAGTAATTAGTTCGTTATTGTTTTTGAATACAGTTATATAAGGAATATTGTATGTAGAACCATTACCAAAAATATCTGAATGTCTAGTATAATCTTGTTCACGATAATAAATACAATCGCTTTCTTGAATATTTATATTATATTTATCATTTAAGAAACTAGCCATTTTATTAATTTCTTTCTTTTTAACATTATTATATGTATTTAATTCTCCTCTTTGTTGTATAACATACTTTGAATAATCAAATACACAAAGAAACAAAGTTAATAAAGTTATTAATATCAAAGGAATTGTTATTGCTTTGTTTTTAATATTTCTTTCTAATGTCTTTGGAATAATATTTTGCTTCTTATTTTTTCTAACTTCAATAATTTTAAAAATAGAATTAACAATTAATAAAAATAAATAAGCACATAATGCAAAAAAACATATTAATAAATATCCAAGACCATCCCAACCTAAATATTGATTAGATAAAGCGTAGAACCCGACCAATACAACACTTATTATAGATGATATATTGATTGAAAATAATATTAGCCAGTTTTTATTATCTTTTAATTTTATAGACTTTATTAAAAAATATATATTAAATATTAATTGTAGTATAAATAAAATTATTAATAAAACATCCATTTTTACCTCCTTTATTTTATATTTAGTATATCATAAAAATTATTTTTTTCATATACTCCCATTGAATTTTAATCATGATTCATATATAATGTTTTTAGAAAGAGAGTGCTGTAGTTCGTAAGCTGTAGCTTAATCGCTCCAGAAACAAAAATCGTCGCACCAAAGCGATGTTAATGATTAAATCAATCAGAAATGATTGA
>ERZ827512.617-NODE-617-length-44745-cov-15.158313_pt1 | contig 44745 bp, 41 predicted proteins | sample MGYA00519916_ERZ827512 | MGnify/ENA primary metagenome ERZ827512 (study PRJEB31778, sample SAMEA3449335) | human gut metagenome | biome: human gut; feature: human-associated habitat; material: faeces | place: United Kingdom | collected 2010/2012 ... | reverse complement strand
AACACCCGGAACACCGGGCGGAAGCAAAGCAGGATTTACAATTTTTGAACGCCCAGAAGATGGGGGAACATGAAGCAGAGATTGAGAAAATCAAAAATGTGTTCCTTGCTATCCTGCGGGATATTAAGAAAGACATTGATAACGGAGAACAGCCGGGGGAAGCTGTGACCGCCGCTATGTTCCAAGCCATGCGGGACGCACTGTCGGAGCAGAAGCAAAACCCGCTTTCCATTGACGATGTAACAGCAATGATAACCGGACAGATCGGACAGCTTGCGCCGATGGACGAAGAAACTGCCGACCTGTTCCAGCAGCTGGCGAAGAAAATGATGACGCAAATGTCAAAAGATAGTGATGAGAAAAAAGGAGATTGATTTTATGAAAAAGATACTTTCATGCTTTTTAGTATGTGCTTTTTTATGTACGGGTTTATATGGGTGTGGTAGTAAAAAAACAGAGCTGATTGAAGAAGCCAAAGACCTAACACTTTCCCAAGAAATTTCGATAACCCCCGAACAAAATGATTATGGAATACCCGCATATAATTTTTTAAAACATATTCAATCAAACTATCCGGGGCGCGTTGCTGGCACTGAAAAAGAAACGGAAATGGCTGTATTTATTTTGTCCGTCCTCTTAAATGGTGGATATGCGGAAAGCGACATAGCTATAGAGTCTTTTGAAATAGATGATTCCACGCCTATGATGGATGAAGCCATACAAAATGTATTCGATGGAGGTGAAAAAAGTAATTCAAGTCAAAATATTTTGATAACCAAAAAAGGAGAAAGCGAAAAAACGATTATTGTTGGCGCACATTATGATAGTGCTGGAACACATGGTGTAGATGACAATGGCTCCGGCGTATCTGTTGCTTTGGAAAATGCCCTGCGAATGGTCAACACTCCAACAGACTATACTATTCAATATGTATTTTTCGGTTCAGAAGAACCGGGAATGTATGGCTCAAGGGCATACGTTGAATCACTTTCCGAAAAGGAAAGAGAAAATATTATATTGATGATAAACATTGATACTGTCCTCGCTGGGGATTACCTTTATTTGTATGGCGGTAAGGTGAATGATAACGGCACTGTTGATAATACCGAAGCAGTATTTAAAGCCTACGAAATTGTTAAGGAAATTGGCTTGAACATACAATTACCACCAGACGGAAATAACGATTATCCCTATCCTACAGGTCAAAAAAGAAGCGACCACGCACCGTTTAATGACATAGGAATTCCGTACATATATTTTGAAGCAAACAACTGGGAAAATGGTTCTCCTGTCGAAACAGAAAAGAATGGATTGATAATGCATACAGATATGGATGATTTGGATTTTATTGAAAATGAATATAGCGGACGTGTCCAAAATACACTCAGCAGCTATTCAATATTATTATATTCTTTACTTCAAGAAAACAACTGGGAGCAATAACACAAATGGATAGCAAAGACATCCGAGCCAGTCAACGGTCAAGATGAACGGCGCATTTCATGCACCGCCGTTGACAGTCCCGTCTGTCTTTGCTGATAGGCAATCAAGGCGGGAAAGCCCTAAAATGGCTTCCCGCCCATTTCAATTTTTAGAGAAAAACGCTCCAAAATCAGAAAGAGAGCGGCCAAGCACTTTGCGGGATTGGCCGCCTTGTCCACCCATTCAGCGGGACGGCGGGTGGCGGTCAAGGCCGGGTGTAAATCCGTTCATTTCAGCCTTGACGGTTGCCCGTTGTCTTGCTGATTTTCCGGGAGTGTGGCCACAACTTCGGGACATTTTGTCCACAAGTCGGAGCGTAGGACGAGGGACGGGGGCTTTCATATACGCCCTGTCTGCTGATGAAAACAGACCTGCGCTTGCGGCTCCACGCCACACAAGCACAGCCCTGTTTTCCTGCCGCTTCAAATGCCCTTGCCCTCCCCGGCGGCAACGGCATTTTCACGGCAACGCCGACAGAGCGTATAACACACTACACTTTGCTTCGCAAAGTCGTGTGCCAAATGGGGGCGTTGCCCCCTTTGGAAACCCCCACAAGAAAAGGCGGTACGCTACCCCTCCACGGGGCGCATACCGCCTTTTCTTGTTATCCAGCCCTCCGGCTGTATCGGTTGAGCAAAAGTCAGCGTGGGAATGGTGTGGTATCTTTATCTAAGTGAACCCCCGTTTTCCCACTTGCTGACCGCCTGGCGCGACACCTCAAGTATTTCGGCCAGCTGCTCCTGCGACAGGCCGCGGGAGCGGCGCAGCGTCTGCAGCTTTTCTCCTAATGTCATATCGTGTTCCTCCATCGGTTTTGATGGCCCGAGCGTAGCAAATTTTCGTCCGAAGTGCCACCATCCCACGCTGGAATTTCCGCAACCAAACGTGGCAAGGGCCGTTTTACGGCGCTTTTTCATCCTTTTTCAGCAGAGCCGGCACATCCAGCTCCATGATGAGCAGGCTCACGAGCATCAGCGCCGCGCCGAAATAGCCGCGCACCGTCAGGCGCTCGCTGAGCAGGAAATAGGCGAACACGGCGGAGAATACCGGCTCGAGCGTGAAGATCAGGCTCGCGTGGCTCGCCGTGGTAAACTGCTGCTCGACGCTTTGGATGACGAAGCAGATGCCCGAGCAAAACACGCCGAGGAACAGCGCCGCCGCCCAGACCTTGGGCGAGCCGGGCAGGCTCGGCGTCTCAAGAAGGAGGGACAGCCCGAGCATCACCACGCCCGCCACCGCCGTCTGCAGCACGCCGAGGGCGATGGGGTCGACCTCCGGCTTCGCGACCGCCTTCTCCGTCACCATCAGGTCCACGGCGTAGAAGGTCGGCACGAGCAGGCAGATGATATCGCCCGGCGCGGGACGCAGCGCCTCGTTGAGCGTCAGGAGCGCCATGCCTGCCATGCACACCGCCAAGGCAAAGCCGAGCTTGCGGTCCGGTCGCTTTCGGTAAACGACGAACTCAAAGAATGGGGTAAAGAGAACGGTCATCGCGCCGATGAAGCCCGCGTTGGATACGCTGGTATACAAAACGCCGTAGGTCGCGCCGAGGTAGATCACCACGAGCGACAGCCCGACGAGAACGCTGTACCTCCATGTTTCACGGCTCGCGCGGAGCACCCGCTTGTGAAACACCGCGCCGAGCACGACGAAGGCCGAGAGAAAGCGGAAGGCATTGAGCGTCACCGGCTGCATATCGCGCAGGCAAATGGCGATCAGGCAGTTGGAAATGCCCCAAAAGCCGGTCGCCAGCACCAGCATCATGTCGGCTTTTCTTTGACGGTCCATACACATTCCTCCGATTTGGTCAAAAAGACGCCCGCGGCGCGGGCGAACAATGCGATTTTAACACGAGATCAGCCGAAACGCAAGCCCGTGCTAAAAAAGCAGCAGCTCCTGCGAGCTGCTGCTTTTTTCAAACGGTTGGGTGAAATTACTTGATCTCGACCTTCGCGCCGGCTTCCTCGAGCTGCTTCTTGAGGGCCTCGGCATCGTCCTTGGAGATGCCTTCCTTGACGGCCTTGGGAGCGGACTCGACAAAGCCCTTGGCCTCGGCCAGGCCCAGACCGGTGAGCTCGCGGACGACCTTGATGACCTTGATCTTCGCAGCGGCGTCGAAACCGGCGAGAATGACGTCGAACTCGGTCTTCTCCTCGGCAGCGGGAGCGGCAGCGCCGGCAGCGGGAGCGGCCATGGCGGCGGCGGAAACGCCGAACTCTTCCTCGAGCGCGTGGACGAGCTCAGAGAGCTCCAGAACGGTAAGGCCCTTGATCTCTTCGATCATAGCAGTGATCTTTTCAGACATTGTAATATCCTCCTGATTTAGATTGTTGTTTGTTTTGTTGTTTGGATGCCGGATTTACTCGGCAGCGGCTTCGGCCGCCTCAGCGGGAGCGCCGTCCTTCTCAGCGATCTGCTTGAGGACGCAGGCAAGGCTGGTGATGGGCGCGAGCATCGTGCCGAGCACCTGGGCCTGCAGGACAGGCAGTGCGGGGATCGCGGCGAGCGCATTGATGGTGGCCATATCGACGACCTTGCCATCCATGAAGCCGCCCTTGATCTCAAACTTGCCGTTGAGCTTCTTGGCATAATCGGCGATCACGCGGGCGGGAGCGACGGGATCGCTCGCGACGGCGAGAGCCGTGGTGCCGTTGAGCTGCTCATCGAGCTCATTGAGACCGACGTTGTTGAAAGCAAAGCGAAGGAGCGTATTCTTGACGACGGCATAATCGACTTCGTTCTTGCGGCACTCGGCGCGAAGAGCAGTGTCCTCCGCGACGGTGATGCCCTTGTAGTCGACGATGATACCGGCGGCCGCGCCCTGCAGCTTCTCGGTCAGAGAGGCCACGATCGCCTGCTTTTCAGACAGGACTTTTGCGTTAGGCATTCTTGTTTTCACCTCCGTTAGATTTGCGGCATAGCTCCCTATGCCCGGGGAAAAGAGGCGTTCTAAAAAGGAAACCGTCCTCATGCCGAAAGACACAAGGACGGTGTAAGCAATCATAACGATTTGCCATCCTCGGCAGGACTTACGAGGTGTGACCCTCCCCTGCTGTCTTTGGAACGCTTCATTATTATATTCAGAGCCTGTACAAATGTCAAGCCCCAAATACCACATTTGCGCGCTCTTAGAGCTTCGCGGTGCTCATCTTGATGCCGGGGCCCATGGTGGAGGCGACGACGCAGGACTTGATATACTGGCCCTTGGCGGCGGCGGGCTTGGCCTTGACGATGGCGCCCATGATCGCGTTGAAGTTCTCGGTGAGCTTCTCGGGACCGAAGGAGACCTTGCCAATGGGGCAGTGGATGATGTTGGTCTTGTCGAGACGGTACTCGACCTTACCGGCCTTGACTTCCTTGACCGCCTTGGCAACATCGGGCGTGACGGTACCGGCCTTGGGAGAGGGCATCAGGCCCTTGGGGCCGAGGACCTTACCGAGACGGCCGACAACACCCATCATGTCGGGGGAAGCGACGACGACGTCGAAATCGAACCAGTTTTCCTTCTGGATCTTCTCGACCATGTCCATCTCGCCGACGTAATCGGCGCCAGCCTCGCGGGCAGCGTCCGCCTTGTCGCCCTTGGCGAAGACGAGAACGCGCGCGGTCTTACCGGTACCGTTGGGCAGGACGATCGCGCCGCGGACCTGCTGGTCGGCGTGACGGGAGTCGACGCCCAGCTTGACGTGCAGCTCGACGGTCTCGTCGAACTTCGCGGAAGCGGTCTTGCAGATCAGGCCGAAGCCCTCTGCGGCGTCATACTGCGTATTCTTTTCGATCTGCTTGGCAGCATCCTGATACTTTTTACCTCTGAACATTTCCGTATACCTCCCTTACTCTTCGACCACGACGCCCATGGAGCGCGCGGTGCCGGCGATCATGCTCATCGCGGACTCGAGAGACGCGGCGTTGAGGTCGCGCATCTTCATCTCGGCGATCTTCTGAACGGAGGCCTTGGAAATGGTGGCAACCTTGGTCTTGTTGGGGACGCCGGAACCGGACTCGATGTTGCACTCCTTCTTGATCAGGACCGCAGCGGGAGGAGTCTTGGTGATGAAGCTGAAGGAACGGTCGGCATACACCGTGATGACGACGGGGATGATAAGGCCCATGTCGTTCTTGGTGCGCTCGTTGAATTCCTTCGTGAAGGCCGCGATGTTGACGCCGTGCTGACCGAGCGCGGGGCCGACAGGGGGCGCGGGAGTTGCTTTACCAGCGGGGATCTGCAGCTTAACGTAGCCGACTACTTTCTGTGCCATTTTAGGCACCTCCTTGATTATAAATGTGGTAACGGCCGCCCCGGAGGCGGGCCGCCCTTGGCGAGACACACAGCGTCTCTCCCACTTTGCCGGGATACCGGCTCATCGCTTCTGGCGATTCTTGCTTATCTTTCGACCACTTCGACCTGATCGAGCTCGAGCTCGACGGGCGTTTCGCGGCCAAACATGGAAACGACCACGCACACGCGGTTCTTCTCCGGCTCGATCTCCTCGACCGTGCCGAGGAAGGTGGCCAGAGGGCCGTCCGTGATCTTGACCTGGTCGCCGACGTTGTAGGCCACGACGATCTCGCGGCGCTCCATGCCGAGGGCCAGGACCTCATCCTCCGTCAGGGGGATGGCGTTGGTGGCGCTGCCGACAAAGCCGGTCACGCCGCGGATATTGCGGATCAGATGCCAGGTGTCGTCCGTCATGACCATCTTGACCATCACATAGCCCGGGAAGGTCTTGCGCTCGACCTCCTTCACCGCGCCGGATTCCGTGACCTCGGTCACCGTTTCCATGGGGATCTGGATGTCGAGGATCATATCCTCCAGATGACGGTTCGCCACGAACTTCTCGATGGCGGTCTTGACGGCGTTTTCATAACCGGAATAGGTATGGACAACATACCACTTCGCGTTATCAGCCATTTCCTGCGCCCTCTTAGCCGGCGAACACGCCGAGCAGAGACTTGACGGCCAGCATAGCCACGGCGTCAAAGATCCAGATGCAGGCACCCACGCACAGGGAGCACAGAAGCACCGTGCCGGTGTTCTTCGCCGTATCCTTGCCGGTGGGCCAAACGACCTTTTTCAGCTCGCTTTTCATTTCGCGGAACCACTTGCCGCGATCCTTTTTCTTCTCTTCTGCCATTGTTACACTACCTTTCCTAACTTACTTGGTTTCGGTATGAACGGTGTGCTTTTTGCAGAAGCGGCAATACTTGTTCAGCTCAAGCTTGTCCGGGGTATTCTTCTTGTTCTTCATCGTATTGTAGTTTCTCTGCTTGCACTCGTTACATCTCAGAGTGACCTTCACGCGCATAACGGCACCTCCTTATTATGGCAGCTTCCCGTCCTGCGGGACTGCCGATTGCCTCCCTGCTCTTGAATTAAGAGCGGCTCTCCTTCGCGGCGCGAAAAGCGAAAAAGCGCACAAAAAGAAAGCCCTCTTTCACAGGTAAGTAAAATAGTAGCACAAGGCAAGCGTCCCGTCAAGCACAAATTGCTTGAAAAATGAGAAATTTTCGCTATAATGGTGTCACTACAAATGCTGAGAGGTTGTTGCATGAAAATTATGGCCATTGACTACGGCGACGCGCACACCGGCATCGCCGTTTCCGACGCGCTTTTGACGCTTGCGGGCTTCACCACCGTCATCACCGCCTACCGCCCCGAGGCGGTCGCGGCGGAGGTCCAAAATCTCATCGCCGAGCACGGCGTCACCGAGCTGGTGCTCGGCCATCCGCTGAATATGGACGGCACGCGCGGCCCGCGGGCGGAAAAGGCGGAGGGCTTCGCGGCGCTGCTGCGCGAGACGACCGGCCTCCCCGTCACGCTTTGGGACGAGCGGCGCACGACTGTGGACGCGCACAATATCCTCATGGCCGGCGGAAAGAACGCGAAGCAGCGCAAAAAGACGGTGGACGCCGTAGCCGCGAGCCTGATGCTCGAGGGCTATCTCACCTTCAAAAAGCGGCAGAAATAGCGGAAAAGGAAGCGCAGGCGCGCTTCCTTTTTTTCATCGTTTTTTCTCTTGTTATTTATCGGCATTTCCGATTACTTTTTGAATTTGCGGATCGTCTCCGCCATAATCGTCTGACGCAGCAGCAGGCTCACGCCGAGATAGACCGCGCAGCCTGCCACGCCGGTCAGGCCGCACTTGACGACCAGCATCAGCTTGCTCTCGTCCGCCGTGACAAGCAGCGCGTACCCGCCGTAGAGCACGAGCGACATCGCCGCCGTGGCGGCAAGCCCTTTCAGAAGCGGCACGAGACGGACGATGCCCGTGCCGCGGAAGAGCTGGGCGATCATCGCCAGCGCACCGATCGTCAGCGCGATGGAGGTCGCCGCCGCCACGCCGGTATCGGTGCGGAACACGCGGTTGAGCACGATGTTCAGCGCCAGTACGCCGAGGTTGATGAGCAGCGGCACGAGCGTTTTCTTCATCGCATAGTACGCCTTGTTCAAAAGGTCGAGCACGGCGAACGCGCTCATGCCGAGGGCGTAGCGGGCAAAGATGCTGCCCGTCATCTCCGTGGACGCGGCAGTGAAGCTGCCGCCCTCGAAGATCACGCGGATGATGTCGGTGCCGAAGGCGCACATCATCGCGCAGACGGGGAAGATAAAGAGCAGCGTATTCTCCGTCACATTCCAGATATAGCCGAGGTAGCCCTTCGCGTCCTCACGGGTGAACTCGCGGTTGAAGCGCGGGAACATGACCGCGCTGATGCTGTAGAGCACGCTCGTCGTGAGCGGGGTGAAGAGCTTGTCGGCATAGTAGAAGGCGCTGACCGCGCTGTCGTTGAACGAGGCGGCGGTCGAGGTGTCGATGAGGTAGCAGAAGAGGAACACCGAGGTCGTGAGGACGGTGACGAGCGCCGTTTTGAAATAGGTGCCGACGTAGTCCGCCCCGCGGTCGAGCACCGGTCGGTAGACATAATGTTCCTTCCTCGCGTATGGAATGCTCATGCCGAGCTGGAGCAGCCACGCGCAGGAGCTCGCGATGACGACGCCCAGAATGCCCCACCTTGCGCCGAGTGTCAGCAGGAAGACGGCGAGGAAGGCGTTGTAGGGGATGCTCATGCTGCCCTGCAGCTCGTAGTGGTCGGTCGCCTGAAAGATGGCGACGTTCAGATACGCCGCCGCCACGACCGGCAGCGCGCAGGTCATGATGCGGATGTAGCTCACCAGCCGCGGAAGCTCCGATGCGTCGGTGTCCCAAAGCACGCCGACAAGCGGCGTGGAGGCCAAGATCTGCCAGAGCACGACCACGACCAGCGCGCCGAGCAGCGTCACGGTCATCAGGTTGTTCGCCGCGCGCTCGCCGCGCCGGCGGTCGGCGGCAAATTCCTTGGTGAGGATCGGCACCGCCGCGATGCACAGCGCGTAGCAGACGGTCGTGAAAAGGTAGAGCGTGGAGTTGTAGGACGCGGTATAGAGGTTCGCGTCCACACCGGTGCCGAAGATGTTCGCCTGCACCATCTCACGCACCACGCCGAGGAGCTTGGCAAAGAGCGTCAGCAGGAACACGATGCTGATCGCGCCCGCCGTGCGCACGCCGGACTTCTCGTTCTTCTGCGGTGCGGACGGCTGTGTTTTCTTTTCGTCCTTCATGATCGCGCAGATCATCTCCTCATTCGTGTCGAGCTTTCGGGACAGCTCGTCCATGTGCCGCTTCACGCAGGCGGTCTGCTCCGCTCCGTTTGCAAGCACGCGCGCGGCCTCCGTCTCAAACGCCTCGGCTGTGTAGCCGTCCCGCGTGCTGAGCTTGTCGAGCCCCACGGAGTTGAGGAACGCCGTACACTTGGGGTCGTAGGAGATGCCGATGAGCGGCACGCCCATGATGGCGGCGTAGATCAGCGAATGGAGCCGCACGCCCACGAGCAGATCCATGCAGCCGATGATCGAGAGCATATCCTCGGAAAGGTATTTTTCGTCCAGACAGACCGCCGTATCGTCGGGAAGCTGCGAGGCGATGTGACGGCAGACCTCGCCGTCCTCCTCATAGTGGAATGGGATGAGCACCGACTGCGCGTTGTAGGTCTCCTTCAGCCATCGGATCGAGCGCAGGACCTCCGCGACAAAGCGGCTGTCCCGGTTCCGCTCGCGGATGGCCCAGCCGACCACGGGGCGGCCGTCCTGCGTCACGCCCGCGCGGCGGAGGATGGTCTCCCCCACCGCCTTGTCCGTCTTTTTCATGCGAATGACCGGGTCCGCCGTGATGACGACCCGCTCCGCCGGAACGCCGATCTCCGCGAGCAGCGCCGCCGAGCGCTCGTCACGCACCACGATGCCGTCCGCACGCCTGAGCGCGCGCGCCGTGGCGCGGCGGTCCGCGTCCTTCTCGATCGGGCCGATGCCCTGCGAATAGATGAACACCTTCTTGCCCAGCAGCTGCGCGAAGCGGATGATGGCAAGGTAGTAGTGCAGGCTCTTGCTGCTCGTCACGTCCTGCAGCAGGCTGCCGCCGCCCGAGATGAGCATATCGCAGCGCCGCACCGCCCGCGCGATGGCAAGGGGCGACATACGCTCCACCGCCTCCACACCGTATTTTTCGCGCGTAGCGGCGGGATCGTGCGAGAGGACCGTCAGCGAGCAGTCCGGAATGCGCTCGCGCAGCGAGGTGACGAGCGTGCGCAGAATGGACTCGTCGCCGATGTTATCAAAGCCGTAATAGCCGGAAATGAGAATGTTATACATGCTTCTCCACCCCGCAGAAATGGCGCACAGCGCGGTAAATGAGCTCGGCGAGCAGTACGAGCGCGAGGCCGATGAGCAGACCGAACAGCACGCCCCAGCCGGTACGCAGGAGGCTGATGAGGAACGGCGTGCGGATGTGCAGGAAGGTATTGACGACGCTGACCAGGCCGATGGTCATGCCGAGACCGAACACCATCGGCAGGAATTTCATGCCGCGGCGCAGCGACCAGATGAACAGCAGCAGCATCGGCCAGCCGACGATCATCTCCTTGGTGCGCGGGCGGATGACGAGCGTATTTTCCAGGAAATTGCGGAACGCCAGCTCGGTGCTGGAGGTCGTGGCGGAATTGCCGGTGCGGTAAATATAGTAGACGAACACCGCCAGCAGGAACACCGCCGCGACGGCGATGACCACGACCGCGAGGAACCAGCCGAGCTGCATCGGCGTTTTCATCAACTCCGCAAAGTAGGCGTTGAAGCGCTTGATGCGCCCCTTTTCTCCGCGCGGCCCGACGTGGGCAAGCACGGCGTCGCGCGCACCGGTCTCCTCATAGGCGAAGACCAGCAGATAGGCCAGCGCAAACAATCCGATGGGAATAAGCTGCATGAGCTTCACGCCGCGGTAGAGGTCAATCTCCAGAATGTAGGAGAGCTGCGAGAGCGCGGCGGAGGCAAGCAGCGAGCCGCAGAGCGCCGTCACGATGGCAGTCAGCGCCGTGACCGCGGCATCGCCCAGCAGCCGTCCAAGCCCCGGGCGCGGCGCCTGCCGGCGCTTTTCCAGCATCACGCGGCAAAGGCCGACCGCCGCGATGGACGGCATCACGATGCCGCCCGCCATCGACAGCAGCAGCGGGTAGGACGCGGGCTTGAGCACCGCAAGGCCCGTCATGCCAAGCGCGGCCAGCGCCAGCAGGAGCAGGCTCGTGCGGCGGCTGACGAGGAAGAACAGGTCAAAGAGCAACACCAGAAGCGCCGCCGTGCCGATGCCCTGCACGATGTGCAGAGCCGCGGAGGGCGTCTCCAGCTCCATCGGCGGGACCGTGGTGCGCGTATAGCCCATCGGCTCGAGCCGCGCGTCGAGATCCAGGATCATCTTTTCATAGGCTGTGGGATCGGTGATGTAGGTCCACTCCGTCTGATCCGCGTCCCAGCTCACGTCATTATCCGGCTCCAGGATCATCTTGAGCCAGATCACCTTGCAGTTGCGCTCCACGATGGCGCGGAAGAAGGAGTTGGTGATCTCCTCGGGGCCGGTATAGCCGCAGTAGGCGTAGCGGTTCTGGATGTAGCCCCACTCATTGAACACGCGGATGCCGTGGTAATCAATGCTGTTGAGCAGCTCCACCGTGCCGGGCCAGGTGATGTTCTGGCTCTGGTCGTTCTGCTCGACCATCGCAAGGCTCGCGCCGCTCTCGCGGAGGTACTGCGTGAGCAGCTCTCTGCCCTCGTCGCTCTCATAACCGATCAGCTCGTCGCCGTTGTTCATAAAGTACGGCGAAGCATACTGCTCGAGCACCTCGATGTACGCCTGTGCGAAGCGCGTGCCGTTCATGCCCTTCATCGTCTCGGTGCGCGGCACGATTTGATAACCGTGCTCCTCAAGCAGCGACGCGATGTCCGGCCAGATGCCAAGGCGCAGCTTCAGCAGCTTCTCGCCCTTCAGGCCGTCGGGCTGCTGGGAAAGGAAGATAAAGCCCTTTTCCCCGTCGCGGCAGGTCTTGGCGGTAAAATTCTCCACGCGGGCATTGAAGGCGTTCATGACCCAGTCAAACGCCTCCGCCGTGTCGGTGCAGATGATCGCGTCGCTCACGTCCGCGCTCGCGCGTATCCAGCCGATGACCTCGTCGGGATAGTCCGTCTCCCAGCCGAACACGCCCGTCGCGGTCTTGACCGTCATGGCGTGGATGGGGATACCCGCGCTCGCGTCCAGGCCGAGCGCGGTCGCCTCCGCGACCGTGACCTTGTCGATGCCGAGCGAGGCAAACCGGTCCAGCCACTCGCCCTCCGACTGCGTGGACTGGCTCGCCATATAGCGCAGGCTCGAATAATCGAGGATGTAATCGTAATACTTATTGCTCTCCTCCGCCCTTGTACGTGCCGCGAGCGGTGCCAGCGAGGCCAGCAGCCCGAGCAGGGCAACAAACACAAGAATACGATCTTTTTTCAATATGCTCTTCATCTGTGCTTCTCCTTTACGCGGCGGCGCGCACGCTCCGTCGGGTTCTTCCCGCTCGGGAGCCACGTTCCCGCAGCCGCAGGCTTTGCTTTCCGTTCGCATAATGCGCCAGAATATCCTCTACTATAACACGCGTGCGGCAGTTTGTAAACATAAAAACAACGGCGGTCGGAGCCGCCGTTGTTTCCTCATTTCTTTTTCGCGCCGCGCTTTTCCGCCTTTTTGCGCTGCCGCTCGAGCTTGCGGCGCAGCGGCTCGAGATCATTTTTCTGCACGTCGTCCGCCACGTTCTTCGCATATGAGCCCACGAGCGCCCGCAGCGAGCCGGAGAGGAGCTGACGCGTCTCGCGGTCGAGGTTCGAGTAGGTCTTGAGCATCGTCACCGCGCTTTTGAGCTTGTCGCCGTTAAGGTCGGAGAGCGTTTTCGCGCCTGAGGCGGTGAGCACCGTGTAGAGCGCGTCGGCAAACGCCTCGCGCTGTTTAGGGCTGAGCGATCCCTCCCACGACTCGAGCGTTTCGTCGATGACCTTTCCCTCGCGGGAGAAGCCGTCGAGATGAATGAAATGATCGCCCACGACCTGCCAGGAAAAGCCGTCGTGCTGCAGCATCCCCTCGGCGTCCGAGCGCACGATCTCCACATTCTGTTCATGCTCCAGAAGCTGCCCGACCACGCTCGACTGCGGCACGACCGTCAGGATGCGGTCGGCCACGCGCGTGTGCTCCGGCGTGCCGACGAGCGGCTTGGCAAAGCCGGGGCCGTCGTTGTTGTAGACCCGAACGATGCGGTCCTGCACGGCGGCCGGGGCCTTTACCGCGGCATAGACCGAAAGGTTGCCGCCCTTGGAGTGTCCGCCGATGCGCAGCTTCGCGTCCGGATACTGCCGCGTCATGCGGCCAAGGTATTCAAGCGCGCGCGTCTGGGAGGGGATGACCTCAAGGTAGCCCATGTTCAGGTCCTCCTTCCAGCCGACGATGGTATCGTCCGTGCCGCGGTAGGAAAGATAGATGCTGCCGTCGCCCAGCTCGACCGTCAGCGCTGCGAACTGCTGCTCGCGCGCGTCGTCCATCAGCTCGCAGTAGCCATTCAGCAGCATCCCGCCGAAGCGCACGGAGTGCGCCATGCGGCACATGAGGTCGGGGATGCGCCCTGGGACCAGCACGCCCATGTCGATCTCCTGCCCGTTATGGCGGGCGAAGTAGGTTCCCGCTGCGTCGCGCAGCGGCACGCCGCGCCCCAGCTCCGGCGGCGGCACGATGCCCTCGAAGTTGATGAAGCTCAGCTCCGCCAGGATCAGGCCGTCCACCTCGTTGAACGGTGAGACCGTCAGCGGCAGGTCGCCGCGCCAGTCCAGATAATCCATGATGTTCGCCATCGTTTCTTACTCCCTTCCGTCTGTCTCTCCGCGCCAGCCGCTGCGGTACAGCCGCTCCGCGCGGCGCACAAGAGCGCCATGTTCATTTGCCAGCTTCTCTGAGGCCACCTCGTCGAGCAGGCGCTGCTTCGCCCGTCCGACCGCGCGGCCCGAAAAGCCGATCGCCAGCAGCTCCCCGCCGCCGATGCACAGCTCCGCGAGCGAGCAGCAGGCGTTTTCCGCCAACAGTTCATTGTAAAGTAAAAGCGCTTCACGCCAAGGCTTCTGCGCTTGCTCCAGTCCGTCGGGCGCCTTAGCGGCGTTGTCCGCGAGCTTGGTCTGCAAAAGGTTCCACATCGTCTCGCGCCCATAGCGTGCCATCATGCGGTGCACCGCCGCGCGCTCGGGCGGAAACATCTCGTCGAAGCAGGCCAACTGCGCCCGCACGCCCTGCGCGAGCGCGTGCTCGAAGCGCAGCCGCGCCATGATCTCCTCCGCCATTTCCGCGGAAGCGGCGGTGTGTCCGTAAAAGTGTCCGATGCCGTTTGCATCCTGTGTAAAGCATTTTGGCTTGCCAAGATCGTGCAGGAGCATCGTCCAGCGCAGCACCCGCGTCGGCGGCGCCGCGCCGACCGCGCGCGCCGTGTGCTCCCACACATCGTAGCAATGGTGCGGATTGCGCTGGTCGAAGCCCACACAGGGCAGGATCTCCGGCAGCACCACGCCGAGGATATCCGGGTACTCCAGCAGCACCGCCGCGGCGTGCTCCCCACACAACAGCTTATTCAGCTCCGCATACACACGCTCGTGCGCGATGGCGCGCAGGCCGTCCCTCCGCTCCCGCGCGGCGCGCGCCGTGTTTTCCTCGACCGAAAAGCCCAGCACGGACGCGAAGCGCAGCAGGCGCAGAATGCGGAGCGCATCCTCGGCAAAGCGCCGCGCCGGGTCGCCCACGCAGCGCAGGACGCCGGCTCTCAGGTCCGTCTGCCCGCCGAAGGGATCGACGAGCCGTCCGTCCGCCGAAAGTGCGATGGCGTTCACCGTGAAGTCGCGGCGGGCAAGGTCCTCTTCGATGCTGCTTGTAAACCGCACGCTCTCGGGGTGACGGCTGTCGCGGTAGGCTCCGTCGCAGCGCTCGGTCGTGTGCTCGACGGCAAACCCGCCGCGCACGAGCGTCACCGTTCCGTGCATCAGCCCGGTCGGGTGCGCGTCCGCGCCGAAGAGGGCCATGACCTCCTCCGGCCGCGCATCGCTCGTCATGTCGTAGTCGTCCGGCTCCGCGCCGCGCAGCAGGTCGCGCACGCAGCCGCCGACGAGGTAGGGCGTATGGCCGCTTTCGCGCAGCAGCGCCAGCATTTCCCGCACCGGCTGCGGGGCCCTTTCCATCATGCGCCCACCTCCCTGAAAAAATCGGTCAAAAACCGGCGAAAAAATTTTTTCGCCGCTCAAAAATCAGCATTGTACTTTACGCCGGTTCGTATTATACTATATGGGATAAATTTTTGCAATTCACTTCCGCGCCGATTTCGGCAAATGCCGAAGGCTGTCGGAATGTGTGCTTTTGGGAAGGAAAACGCTATGGATACCAATTCCTATCTCGTACCCGGCAAGCGGGCGCACCTCGCCGGCATCGGCGGCGTGTCGATGAGCCCTCTCGCCGAGGTCCTGCATTCCATGGGACTCTCCGTGCAGGGCAGCGACATGAACGACTCCCCCGCCGTGGAGCACTTGCGCGCGCTGGGCATTCCCGTGGCCATCGGTCACGCGGCGGACAATCTCGGCGATGCCGATTTTGTCGTCCGCACCGCCGCCATCCACGATGACAATCCCGAGATCTCCGGCGCGGTCGCACGCGGCATCCCGGTCTTTGAGCGGGCGCAGGCGTGGGGCGCGATCATGCACGGCTACCGCAACGCCCTGTGCATCTCCGGCACGCACGGCAAAACGACCACCACCAGCATGGCGACGCACATCTTTATGGCGGCGGACGCCGACCCCACCGTGATGATCGGCGGCACGCTGCCGCTGCTCCACTCCGGCTACCGCGTCGGCCACGGCGACACCATCATCGCCGAGAGCTGCGAATACTGCAACTCGTTTCTGAGCTTCTTCCCCACCGTCGCGGTCATTCTCAACGTCGAGGCCGACCATCTGGACTTCTTCAAGGACCTGCACGACGTTGAGCACTCCTTCCGCCGCTTCGCGGAGCTCGTTCCCGCCGACGGCCATGTGGTCGCCAACTGGGACGACGCCGGCGTGCGCGAGACGCTCGAGGGCTACACCGGCTCGCTCTTCACGTTCAGCGAGCGCAGCGCGGACGCGCACTGCCACGCGGAAAACCTTGTCTACACCAACGGCCTGCCCTCGTTCGACGTCATCTGTATGGGGCAAAAATATGCCCACGTCGCCCTCGAGGTCGGCGGCGAGCACAATGTGATGAACGCGCTCGCCGCGGCGAGCGCCGCCTACGTCCTCGGCATCCGCGGCGAAGCCGTGGAGCGCGGCCTTGCCACCTTCACCGGCGCGGGCCGCCGCTTCGAGAAAAAGGGCAGCTATCACGGCGCGGACGTTTACGACGACTACGCCCACCATCCCGGCGAGCTGCACGCCCTGCTGACGATGGCGAAGGCGCTGCCCTACCGGCGCATCGTCTGCGCCTTCCAGCCGCACACCTACACGCGCACAAAGGCGCTCTTTGAGGAGTTCGTGCGGGAGCTCAAGCTCCCCGACGTGCTCATTCTCGCGGAAATTTACGCCGCGCGCGAGCAGAACGACATCGGCATTTCGTCCAACGACCTTGCCAGGCGCATCCCCGGCGCGATCTACTGCCCCACGCTCGACAAGGTGACGGAGGCGCTGCGCGCCGCCGCGCAGCCCGGCGACCTGATCATCACCGTCGGCGCGGGCGACATTTACAAGGCCGGCGAAAAGCTGCTGCGTGAGAACTAACGAGACAGAAAGAAGGCTTCCTCATGTACCTCTCCCCCGTCTACACGGCTGCTCCCGCCGTTGCCGACGAGCGCGTCGGCGCGGTCTTTGCCGCGCTCGACTCCCTCGGTATCCCCTACATCCGCTTTGAGCACGACGCCACCGCCACGATGGAGGACTGCGCCGCCGTCGGCAAAGCGCTCCACGGCACCATCTGCAAGAACCTCTTTCTCTGCAACCGCCAGCAGACGGCGTTTTATCTGCTCACCATGCCCGGCGACAAGCCGTTCCACACAAAGGATCTCTCCGCGCAGATCGGCTCGTCCCGCCTGTCCTTCGCTCCGCCGGAGAAAATGGAGGAGCTGCTCAACACGCACCCCGGCTCCGCCTCGGTGATGGGGCTGCTGTTCGACACGGAGCATCGGGTGCAGCTCGTGATGGACCGCGACGTGTACGACGCAGAGTATTTCTGCTGTCACCCCTGCGACAACCACGGCTCGCTGAAGATCAAAACGAGCGACCTGCTCACAAAATTTCTTCCCCATGTCGGTCACGAGCCCATCGTCGTGGACCTGCCGAGGGAATAAGCAAGCAAAAAACGTCTGCCGCCGGCAGACGTTTTTTCTGTTATGTGATGTCTCCCAGCGTGAAGCGGCGCACCGGAGCGAGCGCGTCGTCTGTGTGTGTGCAGACGCAGGCGACGTAGCCGGGGAAGGTCTCGATGTACTCAAAGCGCTCGCCGAGCATCGTGGGCGAGGCCTCCCGCTTCATCGCGGCAAGGCCGGCGCCGCCCCACTTCGCGCGGCTCTCGCGCCGCGTCCAGCTCTCGAAGAATTCGCGCTCGGTCACAGCACCCGCAAGACGCTGCATCGTCCGCTCGCTCACGGGCCGGATGCGCTCGATATCCACGCCGATGGGCCGGTCGTGGATGCCCACGAGCACCGCGCCGCGCGTGTGGCTGAGGTTGAACTGCACCTCGGGATGCTCCGCAAACTCGGGCTTGCCATACTTATTATAGGTCAGCGCCGGCAGCTCACGCCAGCCGTAAAGAGCGTTGAGCCCGAGCCAAAGCGCCGCGTAGGCGCAGATCGGCTCATGACCGACCACAGGGTCCTTCAGGTGTGCAAGGCGCTGCCGCCGCTCCGGCGGGACAAGGCGCAGCAGCCGCTCGATCTCCGCATCGGTAAAGGGGCGCTCCAGACGAATGGAAATAAGCTGTATCTGCATCGCCGCGTCCCCCTCCCGTTTTTATCCAGTATAGCGCGGCGGTTCCATCCTGTCAAACCGCGAAGGACACCTTTTGCGCGGTTTTTTGCACATCGCAAATTTTTTGCCGCAAAAAGAGGAACGGACCGATCGGCGGCGTATAAATAGAATTGTATGAGATCGTGCTATTTTGCCGGAAAGGAGGACGAGCCATGGCGTTTCCCCAGAGCTTTCTGGATGAGCTGGTCGCCCGCAGCGACATTGTGGACGTGGTTGGTAGCTATGTGGCGCTGACGAAAAAGGGCGCGAACTACTTCGGGCTATGCCCCTTTCACAACGAAAAGACGGGCTCGTTCTCCGTCTCGCCGGACAAGCAGATCTACCACTGCTTCGGCTGCAAGAAGGGCGGCGGCGTCATCAGCTTCATCATGGAGGAGGAGAACCTGTCCTTCCCCGACGCGGTGCGTTTTCTTGCCAAGCGCGCGAATCTGCCCGTTCCCGAGGAGGAGCAGGGCGAGGGCAGCCGCCTGCGCGCGCGGCTTTTGGAGCTCAACCGCGATGCGGCGCGCTTCTACTACGAGCTGCTGCACGATAAGCGCGGCGAGGCCTGCGCGGAATACCTGAACCAGCGGCGGATCACGCGCAGGACGGCGGTCAACTTCGGGCTCGGCGCAAGCGCCGATGAGTGGGACGGCCTGCTCACGGCGATGGCCAGAAAGGGCTACTCCAAAGCCGAGCTGCTCGCCGCGGGACTGGTCGTGCAGGGCAAGGGCGGCAGCGTGTACGACAAATTCCGCAAGCGCCTCATCTTCCCCGTCATCGACGTACGCGGCGACGTGGTCGCCTTCGGTGGGCGCATCGTGGATAAAAACGACCCGGGCGCAAAATATATGAACTCGCCCGAGACCATCATTTACAGCAAGCGCCGCGTGCTCTACGGGCTGAACCTCGCCAAGAAGAGCAAGCGGGAGAACATCATCCTTGTCGAGGGCAACATCGACGTGGTGATGCTCCATCAGGCGGGCTTCGACAACGCCTGCGCCTCGATGGGCACGGCGCTCACGACCGAGCAGATCCGCCTGCTCTCGCGCTACACGAAGGAGCTCATCCTCTGCTACGACAACGACAACGCCGGACGCATCGCCACGCAGAAGGCGCTGGAGCTGCTCAACGACACCGATTTTTCCGTGCGCGTGCTCGAGCTTCCCAACCGCATCGTGGACGGGCAGCCGGTCAAGCAGGACGCGGACGACTTTATCAAGAATCAGGGGCCCGACGCCTTCGAGCGGCTGCTCAGCGGCAGCGAAACGGGCATGGACTTCCGCATGGCGCGGCTTGCGGCGGGCTTTGACCTCACGAGCGACCAGGGCCGCATCGACTACGCCGCCGCAGCGGCAGATCTCCTTGCGGAGCTGCCGAACGCGGTGGAGCGTGAAATTTACACCACCCGCGCCGCGGCGTCCGCAGGCATCTCGCCCGACGCCCTCAAGCTGGAGGTGCAGCGCAGCATCAAGCGCCGCGGCTACCGCCAGCGGCGGGAGCAGGAAAAACGCGACCTCAACGTCGCCGCGCAGGTCCAGCCGAAGGAGCGCGCCATCCGCTACGACAATCTCCGCTCCGCCATGGCGGAGGAGGGCGTGCTGCGGCTCCTCTGCACGGACGACAGCGTGTTCGGCGATGCGCCGCCGCTGCGGGAGGAGGAATTTTCCTCTCCCCTGCTCGGACGCCTTTTCGCGCGGCTGTGGCAGCAGCGGCAGGAGTCGGGCCGCATTTCTCTCCCCCTCCTCGCCGAGAGCTTTACGCCCGACGAGGTCAGCCACCTCTCCACCATCGTGCAGAAGCCGGAGTCGCTGAAAAACGCGCCGCAGGCCCTGCGCGACTACATCCGCATCATTCAGGAAGAATACCAAAAGCGCAGCGGCGCGGGGCTCGATCCCCTTGCTGCCGCCACCGAAAAATACAAAGCCCAACTGGGTCACGGAGGAAAGCAACATGGATAAGGAACTCACCATTCAGGATCTCGAAGCGCAGGCCGACGCCCTGCTCGCCGCAGCCGACGAGATGGAGGAGCTGCTGCCCGCGGACACGGGCAAGAGCAAGCGCAAGAAGGCCGAGGACGAGGCCCCCGAGAAGAAGGCCCCGCTGCTGGACGAAAAGGTCCTCGCCGGACTGCCCGCCGCCGAGCAGCTGCAAAAGAGTGAAAAGCTCCGCGACCTCTTTGCCAAGGGCAAGCAGAAGGGTAAGCTCGATTCCGACGAGATCACCGAGGTCCTCGACGAGCTCGACCTCGACGACGACGGACGCGAGCGCGTCTACAACTCGCTCGACGCTCTCGGCGTCGACTACATCAGCGGCGTCATCGAGCCGGACGATCTGGACGAGCCGCCGCTGGAGGCCATCGCCGAGATCGAGGAGGAGGAGCTGGTCGACCCCAATGATCTGGTGGACAGCTTCTCCATCGACGATCCGGTGCGTATGTACCTCAAGGAGATCGGCAAGGTGCCCCTGCTCTCCGCCGACGAGGAGATCGCGCTCGCGACCAGGATGAACGCAAAGAACGACGCCGAGGCGCGCATCAAGGCCGCCGAGGAGTCCGGCGAGACCCTTCCCGAGGAGGAAATGGCCGCGCTCAAAAAGACAATCAAGGACGGTGAAAAGGCCAAGCAGAAGCTCGCCGAGGCGAACCTGCGTCTGGTCGTCTCCATCGCCAAGCGCTACGTCGGGCGCGGAATGCTCTTCCTTGACCTCATTCAGGAGGGCAATTTGGGTCTCATCAAGGCGGTCGAGAAGTTCGACTACACCAAGGGCTACAAGTTCTCCACCTACGCGACGTGGTGGATCCGTCAGGCCATCACCCGCGCCATCGCCGACCAGGCGCGCACCATCCGCATCCCCGTCCACATGGTCGAGACCATCAACAAGGTCATCCGCGTCTCCCGCCAGCTGCTCCAGTCCCTCGGTCACGACCCCTCGCCGGAGGAGATCTCCGCCGAGATGGGGATGCCCGTGGACAAGGTGCGCGAGATTTTGAAGATCGCGCAGGAGCCCGTCTCCCTCGAAACGCCCATCGGCGAGGAGGAGGACAGCCATCTCGGCGACTTCATCCCCGATGAGGGCGCGAGCGAGCCGAGCGAGGCCGCGTCGTTCACGCTGCTGCAGGAGCAGCTTGTGGACGTGCTCTCCACCCTCACCCCGCGCGAGGAGAAGGTCCTCAAGCTCCGCTTCGGCATCGAGGACGGCCGTCCCCGCACGCTCGAGGAGGTCGGCAAGGAGTTCAACGTCACGCGCGAACGCATCCGCCAGATCGAGGCCAAGGCGCTGCGCAAGCTGCGCCATCCCAGCCGCAGCAAGAAGCTCAAGGACTTCCTGAATTAAGAAACCGAATCAAACAGCGAAAAAATACCGTCGGGGAGCGATCCCCGACGGTATTTTCTTTCCCCTGCCCGCGTGCTCCGCGGGCTTTATCCGACCGATCCGCCGATGGCAAGACGCAGCAGAACGGCCGCAGTCAGCATAAGGACCGGCAGCTTGCGCCGAAGCCTTTTGCGCGCGCTGTCCATTGCCGCTTCCCTACTTCGCCAGCGCCCTGCCGAGCTCGCGGCAGGCCTCGAGCGCCGCATCGTCGGGCGCGTCGCAGCAGGTGACGCTCTCGCACACAAGGTTCAGTCCCGCGTCGCCGCAGTCCTTCTCCCAGCTGCGCATCCACTCGCCGTCGCCCCAGCCGTAGGAGCCGAACAGCGCCGCGCGCTTGCCGCCGAGGCTGCGCTTGCACGCGTCGAACATCGGCTGGAATTCCATTTCCTCCAGCACCTCGCTGCCCATGGCGGGGCAGCCGAAGGCGATGGCGTCGTAGGCGTTCAGATCGCCGGGCTGTACCTTGTCGGGCGTGAGCAGCACAGCCTCCGCGCCTGCGGCGGTCATGCCCTCGGCCACAGCCTTCGCCATGGCCTCCGTATTGCCCGTACCGCTCCAGTAAACAACAGCAGTTTTCATATTCGTATGTTCCTTTCGATGATGATATAGTATCAAACTGCGACGGCAAGCTGCTCGAGCTTCGAGCCGGTCTGCCAGAGTGCGCAGTAGATCTCCGTGCATTTCTTGAATTTCGCGAACAGGGCCTGCGCCTTGGCCTCGTCGCCGTAGACCTTCCAGAGCCCCGCGCACTTGAAGCCGTTCGCGCGGTGATCGATGAAGCCCTTGACGTCCTCGGGCGGATAGCTGAGGAACAGTCCGACCTCGTGCGGGAACTCTCCGCTCTCGCGGAAGCGGCGGATGAGCTGCGCCACGCAGCGCGCGCAGCTCTCATTGGCGTAGCCCGCCTGGCGCAGCAGCTCGGACGCCAGCGCGTCCTGCAGGTCGCGCCGCAGCTCGGCGGGACGGTAGAGGTAAAGGAGCGCCTGCCCCTCCAGAAAGCGGATCGGCAGCAGGCACAGGCCCTTCGGCACCAGCAGCCGGTTTAGCCGCCGGATGTCGGCCAGCAGGTCCTCGCGGTCCTCGCAGGGGCAGGGAAACAGGCTCCCCGTCTTGATGCCTGCGAGCGTCGGCGCGCCCTGACGGATCAGAATTTCTTCAGACATTTGCTCTCGCCTCCTCCGGTAGTATTTCACACGACGGCTGCTTTCATTCCATCAGTTAAACAGATCTAACCGTATGGTAAAAAGAAAGGCGTCGATCCCGACCTTTTTCACGTCTTGTTGGTTAAGGCGCTCTAACTAATGTTCTTTTGAAAAACCGCACCGGCGGTTTACAGCTATACCATAGCATACTCCCGACGCCTTTGCAAGTCTTTTTTTCGCGGACGGCAAAATTATCCCTGCCGGCAGGCGGAGCGGGACCGCCGCATCGGCAGTCCCGCTCCGGGCGGCTCTGTTATTTTTCGATGCGGTAGCTTTCCCTTCCGCCGTAGATGTGTACCGCGCGGGCGCGGTAGATGTCCAGAACGGCGCTCGCCAGCGCGTCGGGATCGTGGCGGGCAAAGTCGCCGGACGGCGACGCCAAGGGACGCTCGACCAGCTCGATGCCCATCTGCGCAATGCGCTCACGGTCGACCGTCAGCACCTCCGCGCCCTCGGCGCGGTAGCGCTCCGCCAGCTCCGGCGGGATGGGAGAGGAATTGGCAAGGCACAGCTCCACCATGTCCGCCGTACCGTGGCGCAGCAGCGCCGCCAGATGGTCGGCGGCGGTGTAGCCCTCGGTCTCACCGTCCTGTGTCATGATGTTGCAGACATAGATCTTCTGCGCGTCGGACGCGGCGATGGCCTCCGCCACGCCGTCCACCAGCAGGTTCGGGATGATGCTCGTATACAGGCTCCCCGGCCCGAGGAGGATGAGGTCCGCCGCCGCGATGGCGTCGAGCGCATCGGGGAGCGCCTTCGGGTGCGCCGGCAGAAGCTCGACGTGGTCGATGCGGCAGTCCTGCTGCTTTTTGAAGCCGAAGATATTGCTCTCGCCCACGACGTATGCCCCGTTTTCAAAGGTCGCCGTCAATCGCACGTCCGTCGTCGTGACCGGAATGACCGTGCCGCTGATGGCAAGCACCTGCCCCATGCTGCGCACCGCCTCGTCAAACGAGCCGGTGACGCCGTTGAGCGCCGCGAGCAGGAGATTGCCGAAGCACTGCCCGCGCAGCGTGCCGCTCTCAAAGCGATAGGTCAGGAGCTGCTGCATGACCGGCTCGGTGTTCGCGAGCGACTCCATGCAGTGGCGGATGTCGCCGGGCGGCAGCATCCCGATGTCCCGCCGCAGCATACCGCTGCCGCCGCCGTCGTCCGACACGGTGACGATGGCGGTCAGATTTTTCGTGTATTTTTTCAGCCCGCGCAGCATGGTGGAAAGGCCCGTGCCGCCGCCAATGGCGACGATATGCGGTCCCTGCGCCCACAGCTGACGGCTCGGAAGCATCGCGCTCATACGCAGTCCTCGTTTCCGCGCCGCCCACAGCGGACCGGCGCAAAAGACTTTTCGATTTTTAAGACAGCACCGCGCAATTTGGCAAGCCGATCCGGCGAAGCGCGCAGACGCAATTGCGCGGCGATGCCTTAAGATTATACCACTTTCTTTAAGACTGCACAAGCACCCTTGTTTTTTTCACCGCCGCGTGCTACACTCAGGGCGTACTGTTCAGAAGTCGCAAAGAAAGGCAGATCGCTGTGCTATGACCTATTTCTGGGAAACCGTTGATACCATCGCGCCGGGCCTCGGCTGGCCGCATTTCGGCCCCTTTCATCTCGCCGTGCTCGCCGTTTTTCTTCTGCTCGGCGCCGTGCTCTGCCGCGGCTATTGCGGCATGGACACGGACAAACGACGCCGCTGGCGGCGCACGGTCGCGCTGCTGCTCGTCGTGGACGAGCTTTTCAAGGACTTCGGGCTTCTTTACGGCGGCAATTTCAGCCTCGATTACCTGCCGCTGCACCTGTGCTCCATCAATATCTTTCTCATCGTCCTGCACGCCTGGCGGCGGCCGAAGCTGCTCGACACCTTTTTGTATTTCGTCTGCCTGCCCGCTGCCTGCGCGGCCCTGCTCTTTCCGACATGGGCCCCGCTGCCGCCGCTCAACTTCATGGTGTTCCACAGCTTCACCGTGCATTTCCTGCTCGCGCTCTATCCCCTTGCGCTGACCCTCCGCGGCGACATGGACCCGCAGCCGCGCGCGTTTCCGCGCTGCTTTGCCCTGCTCGCGGCAATGGCCGTGCCGATCTGGTTTTTCAACCGTGCGTTCGGCACGAACTTCATGTTCCTCATGCGCGCCGGCGAGGGCAACCCCCTCAAGCTCTTCGAGCGCTTCGGCAGCCATCTGCTCGGCTACCCCGTGCTCCTCGCCGTGGTGTTCGCCGTGATGTATCTGCTGCTGCGCGTGCTGCGCCGACGCACCGCCGTGCCCGCCGGCAAATAAAGCCCTCCGCCGATCCGACCCGTCCCGCAGGGGCGGGCCGTTTCATTTGTGAACTTTCTGTGTCATTTCATTTTCCCGCTTGACAAGAAAAAATGTTTCGGCTACAATACGCAGGTCAATAGGTCGCATACGACGTATTTTTATTTCCGAGGTGAGGAACCATGTGCAAACGATCCGTCCCCAGGGGACTGCGCTTTGCGATCCTGCAAAAAACCATACGCCGGCAGATGGATGAATACGTGCGTGAAACGGGCCTGACCGGCACGCAGGTCGGCGTGCTCGGCGAGCTTGGCCGTCTGGAGCGCGAGAGCGCGGGTGAGGTAACGCAGAAAGCGCTGGAGGCGGCGGCGCACGTCACGCATCCGACGATGACCGAGCTTCTGAAAAAGCTGGAGAAAAAGGGCTTTGTCACCTGCCGCACCAGCGAAAAGGACCACCGCTGCAAGGTCGTCTCCGCCACCGAGAGGGCGCACGAGCTGCATCATGCCATCGGTGTTTTCGACGATCGCGTGTTCACGGCGCTCTGCCGCGGACTGAGCGAGGGCGAGATCGCGGAATTTTTACGCATCACCGATGTGATGCTGGAAAACGCCAAAAAAATGAACGACGCGCGGGAGCCTTTCCCGTGCGGGAGAGGATGTGATGCCGAATGATCCGACAGCTCACAAAATGTATCCGCGAATACAAAGCCCCGACGATCTGGACGCTCGTGCTCATTTTAGCCGAGGTCGCCATCGACGTTATCATTCCCTTTGAAACGGCAAACCTCATCAATGAGGTCAAGGCCGGCGCGGAGCTCGACGGCATCGTGCGCGTGGGTCTTGTGCTCGTGCTGCTGGCGATGATCTCGCTCGTGTGCGGCGGCGCGGCGGGCTTTACCGGCTCCAAGGCGGCGTCCGGCTTTGCCAAAAACGTGCGCCATGACCTCTTCACCAAGGTACAGGGCTTTTCGTTTGAGAACATTGACAAGTTCTCGTCCGCCTCGCTCGTCACGCGCATGACCACCGACATTCAGAATGTGCAGATGGCGTACATGATGTGCATTCGCATCGCGGTCCGCGCGCCGCTGATGATGATCTTCTCCATCATCATGGCGTTCATTATGGGCGGAAGACTCGCGCTGACCTTTGTGGTCATCGTGCCGGTGCTGGTCGTCGGGCTGTTCTTCATCGCGCGCGAGGCCATGCCCGCGTTCCGCGCGGTGTTCCGCAAGTACGATAAGCTCAACGAATCCGTGGAGGAAAACGTGCGCGCGATGCGCGTGGTGAAGGGCTTCGCGCGTGAGAGCTACGAGACGAAGAAGTTCACCGCCGCGAGCGACAACATCCGCGGCGACTTCACGCACGCCGAGCGCGTGGTCGCGCTCAACTCCCCGCTCATGCAGCTGTGCGTGTACTTCAATATGGTGTTCGTGCTCTTCGTCGGCTCGAAGCTCATCATCACGAACGGCGGCACGACCATCGACGTCGGCCAGCTCTCCGCCATGCTCACCTACGGCATTCAGGTGCTCATGTCGCTGATGATGGTCTCCATGATCTATGTGATGCTCACCATGTCCGCCGAATCCGTCAAGCGTATCTGCGAGGTCTTGAGCGAGGAGTCCGCGCTCACCGATCCCGCCGCGCCGGTCATGACCGTCGCGGACGGCTCCGTGGACTTTGACGGCGTGAGCTTCAAGTATTCCGCCGGCGCGGAGAAATACGCGCTGCGGGACATCGACCTCCACATCGCCTCGGGCCAGACCGTCGGCATCCTCGGCGGCACCGGCTCGAGCAAATCGACCCTCGTGCAGCTCATCCCCCGCCTCTACGACGTGACGGAGGGCAGCGTGAAGGTCGGCGGCGTGGACGTGCGCGAGTACGACCTCGACGCGCTGCGCAGCGCCGTAAGCATGGTGCTGCAGAAGAATGAGCTGTTTTCCGGCAGCATCAAAGGAAATCTCCGCTGGGGCAATGAGAACGCCACGGACGCGGAGCTTGAGGATGCCTGCCGCCTCGCGCAGGCGGACGACTTCATCCGCTCTTTCCCCGACGGCTATGACACCCACATCGAGCAGGGCGGCACGAACGTCTCCGGCGGACAGAAGCAGCGCCTGTGCATCGCCCGCGCGCTGCTCAAGAAGCCGAAGATCCTGATCCTCGACGACTCGACCTCCGCAGTCGATACGCGCACCGACGCGCTCATCCGCGAGGGCTTCAAGTCCTATATTCCCGAGACGACCAAGATCATCATTGCCCAGCGCGTCGCGTCCGTGCAGGACGCCGACCTCATCCTCGTGATGGACGGCGGCGCCATTGCCGCCTCCGGCACGCACGAGGAGCTGCTCAAGACCTCCGAGATTTACCGCGAGGTCTACGAATCCCAGACGAACGGAGGCGACGAGAATGCCTAAAGTGAATCCGCACGCCGATCCCACGCGGCGCGATCTCGGCCCCGCCGCGCTGGGGCGCACGGTGAAGAAGCTCTTTTCCTACTACCCCGTGCTCGCGCCCGTCACCTTCGTCTGCATCCTGTTCTCCTCCATCGTATCCTCCGTTCCCTCGCTCTTCACGCAGAACATCATTCAGATCATCGAAAAGTGGTATGTCAGCCGCGACTGGGCCGCCGCCAAGGCGGAGATCGTGCCCTATCTCACGCTGCTCGTTGTGCTCTACGCGCTCTCGATCCTCTCCATGACGGTCTACACGCAGCTCATGGCGTATATGACGCAGGGCTTCCTGCACAAACTGCGCTGCGAGATGTTCGGCGGGATGCAGAAGCTGCCCATCCGTTACTTTGACAGCCACCAGCACGGCGACATCATGAGCCACTACACGAACGACATCGACACGCTCCGCCAGCTCGTCTCGCAGGCGCTGCCCGCGCTCATTCAGTCCGGCGCGATCGTGCTCGTGGTGTTCTCCATCATGCTCTACTTCAGCCTTTGGCTGACGCTGGTGCTCGTGCTCGGCATCATCGCCATGGTCGCGGTCACGAAGAAGATCGGCGGCGGCAGCGCGAAATACTTCGTCCGCCAGCAGAAGGCCGTCGCCTCCACCGAGGGCTTCATTCAGGAGATGATGGCGGGTCAGAAGGTCGTCAAGGTCTTCTGCCACGAGCAGAAGAGCATCGAGGACTTCGACCGGCTCAATGACGCCCTCTTTGAGGACAGCTTCCGCGCGCAGGCCTATGCCAGCGTCCTCGGCCCCATCATCGGCAACATCGGCAACATCCTCTATGTGACGCTCGCGCTCGTCGGCGGCGTGTTCCTGCTCATCGGACTGCCGAACGTGTCGCTCTCCGGCAAGGCGCTGGACATCTCCATCCTTGTGCCCTTCCTCAACATGGCACGCCAGTTCACCGGCAACGTCAACCAGCTCTCCCAGCAGATCAACGCGGTCGTCATGGCGGGCGCGGGCGCACAGCGCGTGTTCGCCCTCATCGACGAAAAGCCCGAGACGGACGACGGCTATGTGACGCTTGTGAACGCCGCGGTCGCGCCCGACGGCACCGTGACCGAATCCGACCGCCGCACCGGTCATTGGGCGTGGAAGCACCCGCACGGCGACGGCACCCTCACCTACACCGAGCTGCGCGGCGACGTGCGCCTCACCGATGTGGACTTTGCCTACACCGAGGGCAAGGACGTGCTGCACGACGTATCCGTTTACGCCGAGCCGGGCCAGAAGGTCGCCTTTGTCGGCGCGACCGGCGCGGGCAAAACGACCATCACGAACCTCATCAACCGCTTTTACGACATTGCCGACGGCAAGATCCGCTACGACGGCATCAACATCAACAAGATCAAGAAGGCGGATCTGCGCCGCTCCCTCGGTCTTGTTTTGCAGGAGACGAACCTCTTCACCGGCACGGTGATGGAGAACATCCGCTACGGCCGTCTGGACGCAACGGACGAGGAGTGCCGCGCGGCGGCAAGGCTCGCCGGCGCGGACGACTTCATCACGCGCCTGCCGCAGGGCTACGACACGCTGCTGACCAACAACGGCGCGAACCTCTCGCAGGGCCAGCGCCAGCTCATCGCCATCGCCCGCGCGGCGGTCGCCGACCCGCCGGTGATGATCCTCGACGAGGCGACCAGCTCCATCGACACGCGCACCGAGGCCATCGTGCAGCGCGGCATGGATCAGCTGATGGAGGGCCGCACGGTGTTCGTCATCGCGCACCGCCTGTCCACCGTCAAGAACTCCGACGTTATCATGGTCCTCGACCACGGCCGCATCATCGAGCGCGGAAGCCACGAAAAGCTCATCGCCGAAAGGGGCACCTACTATCAGCTCTACACCGGCGCATTCGAGCTGGAATAAGCAGAAAATCGGGGGCGGCACGGGCCGCCCCCGATTTTTCGTTTCTTTGCCCGAAAGGCTCTTGCTTTTTCACGCGGATACGCTATAATGACTTCTACGAACGTCCCGTCAGGCTCTCTGCCGGGGCGCTGCTTTCTCTCACGGAATAAGGAGCCTGCTACGCTTATGGAAAATAAAGTCACCGCCCGCAATCCCATCACGGAGGGCTGCATCTGGAAGGGGATGCTGCTCTTCGCGCTGCCGATCATGCTCGGCTCGCTGCTCCAGCAGCTCTACAACACCGCCGACGCCGTCATCGTCGGCCGCGCGCTCGGCAAGGCCGCGCTCGCCTCGGTCGGCGGCTCGTCGGCCCGTATCTCCAACCTGCTCGTCAATGCTTTCGTTGCACTCTCGTCCGGCGCGAGCGTCATCGTCGCGCAGCACTTCGGCGCGCGGGACACGCAGCGCGTGCGCCGGAGCATCTGCACCGCTATGCTCCTTTCGGTGGTCTGCGGCATTCTTCTCACGGTCCTCGGCATTACCTCCGCGCGGCAGCTGCTCGTGTGGATGCAGACCACCCCCGAGACACTCGACGCCTCCGCCTCCTATCTGCGCATCTTCTTTCTCGGCATGGTGCCGACCATGCTCTACAACATGGGCAGCGGCATCCTGCGCGCGATGGGAGACTCCAAGCGTCCGCTTTACTACCTCTTCGTCTGCGTCGTAGCCAACATTGCGCTCGACCTGCTCTTTGTGATCGTTTTCCAATGGGGCATCGAGGGAGCCGCCGCCGCGACCGCTCTTTCGCAGGTCGTGTGCGCGGCGCTGGTCGTGCGCGCCCTGCGGCGGCTTCCCGAGGAGCAGCGTCTGCTCTACGACCGTGAGGAGCTTGACCGCGGCATTCTCCGCCGGATGCTCCACGTCGGCATCCCCGCTGCCCTTCAAAGCTCGATGTACGGCATTGCCAACATCGTCCTGCAGGTCGGCATCAATATGCTCGGCACGGACTCCATGGCGGGCTGGACCGCCTTCAACAAGTTCGATGACTACTACTGGCCCATCTCCAACGCCATCGGCATCGCCGTCATGACCTACGTCGGGCAGAACTTCGGCGCGGGCGACCGCGAGCGCGTGCACGAGTCGATCCACAAGGGGCTGCTCATCCACCTGACGACCTCCGCGCTCTTCTCCGTCATCATCTTCTCGGGTCGCTACCCGATGATGCACCTCTTCGTCGGCGACGATCCGACGGTCATCGCCATCGGCGCGCAGGTGACGGCGCTCATCGCTCCCTGCTATGTGCTCTTCACGCTCGTCGAGGTCCTCTCCTCCACCATGCGCGGCGTCGGCGATGCGGTGGTCCCCGCCGCCATCACGATGGTCTTTACCTGCATCGTGCGTCTCATCTACCTCTGGGGCTACGCCTTCTCGCACAACTCCAACCTCACCATTGCCGTCATCTACCCCATCTCCTGGGTGCTCACCAGCATCGCCTTTCTCCTTTACTATAAGTCCCGCAAATGGATGCCCAAGGGCTTCCATTTCTGAAAAAACTGCGCGCAGAGCCGTTTTCGGCCCTGCGCGCAACCGTCGATTGACAAATTTCCTGCCCGTCTTTCTTGTCCGCAACCGCAAAAAGCGGTATGCTCTGCCCATCAAACAGACGCCGTGCGCGCCGGAATCGGAGGACTTCCCTTATGATATTGGCTGATAAGATCACTGCCCTGCGCAAAAAGGCCGGCTGGTCGCAGGAGGAGCTGGCGGAGCAGCTCGGCGTCACGCGCCAGTCCGTGAGCAAGTGGGAGGGCGCGCAGTCCGTGCCCGATATGGATAAGGTCGTGCAGATGAGCCGTCTGTTCGGCGTGACGACCGACTTTCTGCTCAAGGACGAGCTTTCTGAGGAGGAGGACTGCACCCGTGAGAACAAGGCCAAGAGCCCCGTCGTCGGCGCGGTCAGCGGCATCTACTGGCTGCTCGTCACCGCCGTTTACCTCTTCTACACCTTCGGCCCCATGGGCAACGGGCAGCCGAAATACAGCTGGTTCATCTGGGCGGTCGCGGGCGTGCTCTTCGGCGCGGTCATGCTGGTGGTAAAGCTCATCGCAAGGAGAAAGTGACCGCCGCGCGGTACATAGAAAAATGTCCGTTCTCCGAGAGAACGGACATTTTTTGCGTTTTCGCCTACAGGCATTCGGCACAGTAGGCGCGGATGTCGAACGCGTCCAGCGGGCTGGTCGCCTTGAGGTAGAGCGGGTGGTGCGGGTGTCCCTTGACCGAGCGCCGCCCCGCCGTGTACCACTGCGCGCCGTGCCGCTCGCCGATGGCGATCATATCGGCAAGACAGTCCTTGAGATACGCGCGCTGCTCGATGATGTTCCCCCACGCCGCCCACACGGCGGGCTGCTCGGACAGCGAGAGGATGTAGTCGAACGCCTCCATGTTTGCGCGGTGGAGCGCCTCGTTGCACACGCGCTCCATGTCGTTCGGGCGCGTCGCGCGCTGGGCGTAGACGTTGAACATGAGGAAGCTGTCGTAACCGTTGTTTTTCGCCACGCGCTCCACCGACTGAAGCGTAGGGTCGAGCCGATCCGGCTCGGCGGTCGAGGGATTGATGCCGATGCACACGAGCGGCTTTTCCCCGCGCGTGCCGAGAAGATATCGGTACTCCGTGTAAAAATCCGGCACATAGAGCCATTTCTCCGCGTCGTAGCCGCCGGACTGTCCGCTGCGCGCCATGGCGTCGGCAAAGGGCAGGATAGAAAGCTCCGCGGTCGGAGCGCTCGGGATGTGCGGCATGGTCGTTCCTCCGTTCTGCCGCGCCCGCGGGGCGGCAACCGTTTTTCGACATTTTACCTCATCCGGCGCCGTTCGGCAAGCCCGCATTTGGGGGCTTGACTTTTTTTGCCGCCGTGGTATGATTTGTATAACAAATCATACTTTTGAGGTGAATAATATGAACGCTCCGAACGGCAGACACGCATGGACCGTAACGGTCGGCACCAAGGGTCAGATCGTCATCCCCAAGGAGGCGCGCGACCTTTTCCACATTCAGCCCGGCGATACGCTGCTTTTCCTCGCCGACGAGGCGCAAGGCATGGCGATCCCGCCAAAGGCCGACTTCGCCCGCCTGTTTGATCTCATTTTCGGAGGGAAAGCGGAATGAACATTGCCTTTTTCTGCATCCCCGCCCACGGGCACACGAACCCGACGCTCGCCGTCGTGCGCGAGCTGACCGCGCGCGGGCACACTGTCCGCTACTACACGACCGAAGCCTTCCGCGCGAAGGTCGAGGCCGCAGGCGCGGTCTTTGTCCCCTTTGACGCCGAGGCCGCGCGCCCCGGCATGACCGCCGCCGACGGCGCACGTCTGGGCAGCGACCTCACCTTTTCCACCAAGCTCATCGTCGACCTCACGCTCGCCGCCGATGACTGGCTCAGCCGTGAGCTGACCGTCCACCGCCCCGACGTCATCGTGGGCGATTCGATGGCGTTCTGGGCGAAGCTCGCCGCGAAAAAGCACGGCATCCCCTTTGTCAGCTCCACCACGACCTTTGCCTTCAACCGCTTCAGCGCCAAGGTCATCGGGCAGAACGGCGCGGGCTTCCTGCACTTCCTGCTCGCACAGCCGAGGATCAACCGTCAGCTCAAGCGCCTGCGCGCGGCGGGCTACGCGGTCAAGAGCGTGTTTGACATCATCGCCAACGACAACGAGACGGAAACTGTCGTCTACACCTCGCCGGAGTTTCAGCCCTGCGCCGACACCTTTTCGGAAAAATACCACTTCGTCGGTCCCCTCCTGCGCCCCGCGCAGTCGTCCTTTGAAAAGCTGCCGGGACGCTCCCTCATCTACATCTCGCTCGGCACGGTCAACAACGATGCGCTCCCCTTCTACCGTGCCTGCCTTGCCGCCTTCGGCGGCGATCCGCGCTTTCAGCTCGTGCTCTCCGCCGGCACGCAGACAGACCTCGCGGCGCTCGGCCCCATTCCGGAAAGCTGCACCGTCCGCGCGAGCGTGGACCAGATGGCGGTGCTCGACTGCGCCGACGTCTTTCTCACCCACTGCGGCATGAACAGCGCGAGCGAAGGGCTGTGGCACGGTCTGCCGCTCGTCCTCTACCCGCAGACGCCGGAGCAGCACGGCGTGGCGAACCGCGTCGCCGCGCTCGGCGCGGGCGTTCCGCTCACGGACCCCTCCGCGGACGGCATCCGCCGCGCGGTCGAGACCGCGCTCACCGATCCCGCTTACCGCGAAAACGCGCAGAAGCTCGCCGGCAGCTTCCGCCGCTGCGGCGGCGCGGCTGAGGCAGCCGATGCCATCGAGCACGCGGCGAACTAAGTGATTCCATGCAAAAACACGCTCCCGCCGACAGCGGGAGCGTGTTTTTTATGTTATGTAAACTCTTACAGCTTCTTCTCGCGGTAGTCGTGCATGATGCCCGCAAATAGCTCGCCGGTGGTCGGCGGCGTGATGGTGATGGCGTTCGCACCCGCGCGGATCGTCTCTAAAATGCTCTCCTCCGTCGGCCCGCCGGTAGCGATGATGGCTGCGTGCGGGTACTGCTCGCGGATATGGCGGACGATGCTCGCGGTCTCCGCCGCGCCGGAAACATTGAAAATATCCGTCCCCGCCTCGATGCGGCCCTTAATGTCCGACCGGTCGGAAACGACCGTCGCGATGACCGGGATATCCACCACGGACTTGATCTCCGCGATGACCTCGTTCGGCATCGGCGCGTTGACGACCACGCCGTAGGCTCCCTGATGCTCGGCCTGCATGGCAAGACGCACGCTGCGGCTGCCGTTGGTGTACCCGCCGCCCACGCCGACGAACACCGGCACGTCGGCCACGTTGATGACCGCCTGCGAGATCGACGCCTGCGGCGTGAAGGGATAGACCGCAATGATCGCGTCGGCATTGATATTTTTGATGATGGCAGCGTCCGTGGAAAAGGCGATCGACTTGATGCGCTTTCCGAAAATGCGGATGCCGCTGCACTCGCTGATGCAGTGCGGCAGCGTCAGCCCATGGCTGCGCAGCGTTCCGCTGTAGCTCGGCACATATTTTCTCATGCTGCACCTCCCATACCGTTCTTTGCTTTATGATAGGATTATTTTATGATAGGATTATATTATACAAAAATCCGTATGGGAGGCCGTGAATAAATTGTAAACTTTTGTTAAATCGTCGTCAAGAAGCCTGCATCGTGCAGGTTCTCCGCGCGGACGGCGCGGGTGTGTGCGATGGGCTGCCAGCTCCGCGTGCGGCTGACGAGCGAAACGAGCTGCAGCGGCAGCCACGCCGCCATGAAGAGCGGAAAGCCCGCGACCGTCCGCACGATGCGGCGGTCGCGGTAGCCGCCGAGGTAGGCCAGCAGCGCGGCAAGCGCCATCAGGCCGAGCGTGCTCAGGGTCAGCGAGACCGCGCCGGTCAGCGCAAGAGTCCCCGCCGTCCCCTGCACGAGCGAAGAGAGAATTGTGAGCGTGAGCGGCAGGAGCGTCAGCGCCTGCAAAAACGGCGCGTTGACGATCAGCAGCGCGTCGAGCGCGCGCAGGGGCGCACTCCCCCGCAGCGCGGAGACAAGCGGCGCGTCCATCCTCACCGCCACGTCCATGATGCCGCTGCACCAGCGGCGGCGCTGGCGGAGCGATACGGCGAAGTCGTTCGGCGCTTCGTCGTAGGTCAGCGCGCCGGGGACAAAGCAGACGCGCACGCCGTTTGCCGCGCACTGCGCGGCAAACTCCGCGTCCTCGGCGATGGTCGAGGTGTTCCAACCGCCGAAGCGCTCAAGCACCGCGCGGTGGACGGCAAAGCCCGTGCCGACCAGCTTGGAGGAAAGACCGCAGCTCATGCGGGCGCGGGAGAAGAAGGTGTCGAAGAGCGTGAAGTACAGCCCATAGCAGCCGGAGAGCCAGGAGTCGTAGGGATTCTTCGCGCGCATCGCGCCCTTGCACACCTGCGCCCCCGCGCAGAAGGCGTCATTCATGCGGGCGAGGAATCGCTCGTCCGCGACGTTGTCCGCGTCGAAGACGCAGAAGGCGTCATAGCGCTGCGGCAGCAGCCACGCGACCGCCTCGTGCAGCGCGTCGCCCTTGCAGCGCACCGGCTCAAAGCAGCGGAAGATCTTCGCGCCCGCGCAGAGGGCCTCCGACTCGGTGTCATCCGTGCAGTTGTTGGGGATCACAAAAATATCGTAGAGCGCATCGGGATAGTCCTGCTTTTTCAGGCTCTCCACGAGCGCGCCGATGACAGCCTCCTCGTTGCGCGCGGCAACGAGGCAGGCAAAGCGCGTGCGCGGCGCGCACACCGCATAGCGCTTCGGCTTTCGCAGCGCAAAGAGCGCCACGGCAAGGAACCACAGGCTCGCCGCCTTCAGCAGCAGCGTTAAAATCAGAATCAGTGTGTCAAGCATGGGAAAAGACCGCCTTTCACTTGGGATGAACCAAGCATAACAGGCGGTCTTTAATCGGTCCTATGGTTTTGTTTAAGCCTTTTTTAAGACTTTGTGTCGAAATCGTTACTCCGTGCGCGGCAGGACGAAGCCGACCTTGAACAGGTCGCCGTCGATGGCGATGGAGAACGTGCCCTTCTGCAGCTCCACAAGGCTCTTGGCAATGTTCAGCCCAAGTCCGCTGCCCTCGGTCGTGCGCGAGCTGTCCCCGCGCACAAAGCGCTCCATAAGCTCGTCGGGGTCGATGTTGAGCGCATCGCGCGAGATGTTCTTGAACGAGAACGCCACCGTCTCACCCTCGCGCCTCGCCGCGATGTAGAGCCGCGTGCCCGCGCAGGCATACTTGCAGGCGTTCGAGAGGAGATTGTCCAGCACGCGCCACATCAGCGCGCCGTCGCACAGGCAGTAAAGGTCCTCGTCCGGCAGCGTCACCACCGGCTCGAGCCGCGCAGCGGACAGCTTTTCGGCGTACTCGCCTACCGTCTGGTCGATCAGCTCGCGCACGCTCCGCCGCGCGAGGTGGCAGGGGATGTTTCCCGTCGACGCCTTGGACATTTCCACCAGGTCCACCGTCAGCTTCTTGAGCTTGTGCGCCTGCCGGTCGAGCACGGCAAGGTATTCCCTCTCCTGCTCCGGCGTGTGCTCGCGCTGAAGCAAATCGACGTAGTTCACAATGCTCGTGAGCGGCGTTTTGATGTCGTGCGACACGTTGGTGATCAGCTCCGTCTTGAGCCGTTCGCTCTTGAGCCTCTGCTCCACCGCGATGCTCATGCCGCGGCTGATGGCATTGAGGTTTTCGCCGTGGCGCTTGAGATCGAAGTACATATGCGAGGTATCGACCTGCGAGGTGAGGTCGCCCGCAGCGAGGGCTTCGCCGCCCTTCTGCAGCCGCCGCAGCTGCATCGAAAGCAGGCACGCCGCGACAGACAGCAACGCGATCAGCATCAGCAGCAGCCCGTCCGCGTGATTGCTCTCAAGCGCAAAGAGCAGCACGCCGATCACGCAGCAGCCGACCGCCGTGCGCCACACGAGCGGGATACCGCGCACGAAGCCGGACAGCGCTCCCCACGCGCGGCAGAGCACGCGCCAGCACCACCTCAAAACCCGTCGGCAGAGCCGGAGGAGCCAACAGCAGACGGTGTTCTCCCACCATCTCCCCAGCTTCACGCGGGTGCAGAGCGTCGTCCAGAACGCAAGAAAAAGCGCATAGGCGAGCGCAGCAAAGGCAAGCAGAAGGGCGAGCGCGATCGGATCAAAGCGGTCAAGCCTCTGCTCCGCGCTCTCCACCGCGGCGACAACGAGCACACCGCCTCCGCCGAGAAGGAGCAGTGCATAGAGATCAAAGGGGAGCTTCTCCTGCCAGCCCGCAACCGCCTCCTCGCGCCCCGGCCTGCGGCCCGCGGCACGGGCGAGGAAGATGAAGAGGAACAGCTCCGCGGCTGCGCAGGCGATCACGACCGCCGCTGCGTGCGGCGCAAGGCGTTTCATTGTGTAGTAGAAGTCCCGCGCCCGGTAGACGTTGTCCTGCGCGGGATAGTCCGCGGCGATGTAGCTGCGGAACACAACGCCGTCCTGCGCCATCTCACCCCACCAGCCCGTCACGGGAATGTCGCCTGTGCGGTGGTTATCGAAGAGGATGGTGCCCGCCTCGTCCTCGATCGAAAAACGGACGTTCGTGGAGCGGTCGTCGGCGGGATACCAGTCGTCATACTTCGCCAGCACCTCCGTCTGCCCGTTTTCTACATAATAATGATAGCTGTCGTAAACATGGCTCATTTCGCGGTAGACCGCGCTCGAGCAGATGCTGCTTTCATAAAAGTCTCCGCGCAGCTCGCCGCTGTAGCTGAACGCGAGCGCCGCGCCGTAGCTCAAAAGCACCGGCACGAGCACTACGGCGAGCAGAAAGGCTGCCGCCTTGGCCCAGAAGCCGCCCGCCCAATCATTCCTTTTCATGTCGAAGGTCCTCCATTTTATACCCCAGGCCCCACACGACCTTCAGGTAGCGCGGCTCGGAGGGGTTGATCTCGATCTTCTGACGCAGGTGACGGATGTGTACCGCCACGCTCGTTTCGGCGCCGAGGGAATTTTCGTTCCACACCAGCTCGTAGATCTGGCTGCTCGAATAGATGCGTCCGGGCGACCGGATAAGGAGCTGCAGGATGTTGAATTCCAGCGGCGTCAGCGAAACGCTCTCGCCGTCCACCGTCACGCTCTTGGCGTCCTCGTTGAGCGTCACGCCGCCGACGGTGTAGATGCCGCGCTCCGGCGCGGTCTCCGGCTTTGCGCCGAGCAGCGTATAGCGCCGAAGCTGTGATTTCACGCGAGCCAGCACCTCCACGGGGTCAAAGGGCTTGGTGATGTAATCGTCCGCGCCGACGTTCAGCCCGAGCACCTTGTCGCTGCTCTCGCTCTTCGCCGTGAGCAGGATGATGGGCGCGTTGCTCTCGCGCCGGATCGCCGCCGTCGCGGCAATGCCGTCCAGCTCCGGCATCATGATGTCCATGAGGACAAGGTGGATGTCATTCTTCCGCACGGCCTCGACCGCCTCCGCGCCGTTGTAGGCTTCAAAGACGCGGTACTCTCCGCCGGATAAATAAATCTTCAGCGCGGCGACAATATCGCGGTCGTCGTCGCAGACTAAAATGTTGTGCATTGCTTTCCTTCCCTCCCTGCCCGACGCGGCGCCGCCTCTCGGGCTTTCCTGAGCTTACTCTACCACCGCAGCCTTAAAAGGAAAAGGGGGAAAGCCTTAATTTTTCTTTAATATCAGAAAATGCTTGCACTCCCCCGCCGCTTTCGCTATAATAGCAGAGTGCTTATCCGCACTCACGCGCATATCCGGGTATAGCGAAACTGGTATCGCGCCTGGTTTGGGAGCAGGATGCCGCAGGTTCGAATCCTGTCACTCGGACCACCTTTTTTCAGAAAAACCGCCCCAAAAGGCGGTTTTTCTGCGTTAAAAGTTCGATTTTTAGTCGCGCCTAACCACATGACAACTGTGGTCAGAGGGTAAAAATAGCGGTAATAACTGTGGTGCGGAAGAACTACGAAAACCATAAAATCCCTAACCCATCCCTAACTGGTGCAACACTGCATCTACCATCTCCTTTGTTGAAAAATTGCGATATATAGTGTAAAATAGATTTGGAATTAGATTTATGCAAATCAAACTCACACATAGACAGAAGGGAGTGCTTACGATGTCTATTATGTGCTGTATTTATGTTCCCGAAGGAATTGTCATGGCTGCCGACAGCAGACTTACCAGAACCAAAATGACAAATAGCATTGATATTCCTGCCAAGGATGGAGTCCCCGCCAAAACAGTAATATTTCAAACTACATATACTTCCAGTGACAATGCTCAAAAGGTTTTACTAATTAAAAAGACTGGGACGGGTGTTTCTTTTTGCGGAGATGCAATGATTGACGGAGTTACCGTTGCAGATTTTGTCCGTAGGTTCGAGATTGAGAAAGTCTGCGAATCAGATACTACCGAAGATGTTGCTAATAAGCTCGTTGAATACTATTCAGGCGGCGGCACCCATTTCTTTGTGTGCGGGTACAATGATGATGTCCCTTATGTATATGATGTTTCCAATAAGTCTGTGAAACGTGCCAATATTGCGTCAAAGCCAGAAGAAGGTACTCCCTCTAAAGATGCCGCCGACGATGGTACGCATCCAGATACAGAGATTCCTGAAAACATAAAGAACGACCACAGTCAAGTCGAGAGTACTGCTCCTGAAGCGACCCCCATTGTAATTCCTGGAGCAATTTGGGCTGGTCAGAAGACTGCAATAACAAAAATCGTAAATGAAAAACCTATCTTGAACGCAGCATGGGGAACGATGCCGCTGAAAGATGCTATTGACTTTGCTGAATTTCTCGTAGATACAACGATTAAGTATGAAAGATTTAGCGATGATATTCAAACGTGCGGTGGAGATGTCGATGTTCTTGTTATCACGAAAGACGAAGCATTTTGGAAACAGCACAAAATCTATAATCCAAAGGGTAATATTTAACTAAAAGTCCACCCAGGGCTCCAATATGGTGCCCTGGGTGGACTTTTTTAGGTAGGTCATCCTACCTTCCCGAACGGGATCACCTTGCACCGGCTCTCCTCCGGCGGGTCGGGAGGCTCCGGGGTGGTGGCTGCCGTTGCCGATTCCATAAAGCCGCCGATCTTCTCTGCCGCGCCTCGCTGCATATCGTTGGTGATGTGCGTATAGGTGTCCAGTGTGAACCCGGCGCTGAAGTGCCCCAGCATACTGGACAGGGTTTTCACATCCACGCCGCTGGAGATGGCCATGGTCGCGAATGTATGTCTCAAATCGTGGAAGCGCACGTGCTCCTCGATGCCTGCGTTTTTCAGCAGCTTCCGGTTGATCCTCGACACGGCGTCCGGACTCCAGTAACCGCCTGTGCGGGGCGACGGGAACAGGATGGGGTTGTCCGGGTGCTGTTCATGCTCCTGCACCAGCAGGTCCACCGCCTGCTGGGACAACGCCACCTTGCGGACGGAGTTTTTTGTTTTCGGCTCCGTCACATCCAACTCGCCCTCCATGCGGGTGACCTGCTTATTCACTGTCAGGATGCGCTCTTTCACATTCAAATCTGACCATTGGAGCGCCAGCAGTTCGCCCCGGCGCAGGCCGCTGGACAACTCCAGATAGAACATAGGCAGGACGCCGTATTTCTCCGCTTCCTGGAGGTATCTGCCTATCTTCTCCGGCGGCAGGATGGTCATCTCCTTCTTGTCCTTGGGCGGGATACGGCAGTTCTCGCAGGGGTTGTACGGGATGAGCCGCTCTTTCACCGCCTGCTTCAGCGCCGCCTGCAGCACCGCGTGGACGCGCCGCACAAAGGTGTTGGACAGGGCTTTACCGTTCTGCTTCGACCCGCGCTGCATCCTGCCGTTTTCCTTGGTCTCGTTGTACATCCTCTGGATGTGGATGGATGAGAGCTGCTTGAGCTTGATCGCGCCGATGGCCGGGATGATGTGGTGCTCGATGATCCCCTCATAGCCCTTGGCGGTGTTGTAGCGGATGTTGGGCTTACTGTAGGTTTCAAACCACAGGCGGCACCACTCCGCTGCGGTGTAGTCGCCCGCGTGATTGAGCGGCACGCCGCGATTCTCTCGAATGGCTTTCGCCAGCTTTTCTTTGCACTCCGTCTGGGTCTTGGCGGACACGCTTTTCTGGATGGCTCGGCCGGTGACCGGGTCGATGCCCTGGGTATATCTGCCCTCCCAGCGGCCGCTGGGCTTTTTGCGGATGCTGCCCTCGCCGTTGGCTCGTTTCTTTGCCATTTATGATCCCTCCTTTTTAACACAAACACATACCACAGAGTTTTTGGAATAGCTACTAAAATATTTCAGATTTTTTCGCGGCCTGTTCGTCGATCCATTCCATGAATTTGTCACGGGGAACGATGATGCGGCTTCCCAGTGTGATGGTGGGGAAATCCCTGCGGTGGGCCACCTCGTAGGCGTGGGCCAGACCGATGCCCAGCACATGGGACACATCCTCCACGGTCAGCATCAGTGGGAGTTCATCAAACGAATTGTATTTGGATTTTCTCATTCAGTTCCTTTCTACCTTTCGTCTGGAAAGGTTTTATTCTTTGTTTTGCGGCCCAGTTTTTGAGCCGCTTACATCGTCATGTCAGGCCACTGCTCCTCATGGTCGTCCGGTTTATGACCCAAGGCCATGCGCTTCTCCTGCAGCTTTTTCAGCCGCTTGCGGTCGATCTGGATTCCGCCGGGGCGGGACTTGGGGACGGAGTTGTCCCGGAAGATCCGGCTCATGTGATGGAGCAGCCGGGTCACTGCCAGCATCGCAGAGGGCGGACGGTTTTCCTCCAAGTGGTTCAGAAGGTACTGTGCATACTGATTGCCTTGCTCGGCGGATTGGGTCAGCCAATATGCGGCTTTCTCCTCGTCGTGGGGAACCTCCTTACCAGCAAGGTACAGCTTGCCCCGCATATACTGGGCGTAGGGGTTTCCCCGCTCTGCCGACTTGGCAAACCACTCCACCGCTCTTGCGGTATCCTTTTGGATGTGCTCGCCTTTGAGACACTCCTTGGCCAGCCGGTACATGGCGTAGTGGCTGCCATTGACCGCAGCGGTGTAGAGCCAGTTCATCCCCTTCCGGGTATCCCGCACTTCCAAATCATCCGAGAGGTATAACTTAGCAAGGGAATATTGTGCCACCAGATGTCCCTGCTCCGCCGCCTGCTCGAACCAGTACCGTGCTTCCACCGAGTCCGGGATCAGCAGAGGACCGTCCCGCCAGAGCTTTCCCATCAGGTACTGCGCGTACATATCGCCGTTCTCTGCCAGTTTGTCCATTTCAGAGACGGCGTCGCTCCGTTCCTCCATGGTCAGGCTCTCGTCCCGGATGATGTCCCGCAGTGTCCAGTAGTCGTAGGAGGCGTTTTGGAATTCCTCCGGCTCGTCCTGCTGATTGAGGCCCTTCTCCTCGAAGGTGATCTCACCCAAGTGCAGGCGCTTCGCCTCCTGAATAACCGCGTTTTTGATCTGCCGGAACTCCTTTTGCTGTGAGAGCGGGATGCGCTCCCGGGGCTTGTCGTGATAGTAGCTGTCCACCTTGCCTTGGAGCATCATCCATTTTTCATAGCACTTGCTCACGGCTGGGAGCCGTTCCATCTCGTCCACGATCTCATCCACCAGATTCTTCAGCCGCTTCGGAAGGTAGCCGTAGGATTTCTTGCCCTTGACCGTTTCGAGCTGCACCGCCAGTTCCAGCATGAGCTGCTCGGCGTCCGGGTGGTCACACACGCCGTTCTGCATAGCGTGTACCAGCTCCAGCATCGCCTGCCGTGCTTGGCGCACCAGCTCATCTCTGGACTCAGACTTCTGTTCGTAGAGATGGAGCATCTCGTTGCGGAAAATATCGTTGGTGAGCTTGGACTTGATCTGACGGATGCCCTCCTTGGACAGATAGGCCTGTCCCGCTTTTGCGGACCAGGCCATCATGTGGATGTGCGGGTGCTCGCCCTCGTCGTGGAAGGCAGCGTACCATCGGAAGTCGCCGGGTGGGATCTTCATTGCCGCCGCGATGTCGTTGCGGTGCGCCCGGATGAGGTTTCGCCACGCCGCGGCGTTGTCGTAACCCAGGCGGGCCGCATCCTCACGCTTGAGGGAGATGATGTGCGTCCACACATTTCCGGTGTAGCGCTCCAGTTCCTCCATGGCCTTCTCCAGTGAAACGGAATCACTATCACCGAACAGGCCGTGAGTACCAATGCACTTGCCGATCGCATGACCGATGGTTTTGTAACTGGGGTAGCACTGGTAGGTCTTACGATTCTCGCACCGGAGCAGATAGGAATAGAGGGAGATCTCACGAAAATCCAGACCGATGCTGAATATCTCGTTTGGTACCATAAAATAGTTTTTCTCTGCACTGCGCTTGGGCCATTTGTTGAAACTCAATTCATACCTCCTGTATTGTCGTAGCGTCCGATGACGCTCACACAGGGGACAGAAAAATTTTCATTGCTTTTCTGCTGTTTACCTGATATACTTTTATCAGTAGATTTGTGCGTTCCTGTGTGTGCGCCGAGCCGCCGGACTGTTGCCGCAGTCGCGGCGGTTTTTATTTTGCGGGTGTGTTGTGTGATCCACATTCCTCCTTTGCCCTCATCTGTAAACTATCTTTTTCGCCTCCTCCGTGTTAGAATAAAAAGAGACCGTGCTCCCGGGAGCACGGCCAGAGATGGAATGACCTTCCGAGCGGATTGCCGTATGGCGGAGAGTGCTCATGCTCTCATAGATGCTCTGTCGAAGGCCATGTGGATTCGTCGGCGCGGATACCGTGCCGTACCGAACCAGGGGCAACCTCACCCGGGTGAAATTGTCCTTCTATTATTACTTAGAGAAAATTCGCAAAATCGGAAGGTTTGGAATTGTAAACTTTTTGTGAACGCAGAAAGGGCGGTGAGCTCATGTCCTTCAAGGATACTCAGTCGTACAAAGAACTTCAGTCTGACTGGCGCTGGATACACGAAATGGACCCGGAAGCTGCCGCCGCTGCAGACCAATGGGTGAAGGAGCATCCGGAGGAGTGGAAGGAGCTGGAGCATATGCTCTACTACAGCGAGGCGAACTTTCACAAGTGTGTAGCACCGGATACTCTGGAGGATTTGGATATAAAGCAGCCCCGATCTTACAATCCGGAAGCGTTCCTGCCGGAGGAAGTACGCAACGCAATTTACAACGACAGACGGTGGTTTGACCGAAGCAAGTATCTGCCTGAGGGTTCTGATGAAGATCCCTTCATGTATTTGGACACCCAAATCTATGACGCCCTGCATGCACTGACCGAACTGCAGAGGGAGATTTTGTTCCGCACGATCATCAATGGCGAGTCCACTGAATCCGTCGCACAGGACAAACAGTGTTCGTCCAGAAACATCCGGGATATCCGAACCCGTGCGCTTCGACAGATACGGGCCAAAATCAAAAGACGTGAAGGCTACGGCAGACCCGACGTTGTCATCATTATTTTGCTGTTTATGCTGCTTGTTGGTGTTCCGCTTGCTTGCTGGGGAGAACAGCTTTGGACCGCATATCCCTGGCTGGAGCCTGTGGCTGCAGTGCTTAGCGCATTGGTTGTGGCTGTCATGTTCCAAAATTCCCTTCGCAGAGAAGCAGAAAGGCTGCTGCGCCAGCATTGGGCCAGCCTGAATGGGGCGCAGAGGAAAGAATCAAAACCTCCGGCTAATCCGAAGGTTTGACCAGGCCCTATAAGGGCCTATTACGGGCGAAGCCCCTTAAGGGGCACTGAATTTTATTTCGCTTGCATTCTCTGCCCTACCGCCCGTAAACGGACTATCACCATCACCGGAAGCCTTTTGCCAGTCGGTGGGTTTATTTCTTGTCATGAATCAGTCTCCTCGTTTTTGTAAGTCTTGGTCGGCAAACCTTTCACTTACTCCAGCTTGGAGACTTGGAAAGCTGCCTGTGTTCAACGCCGACGGAAGCATCAAAGAATAAGAAAATAAATATCCCCCGGCTCTGCCGGGGGTTGCCTTTGCTGGCCAAAGCAAACAGCCTCTGTTTCCGGGACTTACCGTCCCGAAAGCAGAGGCTGTTATTACCATCGAATGACACGGGTAAACACGCCTGACAACATGTCTTTCCTTGTCATTCGATGGTATCTATAGTATATTTTGCGCTGCCAGTAAACCGCCGTCAGGCAAGATCGATATCAATGGCAAATAAACCGCCTGCGCCGCCGGAATAAAGATACAGCACATTGTCTGT
>ERZ827512.615-NODE-615-length-44875-cov-7.892236_pt1 | contig 44875 bp, 45 predicted proteins | sample MGYA00519916_ERZ827512 | MGnify/ENA primary metagenome ERZ827512 (study PRJEB31778, sample SAMEA3449335) | human gut metagenome | biome: human gut; feature: human-associated habitat; material: faeces | place: United Kingdom | collected 2010/2012 ... | reverse complement strand
GTCTTAGGCATGCCGCCAGCGTTCATCCTGAGCCAGGATCAAACTCTCAATAAAATTTATTTTTATTTTTTGTTTGTTTTTTTCCTAGCTACTCAAAATTGACGTTTTGCTTAGTTTTCAAAGATCATGTCACTGATTTCTCAATGCATTAATAATATACCAAACTTAATTTTTTATGTCAACACTTTTTTACATTATTTTTTTGTTTTTTTTGACACATGTTTGTACATTATTTTACACAACTTTTTTTCGAGATGTTTATAAGTCAATGTCATACAAAGCTTTTTATTTTTTCTTTATATTATCAACTTAATTTTATTTGACACCTTTTCGCAAGTTGCCCGTTTAATATATCAAAACAAACTATGAAAGTCAACACTTTTTTTGAAGTTTTTTTTGACACTCGGCGTTAAGTTGTTTCGATGCTTTGTTGATATATAACGATGTTATGATAAGTAAGTTTTTTTGACTTTTTTTAAGAGTTATTTATTTTTTTGTATTTCCATATACTTTTGATAGTAATATTCTACCATTCCAGGTTCAAAAGCTTGCTCTTTTTTCCTTACTTTATCTATTAAATTGGTCAATTCTTCTCTTAATATATAATCTATTTCTGGAGAATAATTCATTAAATTCTTATGATAACGATATTCTCCCCTGTCTAGTACTTTAAAACTTCCGTCTGGAAAAACACGTAAATCCAAATCATAATCAATATATTTTATTGTTTGATCTTCTATTATATATGGAGACGCCATGTTACAGTAGTAATATATTCCATTTTTTTTGTATTGACCGATTATGTTGTACCAGTTATTCTTAAAAAAGTATATGGCTGCTGGTTCTTTAGTTCTCCATGTTCTTCCATCTGATTCTGTTACTTTTGTTTTTTCATTTCCAAAAACTAAATAGTCATCGTGTATTTCTAGCAAAATTGCTTCATCCCAAGAACGATAAACTTTTCCATTGTGTTTATATCCATGTATTTCATATTTTCTTCCTATTACTAATTTTTCATTTTCCATTTTGTACCTCATTCGTATTTTATTATATCTTTTTTTATTATTATTTTCAAATAAAAAAAGCCTTTTACGGCTTTTTGCTATTTGCTCTTATTTAAATAAGAAATAATCCAACATCCAAATCCAAATAAAACAAATAATGCTACAGTTCCAAAAAATGGACTATCAAAATTATTTGCGAAAAATGAATTCAATTTTTCATTCCATTCTTCTATCATAATAGAAAAGCGACCTAATATATTTAACATAGCTTTGTCCTCTATTCTGCGTTAGTATTTCCTTTTTTGTTTTTCTTTTTACTTTTTTTGTCTTTTTTGTCTGTTTTTTTTGATTCTTCAGTTTGATTAGTTTCCACATTTTCTTCGTCTACAACTTCAGCATCATTTATATTTCCATCTATGGCGTTGTGAATAGCTGCTACATTTTTCTTAATTGTAATTGTTGAAACTATATCTAGTATTGAATATGCAACAATAAATCCTCCAATTATTTGCATTATTACAACAGCGCCCTTAAATGGATTACATATTAATATCACTCCACAAACAGCACTTATTATTGAGATTACTACTGTTGTTTTCCATTGATTGTTTAGACTTTCTCTTAATTCTAGAGCATATTGTAATTTTGTAGCACTATTTATAATTATACCTATTCCAATTATTATTGGTATGATGCTTGCTATTGCTTCTGGATTATAAACAACAATTACACCTAAAATGATTGTTACAACTCCATAGAAAATGTCTAGTTCTTCTCTAGCTACATTATTAATGTTTTTTATGAATTTAATTATCGCAATAGCACCCATTGCTATTAATAATGTTCCTATTAAATAGGATATTGTTATAATTGTTATTTCTGATTGTAAAATTAATAATACTCCTATAATCATTAGTATTATTGATGATATCAAAGATGATCTAAAAAATTTTTTCATTAGTGTTTCCATAATTTTCTCCTATTCTGTTCTAAGTGCTTCAACCGGATCTTTTTTAGATGCCATACTTGCTGGTATCAGTCCGCCTATTATTGTCAAAGTAACACTTATTACAATAAGTATTATAGCATGAATTGGACTTAATTTTGCAACATTTGGTAATTCTGATGCATTTTCTATAATAATGTTGGTTGGAATTATTAATATTCTTGCAATAATAATACCTAATACTCCAGAAAAAATACCAATAATAAATGTTTCAGCATTGAAGACTCTTTTGATATCTTTTCGTCTAGCACCTAATGCTCTTAATATTCCTATTTCTTTCGTTCTTTCTAAAACTGATATATATGTTATTATTCCAATCATTATTGATGATACAACCAGTGATATTGATGAGAAAGCAATTAATACTATTGTAATAGCATCCATAATGTTTCCAGAAAGTGTTGAAATCATACTTGCCATATCTGTGTATTTTATTTGGTCTTCTTCAGATTTATCTTTATTGTAGGCGTCCAAATATGTAATAATATTATCTTTTGATTCAAAATTATTTGGATAAATATAGATTGCTACTGGTATACTGTCAGCACCTAGATATCCAAGCATATTTTCTTTTGTCATTGTTTCATCACTAAACAATTCATTTGTTAATACATTATAATCTTTTTCCTCTTGGACTTTTACTATCGCTGATGATTTATTTTTTTCTATAACTAAGTCTACCAAAGCATTAGTATAGGCAATCCCAGTTCCTGATGTTAACATTTTTTTACTTTCTTTTCCTCTTATTATTGCCTGTACTTTTATCGTAATACTGTTTTTACTGTTATACAACTTTTCATAATCAGTACTAGGAATAAAATGTTCACCATATTGGATATAATAATCATCATTTAAGGCTATTTTTATTTCTTTGTTTAGGATATCATTAAAAGAGACTTTAGTTCCATTTAATCCTAATTGTTCAAGTGTTTTGGAATATATTTGATTTCTGCTATCAACTTGTAATATTAAGCCAGGTTCATCTTCTTTTATTTTTCCAGCTATGACATCATAATTTTCTTCGATTGTACCATCTTGTTCCTTATTTAATCTTGTAGGTAATAAGGTCCATGAAGACATTCCCATTGTTGGATTATTTATTAACTTATAGCCAGTACTTTCATTGTAACTAATTATATTTAGAGCTGTACTTTTTTGATAAGCAATTCCTGCTATATTACTTTTATCCATCTTTTCTAAATACTTTATATAATCCTTGGTAATATTATTGGTATGTGTCATTGCTTCCATAGTATCATCTAGGACGTATACCTCTTTTTTATTAGGGTATTTTTCTCTTTTTGTGTATTGTTCTTGTAATTGTGAAGCTGTTTCTGAATCTAATTTCATTGCTTGCTTTGATATTATTATTGGAGCTTCCGAAAGTGATTCTTTTTCAAAATTATCAATTTCTATTTTAAAACCATTAGATAATGATAAAATCAGTGCTATTCCAATTATACCAATTGATGAAGCAAAAGCAGTTATTGCTGTTCTACCTTTCTTTGTTTTTATATTATTGAAAGAAAGATTTAAAGCTGTAAGAAAACTCATTGCTGTTTTTTTGATGTTGAATTCACTCTTATCATTTTCATTTTCGGTAACTGGGTTACTGTCACTTAAAAGTTTACCATCTTTTAATTCTACAACTCTTGTTGAATATTCCTCCGCTAATTGTCTGTTATGAGTTACCATTATAACAAGTTTATTTTTGGAAATTTCTTTGATTAGTTCCATTATTTGTTTGCTCGTTTTGGAATCAAGTGCACCTGTTGGTTCATCTGCTAAAATAATATCTGGATCCGTTGCTAAGGCTCTAGCAATAGCGACACGTTGCATTTGTCCACCGGATAGTTGGTTTGGCTTTTTATTAGCATGCTTTTCTAAGCCTACTTTTTTTAAAGCTGATAGAGCCTTTTTCTTTTTTTCCTTAGTACTTACACCACTTAGTGTCATACCCATTTCAATATTTTCTAAGATACTAATGTGGCTTATTAAATTGTAATTTTGAAAAATAAAACCAATACAATTGTTTCGATATGAATCCCAGTCCTTTTCAGAAAAAGTCTTTGTTGATTTGTTGTTAATAATTAAGTCACCAGAATCATAATGATCAAGCCCTCCGATGATATTTAACAAAGTTGTTTTACCAGAGCCTGACGGCCCTAATATACTTACAAATTCTTTGTTTCTAAATTTTAGGCTAAAGTTATTTAGGGCTATTTGAGTAAAATCACCTGTTGTATAACTTTTACTTATTTTTTGTATTTCTAACATTTGACTCCCCTTTCTATATTATATATATGTGGTTGTTTTAAATTAATTTTTTTCCACAAGAAATGTTAATAACTCTTCCGGATTTTTTCCTTCTACGGCAATATCATATATTAAATCAATGATTGGTATAGATACCTTTTTATCCTTTAGTAATTTATATATTGACTCTAATGTATAAAAACCTTCTACGGTAGTATTTTTTAGATACTCTTCTATTTCAGCTTTTGGTCTTTTTTCTCCTAGTAATTTTCCAAAACTATAATTTCTACTTTTTGTGGAAGTACAAGTTAATAGTAAATCTCCAAATCCTGCAAATGATAGTACTGTTTTTTTATCTCCATTAAAGGCATCTATTATTTCTTTCATATCATGAATTGCTTCGGTAAGCAACATAGCAGTTGATGAGTCGTTTGCTCCTAGTCCTGCTAACATACCTGAAGATAAAGCAATAACATTTTTTATAGCTCCGCATGTTTCTACTCCAATAATATCGTGAGTTGGACGTAATTTAATATATTTATTTTGAAGAGCTTTGATGGCTAGTTCTATAGTCTCATCATTTTTACTTGCTACTGATAAACCAGCTGGCATTTTTGTTATTAAATCAACAGCAAATGTTGGGCCGGAAATTGCCGCAATATTTTTGGTATCTAAATACTTTTCTAATATTTCATTGATAAATAATCCTGTTCCTTGTTCAATTCCTTTTGTAGCAATTAGAATATGGTTATCCTTAATATATGGTTGCATTTCTAAAGCAAGTGAATCTATAAAGGCTGCTGGTATTGCTATTATTAGTAAATCTTTATCTTTAATACAGTCTTTTACACTTGTAGTTATTTTTATTTTATCTGATAGTGTATATCCTGGTAATAACTTTTCATTTTTTCTAGTTGTTTCTAGTCTTTCTTTTTCTTCTTGAAACTTTGTCCACATTTCAACCTCGTGGTCGTTTGCTATTAAAATACTGCTTAGAGCCATTCCATATGCTCCGCAGCCAAATAAACCTATTTTCATATTTCCTCCTATTGTATAGTTACTTGTCTGTTTGATGGAACAATTTGTACAAATGTATTTCCATCATTTAATGTTATTTCTTCACCATTACTATACGTATATTTTGTTTTATCATGTCTTGATGATTTTGTCCAGTTTATTGGTAGTGCATAACCATTTGTTATGTAGTATCCTTGACCTGTTCCAGTTGTGTTTAAATCTTGTCTACCATAACTATCAAGTTGGTAATTATTTACATAAGCAATTATGATGTTTTTATAATGATACTGCATTTTTGAATCTGCATCAGTATGTGGAATACCATTCATAAAACGAAGATAATATTTATTATTTTCATCATATATATAACTTCTTGTTTGATAGTTTGAGTATGGTATTTCAATTGAACTGGCTTGTGTTAAACCTTCCATAGTTACTGGGACTTTTTCTTTTTTACCAGTTTCTGGATTTTCTACGACATCATAACGAATTGGAGTATTTAAATTTAATTCATCTGGTGTATATTTTAATAATTTCCAGTTGTCTGATGTTGTACGATAATTTTTTTGAACTGCGTATTCATAAATTTTTGAAATCGAAGTGAAAACATTGTGTGGAGCGTATAGATGCGTTGATCTCCAAAATGGATAAGAGTCATATAAGCCATTTATATTATTGACTCCTAGAGTTCTAATATCATTTTCAGCATAAGTACTCCAACCAAAATGAGTATATATACAATCACTTTCTAGAGCATAGTCAAGAAAATAATGTCTTGAACTTCTAACTGGACCAATTTGTGCTAAATCCTTGTCCTTATATATAGCCATTATTCTTGTTAGACCGCCTTCTACAATTATTTCATAATTTAAATATGAATCTTGTAAACCAGAATGTGAATCATTTCCTACATTGTTATCAATCATAATAGCAATAGGTCTTTGATTGCTGTCTTCGTCATATATAGTTAGTTTCTTTTCAATTACTGGTTCTGGTTCTTTTTCTGGTTTTGCGGGAGTTGGTGTTGTTTCTTTTTTTACTATAAATATGTAATAACTGATGCCTAATATAATAAGTATTAATAATAAACCAATGCCAACAATTATAATTTTTTTCTTTTTACTTTTCATTATATTTTCACCTATTTTTATTTTAACATTTTTTTAAATCATTTAATAGTGTTAATATTGTGTTAAATTTGATGTTATAGTTTTGACTTTAGTCTTTACTTAATTTATACTTAGTATGAGGTGATAAGCATTGGCTAGAGATTTAGAAGTTAATGAAGAGTATTTTAGAAGAAATTACCATCGTAGGAGAAAGGTAAAACGTACAAATCGCATTCCACAATTGATTGCTGGTGGTCTTGCAGCTGTAACTATTTTTGGAGCTGGTACACTTTTAAAAGGTAAACCAGTTGAAGAGGCACCAACAGTTTCATACGTTGATACAATTCCAGATGAAAGAGTTGCACCTGATGTTACAATTGATGAGATTAATGCATTAAACATTATAATTAATGATGGGGATTGTAACGATACTTTCATAGAAAATATATGTCAAGAATTAGAAGCTGATGGTATAAAATTTAATTTTACTAGAGATGCTGAAAATGTAAATGTAGATAATAGTGTTGTTATCACTTTAGATCAACAATATATTTCTGGAAATAATATGGCCATTTTAGGACAATATGAAAATGGAAAAAATAATGATTCAGATGCTTTAGCTATTGCTATGAACGGGTCTTTTTCAAGTTCTAACGATGGTATATATGCTGGTAGACGTTGTTTTAAGCCAGATTCTTGGGGTGGTGTTACTACAAGAGTTCCAACAAGTACAGAAGATGCTATTGATAAAGATAATGTTTCTTTTGTTACACTTTGTTTTGGTACAAATCATTCCGATCCTGCACTTATAGCGAATAGTATTGTAGAAGGTCTTGGTAGATTTGCAGCATTTAGAAATGAAATGAGAGCAAATCCAAGTCTAGCCGATGAGGACTTAATTTATAGAGCTAGTACTGGTGATTCCGAATGGGGTCTTGCAGAGAAATTCAATTGTAATGTTAGTGATATAAAAACAAAAAGTGATATGCTTCAGGCTGACGATGCTGTTGAGAATCCAGCTGTTAAGAAAATCAATTCGCTTAATGGTAGTGCTAATATTATTGACAGTTCAAAAAACAAGACTGATAATGTTGAAACTACTTTTAATAATTAATTTTTTCTTGAAAGAGGCAACAGTTTATGCTATAATCAACTTGTTCAGTTGATTTGGCATTACTTAGGGGATTAGTTAAATGGTATAATAATGGTCTCCAAAACCACTGTTGGGAGTTCGATTCTCTCATCCCCTGCCATTTGAATTTTAAAGCAACAGTGATGTTGCTTTTTTTGTTGATTTGACGCGGATGAGGTTTTGACTAGACCACTATACACATACAGCAGTCCCATCTCTAGTCAAAAAGATTTTCAATATTCTCCAATATAGAAAATAGCAGAAAAGCAGGTGATTCTCATGAAAATTAGAAAATTATCTGTTTATGAAGATGCATCTAATAGACCATACATTTTATTAAAAGGTAAATGGTTACAAAAACTGGGATTTAATTTTCATAATTTTGTCGAAGTAAAAACTTATAAAGATAAGATAGTTATTAGAAAAGTAAAAGACCTGAAGAAATAATTCTTCAAGTCTTTTTGTTTTTATATCCTGCTTGTCTAATCGAACACCTATCAGATGTTTGGAATCTTATTATACTATTTAACTAATCCCCTAGTTCTCGACTAAGCCTTATAAAATATACGAAATTAATTGTTTCTACATAATGGTCTCCAAAGGATTTGGAGATTTGACTCATTCTGTTATAGACCTACCAATAAGTTTCAGTACGTTTTATAATTATATAATAATGAATCTCATATATATAAATTACACTTTCAGTATAAAGTAAATAAATGGTTTGCGCAAGTAGAAATAGGACATTTCTACTTCTTTTTTTGAGTTGGAGCGCGACAAGTCAAAAATCGTGTGCTTTGCCCGAAAGTGGTAGTTTTAAAATGGTCGTTTCTTTTTACAAAGTATTGATAAATAGTAATTAAAATCAAAAGTCAGAATTTCAATAGGTGTGAGGAAAGCGGTTCTTTTATTTTATAATCTTATGACTGAGGCATCTTGTTTGTACCTCTGTTTAAATTAATTCTAATCTTCTTCAAAAAATTTTCCTACCGGTTGTCCTAATACAACTGATATTTTGTATAGTGTATCAATGGAACATCCAACCTCTCCTTTTTTAAATTCTAGTCTTCTTATAAAATCATATGATCTTCCAATATCTACTGCAAGTTGTTCTTGCGTTATTCCAGTTTCTTTTCTATATTTTTTTATATTTTGAGAAATTATTTCCATATAGTTTGTTTTAAATTTAAAGTTTCTTTTAAATGTTGTCAATATAATCACCTACAATTATATTGTCTAATAATGTGTTTTTTATGTCCGGTACCTCAAAAGTCCTGTTTTGCATTGGAAATCCGTTTTAATAATGTTATAATTTTTTAAAGGTGGATATGTATGAGCAAAACAAAAAAATTATTATTATGTTTTTCTGTTATTATTTGTGGATTATTATTAGTAACAGGTTGTAACTCAACTAAAAATGATTCATCTAAATCAGAAGACAAAAATGCTAGTGAGAAAGTTTTAAAGAAAGATATCCCTGAAGGTGAATATAGCAACATGGGAAATGGCGAATTTTATATCAGCACACCATCAGGCACTTCAGAAAATGGTAATATTCCTATTTTCTTTGTTGATGAAGATACACTTGCCGGCAAGGATTACGAAAGTGGTGTTGATTTAGGTATTAATGCTTGGGGTTTTGACGGTTCAAAACTTTCTACAATTTATGTTGACGGTATAAGCCAAGGAACTGATCAATTAGCAGATACTCAAACATCTTTATTTGTTAGCGAAAAATTAACTACAGTGGGTGTTCATGAAGTTGAAGTGCTACAATTTGATGATAACAACAACGTTGTAACATATAAATCTGCACAATATGAAATTAAAACAAAGTAAAAAGATATTAAAAACTAATATCTTTTTTCTTTTCTCTAAAAATATGCTTTATTATTATGTCAGCAACTTCAGTAGCAGTTTTGTTATTAGTGTCTATCCATATAGCATTCTTAAAATTATTTTCTAAAAAATTAACGTTTCTATCTAAATAGTATAGAGCATCTTCTCTATCTCTATTGAAATCATGTTTAATACGATTTTGTATGTTATCAAATGTTGCATTAAGAATAAAGTGCATTATATTATTATACTTATCATTAATATAATTAAAAAGTGTTTCTTTGCATTCCATTTCTGTTATCGCCATATCTATAATTATAATTTTTGACGAATCAGATATTTTTTCTTCTATAATTTTTCTAAATCGTTTTAAAAATATCTTATTATTTTGTGGCATTGTTCCTCCACCAAATATGGCAATTTCTTTTATTATTTCACGATAATATTGATCAGAATTTAGGAGTTCGATTTTATTATCCCTTAATTTCTCATAAACTTTTGATGCAACCTGAGTTTTGCCTATGCCATATGTTCCGTCTATCCAAATTATCATTTATTATTTCTCCAATATTCTTATTTTATTTATTTTGATAATTCTTTTATTTATATTCATTGCACTTGTCCTCTAATAAAATAAAGTTGCAACATCTTTGACTTATTCTTGCTGGTAGTTTGTTATTTTTGTATTTTTCATATAATTTAATTGCTTTACCCTTAACTGTTGAAATATTCTTATTTAACCATAGCAATTGACTTTTTAATAAGTTTTGCCTTTTTAGTTCAGGAGTGGTTGCTGGCTTACTATTAAGATCAAATAATTCATAATTGCTTGGTTTTACTGGAATCATATTATTGAAATTAATTACACCTAGTCTTCCACCATCTATTTTTACTAAGTCAACATTATTTTTCATATCTAAATGTTTTGCTTTAGGACTAGATAATGGAGCAAAATATTCGCAACCATTTACTACAAATAGAATACCAATAAAAGGTCTAAGTTCTTTACTTCCAGCATTATATGGAACCTTATTATCAAATTGTCTTAAATAATCACAATATTTGTAATCAACTTTTACTATTCTAAAATTTCTAATCACGTTTATCACCTAATGTTATTATATAATAAATTTATACAAAACAAAAGATTAGAGTCTGCTCTCTAATCTTCTTTTTTAACTTCACACTTAATGGCTGGAATCACCGCTTTTTTAATTACCATTTAGGGCTGGTTTCACCGCTTTTTTAAGTTCCATTTAAGGCTGGAATCACCTGCTTTTTTAAATTGCTATTAATAGCATTAATATTATATGCATTTTTTGCATAACATAATCACTTATGTGGCTATAATATAACATATTTTTATAAATTATTCAATATTATTTTAAAATTATGTTGTGGTCAATATTTATACTTTCAAAATTTTATCTATTTCTTCCTCTGCTTTCGAAGTCATTATATTATGTACACATAAAAACAATTTTGAATTTATCCAATTAAAAACAATATTAAAAATGGCAAATATCGACACTGGAAAAAATGTGCTAATAATTGTATATATTGTAGTTAAAGTTAATAGTGCTTTCACTATACCGCTTGCATCCTTAGCATTTGTATATTTAAATGTAATATAGCACAATAAACAACAGAAAAGTATTTCTATTATTTTTTCAGAATACTTGATTATAGTTTTAATGGTATTTTCTCTTTTTTCATATATTGAATAAATATTATCTTTATATTTTTTGTCATGTTGTTCTTTTTCCATTAATTTGTTTAATAATTCATCATTTTTTTCTTCTAATAACTTACTTTTTCTTTCAATGATTTTGTTTTCTTCTAATGTTGATTCATAAGTCTTTAGTATCAGATTTGGATTTATTTTATTCAAATCGCCATTTATAGCATCCATTAAATTTTCAGAGTAATAATTACTGCATAATAGATTATGTAACTGTGTTGTCGTTATTTGCGTTTTGTTACTTTTTAACTTTTGAACAGATTCATTAAATCTATTTTTTATGCTAGTAGTAGGTTTTAAGGCCGCAAGTGCATTTTCTGTTAGTTTCAATTCTGGAATATTTTTATGTGTAGATAAACTTTTTAGCCATAATACCGCTGTTAAATCTATGTCACTAATTACTGGACTAATCTTAAAAATTCCATCCAAATTTAACAAATGATTTGTTTCCCTTCTAATATCATTATTTGTGGTTACAAATATGGCCGGGCATTCTTCCATTTTTCTATATTCTTTTCCCTTTCTAATCCTCATAATTGCTGAGATTGATGCTACATCATTCTCTATTATTCTAATATTCTTCTTTTCATCCGAATATAATCTTTCTAGGTTTTCTTGTAATTTTTTCTCATCAATTACATGTTTATATTCTTCTTTTTTGTAATCTGGAATATCTGTTATTTCTATATTTAGTTCCTTAAATAATTCTTCTAGTGAAGTTAGTATTCCTCTTAATTCTGTTTCGCTGTAATTTTTAATCACTAGATTTTCCAGTGTTTTTTCTTGTAGCTTGCCATAATTTCTTATAAATTCTTCTAGTATATTTTCAATTTCATCATAATTGTGTTTAAAACATTTTATTTTTACTTTTTGCTCTTTTAACAATTCTACTAACTCTAATGCTGATTTGTTATCCTTCGGGTCTTTAAATTCTAAAACTCTTAGCATAAATGGAGTGTCAAAATAGCAAGTTAAATTTTCCAAATTATTTTTATTGTCATTTTCTATATTTACATATATAGCATTTGCAAGTAACGATCCCTCAATAATATCAACTAAATTTTTGTAAATAATATCCTCTTGTTGTTTGTGTTTTTTTATAAACAAACCAATGTGATATTGTACTTTATCTTTATTTTTTATACGTGTTGAATTATTGATGTCTTCATATAGTAAATATCCATTTTTATCTAAAAATATAGCCAATGAATTTCTACAGTCTAAATATGACATTTTTAAGTTTGCTTCTGACTTAAAGTATTCCATCATACTTCTTATAATTTCATCAATTCCTTTTTTTGCTTTTTCCATTCGCTTGTCAAAATTTTCTACTACATTCGTGATATCTTTTTTAAATATCAATCTATTGTCTTCTCTATTTACTATGCCTTGTTTTCTTAATCTATTTATAATAATTCTAACTATAGCACGTGGGAAATTGTAGAAAGCGAATAATTCAACCATTTTATTACCTATTTCTTCTTCTTGGATTTGAGGATTTTCATAAATTATTTTGATTATAAATGGTATCAATAACGATATATTGTCTTGCTTTTTCTCATCAAATATTGCCGATAATAAAGCTGTACTTATTAGTGCATTATTTTGTTTCATACTACTCACCACTTTCAAAGCCATTATATCATATTATCCTTTCATTTAAATATATACTATTATTAAATAATATACTAATTTAATAAATTTATATTTAACTTTATGAATTTAAGCATATTTTTTATTTTTAAAAACATAATTAATATTATAATCTATGGATATTAAATAAAAGAATCGCTTTCCCCACACCCCTTGCGATTCTTTTGTTTTGATTTTAATTACGATTTATATACTTTTGGTAAAAATTAACGACTATTTTAGAAACTACACTTACCGGCGAAGCACGCGATTTTTGACTTGTCGCGCTCTAACTCAAAAAAAGAAGTAGAAATGTCCCATTTCTACTTGCGTAAACATCTAATTTACTTTATACTGAAAGTGTAATTTATATATATGAGATTCATTATTATATAATTATAAAACGTACTGAAATTTATTGGTGGGTCTATAGTATATTGGGTCAAATCTCCAAAACCACTGTTGGGAGTTCGATTCTCTCATCCCCTGCCAAGAAAATACCGATTTTTTCCTTATAAAATAAGGGGAAAATCGTTTTTTTATGTATAAAAATGTCTTGCAATAGTTTTTATTGAGGGTTAACACCAAACAGAGGTAATAAAATTTATAATTCATAAAAAACACTAGGTAGATGGGGATTGTTTGGATGTCGAAATGATAGATATTAAATTAGTTTGAGAGGTAACATTTAAAGTTTTACTAATAAAGAAATATCAAATAATTATAAAAAGAGTTATTAAAAAAGCAAATTATGAACAATCGACTTTTATTTTAATTATTTACCAATTTTATTAGAAATATTTACAAAAAACAATTGACAAGCATTTAAAAAATATAATATAATTATTTTGATTATCTACATTTTTTAAACAAAAAAAATAAAAGATATGGCTGATATTATAAAAAAACTTTGCCATATCTTTTTTTAAGAAAAAAATCTGAAGATAGGAGGTTGATAAAATGCTAAAAAATGCTATAGCATATATTTTAAGAAAAAGAAATAGAACAATTATAGTATTTATTATTTTAACAGTAGTTCTCTCTTGTTTATATTCATGTTTGAATATAACAAAATCAACAAATAATTTAGAAAAAAACTTATACAAAATTTCAAATACATCATTATCAATAACTAAAAATAATGGTGATACTTTTGAAACTAATCAGTTTAAAGAATTAGATAATATAAAAGAAATAAAAGAAATCATCACTAAGTATGATGGACTTGCCAGAACTACAAACATCAAAGTTGTAGATGGAACACAATTAATAGAACGAGATGATTTATCAGATGAGTTCAAAAATATGCTTTCAGTAGAAGCTACTAATAATAGTGAAAAGAATAATTTATTTAGTAGTGGTGTTTTCACTATTATAAAAGGCAGACATATTAATAATAATGATAGAGGAAAAATTATTATTCATAATGAACTTGCTGAAAAAAATAGCCTAAAACTTAATGATAAAATCAAACTTGAGTTAATTGATTTTAATAATAGTGAAAAGAAATTAGAATATGAGTTTGAGATAATTGGAATTTTTTCAGGTAAAAAACAAGAAAAATATACTGGCTTATCATCAGACTTTAGCGAAAACATGGTGTTTATTGATTATGAATCAAGTCAAAAAGCATTAAATAAACTTGAAAATAACAAAATTGTTAGTAAACTTGTAATATTTTCTGACAGCTCAGAAAATACAAAGGTAGCATTAAATAAAATTAAAAAAATTAAAATTGATTGGTCACAATTCAATGTTTCAAGTGATAACCATGTATTTGAAGAAACACTAGAGTCTATAGATGGAATAAAACATATTATTAAGATCATGACATATTCAATTATGATAGGTGGAATAACAGTATTGTCATTAATATTAATATTATGGTTAAGAGAAAGAATACATGAAATAGGAATATTATTATCAATTGGTATAAGTAAAATAAAAATTGTAACTCAATTTATACTTGAATTATTATTTATATCACTACCCTCTTTGGTATTATCATTGGTTATAGGAAATGTAATATTAAATATTATAGTCGGTGGATTTATGAATTCTGACGATTCAACAATAATGGTTGATAGCTTACTTAAAAACAATAATTTAATTTCAAATCTTATAACATTTCTACAAAGTTACGGAATATTAATTGGAATTATTGTTCTATCAGTTATTATTGCAAGTTTAATGATATTAATTAAAAAACCAAAAGAAATATTGTCAAAAATAAGTTAGGAGATTAAAAATGGATATATTAGAAATAAAAAATGTAACATATAATTATTCAAATTCAAATGAGAAAGTATTATATTCAGTAAATCAAAAATTTGAAATTGGAAAATTTTATGCAATAATAGGAAAATCAGGGGCAGGAAAGTCAACATTACTTTCGCTATTAGCAGGTTTAGATAAACCACAAAAAGGTCAAATCTTATTTAAAGGAAATGATATAGAGAAAGATGGCTACAGTAATCATAGAAAAAATAATATATCGTTAGTTTTTCAAAACTATAATTTAATTGATTATTTAACGCCTTTAGAAAATGTTAGATTAGTAAATAAAAATGCATCTGAAACAATCTTATTTGAATTAGGGCTTGATAAAAGTCAAATAAATAGAAATGTAATGAAGTTATCAGGAGGACAACAACAAAGAGTGGCGATTGCAAGAGCACTAGTTTCAGAAGCCCCAATAATTTTAGCAGATGAACCTACTGGAAACTTAGATGTTGATACTGCTGGTGAAATAATTGAAATACTTAAAAAGTTAGCAAAAGAAAGAAATAAGTGTGTAATCGTGGTAACACATAGTAAAGAAGTTGCAAATTCTGCTGACATTATTTTAGAATTAAGAGATAGAAAACTTAAGAAAATAAATAAAAATAATTAGGAGGTACAATAATGATTAAAAATGCATTTGCATATGTAACTAGAAAAAGTCTAAAATCAATAATTATATTATTAGTTATAACAGCTATGTCAACGCTTTGTCTTATTAGTTCATCGATCAAAGATGCTACGAACAGAGCTTCAAAAGAAACTTTTGGAAATATAACAAATAGTTTCTCTATGGAAATAAACCGAAGAGTTAATTTTGGAACACCAAGAGGTGGTGGCAATATAAAAGGACAAGATATTAAAAAAATTGCTGAATCCAAAGATATTGATTCATACGTAAAAAGAATTAATAGTGTTGCTGATTTAGTAGATAATGATATAATAGAAACTCAAAAAACACTTTCAGGACAATCACCAGAAAGAGCAAAAAACTTTAAAAGAGCTGTTATGTTAACAGGAGTTAATGATTCATCAAAAGAAAATAAGTTTATCTCAGGAGCTTACAAATTATCTAGTGGTGAACACTTAAATAAAAATGATAAAAACAAGATTTTAATGCATAAAGACTTAGCAGAAAAAAATAATTTAAAAATTGGAGATAAAATAAAAATAAAATCTAATTTATTTGATGCTGATAATGAGAAAGGTGCAGATGAAAAAGTAGAAGTCGAAATAAAAGGACTTTTTGATGGTCATAATGAAGGTGGCGTTACTGTAGCCCAAGAGCTTTACGAAAATACTTTGATAACTGATTTAGATACGGCTGCAAAAGTATATGGAAATACAGAGGATACTGCAGTATATCAAGATGCAACATTTTTTGTAAAAGGTGATAAAAATTTAGATAAAGTTATTAAAAATATTGAAAAACTCGATATAGATTGGCAACAATATAATTTGATTAAAAGTTCAAATAATTACCCAGCACTACAACAGTCTATATCAGGTATATATAAAATAGCTAACAAATTATTTGCAGGATCATTATTATTTGCAGGTGTTACAGTTTCATTACTATTGTTTTTATGGATGAATGCTAGAAAAAAAGAAATTGCAATTTTACTTTCATTAGGAATTTCAAAAGCCAAAATATTCGGACAATTTGTTATTGAACTAGTATTTGTATCAATCCCAGCATTTATAGGATCATACTTTCTAGCTGTTTATACAGCAAGTATGATTGGAAATAACATATTAAGTAAAGTCACTGGTACTATAGCAAAACAAATTGCTAAACAATCAGCATCTAGCCAACTTGGAGGTGGAGCTGAAGTAGATGGATTTAATAAAACACTAACAAGTTTAGAAATTAATATATCTCCAAAATTAATGATATATGTGGTTTTATTTATGTCAATAGTTCTTATAATATCATTACTAATATCTTCATCAAGCATTTTAAAGAAAAGTCCAAAAGAATTATTAATTGATACAAAATAGTTAAAACTTATTTTTGTAAAGTGTAATTTCTTTTATACCGATTTAAGTGATAGTATGATATAATTTAAACATAGGGAGGATAAAAAAATGAAAAAACAAAATATTTTAATAATATGTTTGATATTATTAGCAGTTATATCATTTATAATATTTATATTAGTATCAGGTGGTGGTAACAAAGGTAGTCTTAAAACATCCAAAGACATTAATAACATTATTAATACTATAAATAAAAATAATAAAGATATTTTACCAGAACTTGAAACTATGAAAATAGATATAAAGAATATTGATGAGGTTACTAGTTATACTGGTTTGAAAACAAATGATGGCATTGAATCGATTATTGTATCAGTGCCAGTAATGACAGCACAAGCTTATTCAGTGGCTGTTGTTAAGGTTAAAGATAATGCAGATGTAGAAAAAATTAAACAAGAGATGTTAGATAATATTGATATGAGACGTTGGATTTGTGTTTCTGCTGAACAATTATATATCACTAATAGTGGTAATGTAATATTCTCTGTAATGGCTGATAAAGATATTGCTAAAGCAGTATATAATGATTTTAAAAAATATGTAAAGAATAATATTGGAAAAGAATTAGAAAAATCAAATGACGAGGAAAATATAGAACTTCCACCAGAAATGCCAGCAGCAGAATAATGAAGCACCTTTTAAGGTGTTTTTTTAAAGGAGGATAAAATGTTATTTACTAGTATTAGTTTTTTATATTATTTTTTACCAGCATTAATAATTATATATTTTATAACACCTAAAAAATATAAAAATATTATTTTATTAATTGCATCTTTATTATTTTATTTCTACGGAGAACCTAAATATGTTTTTTTAATGATTGCAGAAATTGTTATTGCCTATACTGGAGCTATTTTAATTGATAAATATAAAAATCAAAGTAAAAATATATTAATAATAACTTTATTTATACATGTATTTTTATTAATAATATTTAAATATACTGATTTTATTATACAAACTATTAATGATATATCTAATGCTAATATTAAATTATTAAATATTGCATTACCAATAGGAATATCATTCTATACATTTCAAATTATAAGTTATGTTATTGATGTATATAATGGAAAAGTTAAAGTTCAAAAAAACATTATAAATTTAGCCACTTATGTATCTTTATTTCCACAATTAGTCGCAGGACCTATTGTTAGATATCAGACAGTAGAAAAAGAATTAGATGATAGAGTACATAGTTTTAATAATTTTGCATATGGAATAAGAAGATTTTCTATTGGACTAGCTAAAAAAGTATTAATAGCAAATGCTTTGGGAGAACTTTGTACTAAAGCTTTCGTTCTAAATGAAACAACTGTAATATTTTATTGGATATTTGGTATAAGTTATATGCTACAATTGTATTTTGATTTTTCTGCTTATAGTGATATGGCTATTGGGCTTGGAAGAATATTTGGATTTAATTTCCCCGAAAACTTTAATTACCCATATATATCAAAAAGTATAACCGAATTTTGGCGTAGATGGCACATCTCTCTTGGTACATGGTTTAAAGATTATGTTTATATTCCTCTTGGTGGTAATAGAGATGGTAAATATAAACAAATAAGAAATATTTTAATAGTATGGTTATTAACAGGAATATGGCATGGTGCTAATTGGACTTTTTTAATATGGGGATTATTGTTTGGAATTATTCTTATAATAGAAAAAATATTCCTTAATAAGTTTATGGAAAAATTACCATCTTTTATAAAAAGAATATATGTTTTATTTATTGTTATGATATTATTTATTATATTTAATGCTGAGAATATGTCAGTGGCTTTGACTAATATTAAAGGATTATTTGGTATGAATGGTGAAATTTTTGTTAATGATTATACACTTCATTACTTAAAGAGTTATTTACCATTACTAATTATTGCTTTTTTTGGGGCTACTCCTTTTATTAAAATATTAATAGATAAATTAAGAAAAAATAAATATGCAAATAACATAATTAATATTTTAGAACCAATTTTAATAGTTATGATATTAGTAGTTGTTACTTCTTATTTGATAGACAATTCATATAATCCATTTTTATATTTTAGATTTTAAGGAGGTTATACATGAACGATAAAATTAAAGATATTGTTGTAACTTTAGCTTTTCTTTTTACTATAATTTCATTATTTTTTATTAATGTTATAAAAAAAGATACTGATATTTCTATAGCAGAAAGAAGAAAACTAGCTACTATGCCAGAATTAACTACTAAAAGTTTGTTTGATGGTACATATTTTAAGATTTTTGATTCCTATGTTACGGATCAATTTGTGGGAAGAGATACTTTCAGAAAAATTAAAATAGATATAGAATTATCTACTAAAGGTGAATATAATAATTTATATATGTATGATGATTATATTGTTGAAGAAATATTTCCTTTAAATACTAATTCTATTAATAATTTAACAAATAAGATTAATTATATAAAAAATACATATTTGAATAATAATAGTAATATATATTATACTATTATTCCTGATAAAAATTACTTTGTTAATAATGGTAATTTAAAACTTGATTATAATAAATTACAAGATATGATGAAAAGTAATTTAACAAGTCTTAATTATATAAATATATTTGATAAATTAACACTTGATAATTATTATAAGACTGATACTCATTGGAAACAAGAAGATTTATTTAATGTTGCAAATACTATTGCTAATCAAATGAATTTTGATATAACTAATAACAATGTTATAAATACTGTTACTACTTTTAAGGGTAGTTATGCTGGTAGACTATCAGTAACTAAAGATATTGACACTATAAAAACTATATCTAATCCTTCTACCATTAATAGTCGTGTGTATAATTATGAAACTAAAAAATATACACAAATATATGATTATGATAAACTAAAATCATTAGATAAATATGATATATATTTATCAGGAGCATCTTCTATTATAGATATTGTTAACCCTACTTCAAATAGTAATAAAGAATTAATTGTTTTTCGTGATTCTTATGGCAGTAGTTTAATTCCTTTATTAATAGAGGGTTACAAGAAAATTACTGTTATTGATATTAGATATGTTTCTTCAAGGATTTTGCATAATTATATAAAATTTAATGATCAAGATGTTCTTTTTATGTATAGTATATTAACTATAAATAACAGTTTTTCTATGAGATAAGGAACATTTAAATTATATTATTTTATTTTCTTGGCAATGTTTAGTTATTTACCACATAAAATTATCATCAGCTTTAAATCCTATAAATCATTAGTTTTATATTTTCTCTTTTATATAGTAATTCTAATCATTTGTTGTATAATGTATGTGGGTGTTGTACTATGAGAAATAATAAAGAAAATCCATGGACGTTAAAAATATGTGATTTATTAAAGAAAGAATTGGATAATAATAAATATGAAGTGGCTTGTTTTGAGAAAATACCATATTCTGTTTTTATCAACAGTTATTCAGAAAATAATGCAAATATAGATATTATGAGATATGAAGTTGATTTGTTAATAAAAGAAAAAAGAGGTAACTGCTCTATTCCAAAATTGATTATAGAAAGTAAGTATGGTGAAATTACCACTCATGACACTATCACTTATAGTAATAAGGCAAAAGCACATAAAGATTTATATAGTGGTTTAAGGTATGGCTTAATGATAGGAAATAGTAATGAGTTGGGTGTTTCTCCTTAAAAAATGGAGCAGTTAAGTAAACATTTGCTGATAAAAATAGTTTAGGCAAAACGTGTGTATGCAAACTAAAACCCTCAGTAAAAACTAAGGGTTTTATTAATTTTATCTATATTTCTTTAATTTAGGCATTTCTTTATATTTTTAATTTGTTTTGATAAATAGTCAATGCCAATAGCTGCCAGTATAAAGATAGCTACTCTAGGAGTATAAGTATATCTATTCATAGCTTCAATTAGTAAGTACACAACAAAGTATGCCGATAATAAAATAATAAATAGGTTTACTCTTTTATCATATTTGTTTTTTATTAAAGAGAAAAGACCAATTATAGCCAGAATGAAAACAACTATATATACTTGCTCATTTATGGCATTTAGATATTCATTTACCTTTTCTCCTGACATTTTCTTAGAAAAAATAGTTATATTTTCATTATTCAGATAATCATTTGACCAATATAAGTTGTTGTCAGCCCAAAATGTTTTAGCCTTAATGGCCATTAACTTGGAAAATTGAAGAGGATTTTTAATAGTTCTCTCCTTTATAACTTCTAGTTCTTGTTTTCGATTCATCAAATAAATCAAATCAGCTTCACTATAACGACCTCTACTCTCGTAGTTTGTTCCTAAGACAAATTTCCACAATGGATCTTGATTATCAAGACCATTTTTGCTTAAATTAAATGTTTCAAAAGCAAAGGAACAACCTTTTGTAATGATAGTATAACTTAAGATTAAGACTAGAGATTTTAAGAAAATCGTTTTAAACTTTTCCGACTTATAACAGATACAAAGCAAATAGGCAATTATTGATAGGATGAAAATTATACCTTCTGGCCGCATAATATTTCCAATTCCAATTAAGATGCCGGCTATTAAATATTTTATAATTGGTTTAGTTTTACAAAAGTCTTTCTTTATAATTAGGTATAGAGCCAAGAAGAAAAGAAAAGTTGGGACATGTTGATTGGTTAGAACTGTTGTTAGAAGGACTGGATGAAGATAAAACATGTATGCTAAACTGCTTGCTTTAGCAACTTTTTCATTTAATAAATCTTTTACTATTAAATAGATTAATACTGTTGTTCCGGACAAAGCTAAGCAGTTAACTATTTTCAAAAAGAAGACACTGTTGCATATTTTTAATAACATAGCTTGATAAAAGACATGCCCTACTTGATAACCCCATTTTATAAAATAGTCTAAATCGGTATAACTTAAATCCCCTACTCTTAATAATTTAGAGGCTTGATACATAACTAGAAAGTCGGACTCTATTGGTGGTTTGATTAACATAATTGCTAGAAGTTTGCTTAACATTGATAAAATAAATAGTACTAGGGAAAATTTGGGTACTTTTATTTTGAAAGATACAAATATGATAATTCCAAAAATTATTATGGTGTAGATATATTTTTCAGCAATTAGAAATAATAAAAATACTAGACTCAAGGCCAAAAGTAAAAAAATTAATGGCCAAGTAGATATTTTTATTTTATTAAAAAAACTTTTCATATTTTTCCTTCTTTCTTAATAGTATTGTATCATGTGTTTTACTCTTAGACAAAATATATTAGATTTGCGATGGGATAGTGAAACATTAAATACTCTTGAATTTCTAAATTAAAATTAACACACTTAAAAAAATAATTTGAAAGCTATTTATTTTTTTTTGGATTTGTAGTATAATTAAATTACATCTTATAAAGAGTGATGGAGGGACTAGCCCTGTGAAGTCACACCAACCTATTAATTTAGGTGGTAATGCTAGATCTATAAGGTAACTTTGAACACTCAAGAAACGAAAAGTTACTTGGGTGTTTTTTTATAGGATGTAGAGAGGAGGATACGGTAAATTTATTAGAATTTTTCTACAAGATTTGAGAGGAAATATTACTAATTATTTAAGGAGGTTTTTATGAAATTATATAGTAATGAAATAGTATTTAGAGGTCATCCAGATAAGGTATGTGATCAAATAAGTGATGCACTTTTAGATGAATGTCTAAAACAAGATAAGAATTCTAGATGTGGGATTGAGGTTATGGGAGGAAAAGGAAAAATATTTGTAACGGGCGAAGTTACTTCGAAGGCTAAACTTGACGTAGAAAAGACTGTAAAGAGAGTGTTAAAAGATGTTGGCTACAGTGACAAGTATGAAGTAATTGACAATTTAGGTAGACAGAGTGTGGACATTGCTCTTGGTACCAATGATGAAGTTGCTGGTGCTGGAGACAATGGTATGATGTTTGGGTATGCATGTAAAGATACAGAAGAACTATTACCTACTGCCATGGTTATTTTACAAAGACTTAGTAAAGAGTATGACAAACTTAGAAAAGAAGATAGCCGTTTCTTAGCTGATGGAAAAGCACAAATTACTGGTGTTTATGATGATGAAAATAAACTTTTAAAGATTAAGACTTTTACTGTATGTTATCAAAATACAGAAGAAGAAAGAGATGAAACAGATAAGATTATTAAAGATATTTGTGAAAAGATTTCTAAAGACTATGATATAGAAATTGAAGAGTTTTTAATTAACCCAACTGGAAGATTTTGTATTGGAGGATTTGAAGGAGATGCAGGACTAACTGGTAGAAAGATTGTTGTTGATAGTTATCAATCTTTTGCTAATGTTGGAGGTGGAGCTTTTTCTGGAAAAGATCCTACAAAAGTTGATAGATCTGGAGCATATAAAGCAAGGGAACTTGCTAAAAGAATTGTCTTGTCTGATGATAAATATAAATGGTGTTTAATTCAATTATCTTATGCTATTGGAATAGATGAACCTTTAGCTATAGATATTAAAACTAATTTGGGAGATTTAGAGGCTGATAAAGCATTGTATGAAGAATGTACTCCAAAAAATATAATTAGAGATTTAAACTTAAAAAATATTTGTTATGAGGATAAAGCTAAATTTGGGCATTTTGATAAGTAATTATTTGAGACAAACTACTGAGGTTTGTCTTTTTGATAGTTTTAGTTTTTATTTAGAAAGTGTTATACTTAATGTAGATAGGTTGTGATAATTATGGATAATGTTATGAAATTGCAGAAATTAATTGATGAGTCTAAAAATATTGTCTTTTTTGGAGGTGCGGGTGTTTCTACTGCTAGTGGGATAAAAGACTTTCGTGGTAAGAATGGGCTTTACAAAAAAAACTCTTTAAATATAGATGGTATGCCTCCTGAATATATGCTAAGTAGTGCTTTATTTTATAGTAAGCCTGATGTTTTTTATGATTATTATAAAGAAAATATGAATTGTACTGAGGCTAAGCCTAATGTTGTACATAAGTATTTGGCAAAGTTAGAAAAAGATGGAAAACTTGCTGCTGTAGTAACTCAAAATATTGATGGACTACATAAAAAAGCTGGTAGTCATAATGTTTTAGAAATACATGGTACAATATATAAAAATCATTGTATTGATTGTGGACGTGAGTATAAAGCTGATTATGTATTTAATAGTACTGGTGTACCAAAGTGTAGTTGTGGTGGTATTATAAAACCAGATGTTACTTTATATGGAGAGATGTTACCTGAATCTTTTGAGGTAGCAACTAAATATATTTATTGTGCGGATTTATTAATTGTTTCTGGTACTTCACTTACTGTTGAGCCTGCGGCTAGTTTAGTAAAAATATTTGGTGGTAAAAACTTAGTAATAATAAATGACTCGCCTACTCCTTATGATGATATTGCTAGTTTAGTTATAAGAGATGATATGGTGGAGATCTTTAAGAAACTAAAATAGAATGACTTTTTTCAAACAAACGTTTTACTTTTTTGTGGTTTGTATGATATCATATTATTGGAGGAAGTAAAATGGATAAGGTTTATAATAAATTAGTAAGAGATAATATACCAGAAATCATTAGAAGAAATGGTGAAGAGCCAGTATGCCATGTATTGAGTGAAGATGAATATTGGGATGCCTTATTGAAAAAAGATGAAGAAGAACTAATTGAGGTAAAAGAGGCAGACTCTATTGAAGAGAGAAAAAAAGAACTTGCTGATAAGTTAGAACTCATTAGGGCAATGGCTGAGTTTAACGGATTTACTTTAGATGATATTATAAAAGAGGCAGAAACGAAAGCTAGTAAAAATGGGGCTTTTCAAAAGAGATTATTTTTAGAGAGAGTTGTTCCAAAAAAATAAAAGAAGAGTTACTACTACAGTTCATTTGAATGTAGAAGCACCCCTTCTTTTTTTACTTTCTTATCCTAAGATACCTTTAAAAACTCCAAGTGAAAGAATACCCATGATTATTCCAGCTAATATTACTCCACCCATTACGGCGATTACGCTCTTCTTGAAATCCATGTCTAGAATTGAAGCTGCTAATGTGCCAGTCCAAGCACCAGTTCCAGGAAGTGGAATTCCAACAAATAGGAATAAAGCCCAATATAAGCCTTTACCGGCTTTTTCTTGTAGTTTTTTTCCACCGGCTTCACCTTTTTTTAGACACCAAGTAAAAAACTTGCCAATGTATTTCTTGTCACAGCCCCACTCTAGGACACGACGAGCAAATAAATAAATTATTGGGACGGGTAACATATTACCTATTATTGCTATGACATATGATTGAAGAAGTGGTAGATTATAACCTATAGCGTAAGGAATTGCTCCACGTAATTCAATTAATGGTACCATTGATACTAAAAAAACTATTAAATACTTTTTTAACATAAAATAAATCACCTTTTATAATATTATCAAATTATATTAAATTTTGAAATGTTTTATGTTATTTTTTTCAATAAAAAGATATCTTTACATAAAATGTGAGTGCTTAATATTTCTGTTTATATTATAATAATTGTATGAAGGTGGTGTAATTTTGGAAAAGCTTACAGCGGCAATGCTTACGGATAAGGGAATTTGTCCTACTTGTTATGACAGAGAACATGATAATTGTTTATATGGAGATAATACAGAGATGATGTTATTTGAAAATGATAAGTTTGAATGTTTTTTATGTGGTAATCCTAGAGCGACTGGACATACGATTATTTCATCTAAAAAGCATTACAAAGATATGATGGAAATATCTGATGATTTATGTAGAGAGATTTTTGTGTTTGCTAAGGGAGCAATGAATATAATAAAGGATGTTTATGAAGCAGAGAGTGTTTATTTATGTACTATGTGTGATGGTCCGATGAATCATTTTCATGTACAGTTGATACCAAGATATAGTTTTGAAAAAAGGGGTTCTTTAAATTTTGTTAAAGAAAGATTTGAATATGTCAAAGATGAAGAGAAAATAGAAAAGTTAAGACGTTTATTAAATGATAATTAGTTACTTTGAAGTATAAAAAAAATAGTTGATAACCGCAAACAAAATCTTATATATATTTGAAATGTTAATAATTATGTTATGTGTTTGATTCGGAGTATTTCTTAACACTTGTGTTAGTAAAATACATGACTTTTTAAAGACATAAAATACTTTATATTATATAATTATTGTAGGTGATTAATTTGAACAATAGTGTTTTTGCAATTATAGAAATTGGAAGTAGTAATACTAAGACTCATGTATATGATAATGGGAAAGTTATATATAATGGGGTTATGACAATAGAATTTAAAAAGAATTATGCTATTGATAAGAAAATAGTAAAAGATGATTTAAATAAATTATATGAAATTATTGAGGAAGTTTTGGAATATACTAAAAATATTTATATTTTTGGTTGTAGTATTTTTAGACTTATTTCGGATGATGAGTTAAAAGAAATTAATGATACGTTGAGTGAAAAATATGGTTTAAAAATTAGAGTTGTTTCACAAGAAGAGGAAGCTTTGTATACAGCTTATGGGTGCTACAACGATATTGAATATAATGGTAACATTGGTATTTTTATTGGTGGCGGTGGTTCTGTTGAGTTGATCGTTGTTAATAATAAAGAAATTGTAGAAAAAAAGTATTTGAACTTTGGAGTTGTTGACATTACCAATAAGTTTGAAACATTGAAAGATGATATAGCGAAGTGTAGTTTTGAAGAAGTTACTTCTTATATAGATTCTTTAATTGGAGATTTGGAGATAAAATGTGATGTTTTGATACTTGCTGGTGGAGATCATCCTTTTTGGTATAATAGTGCTCATTATAAATTAAAAGAAAATATCTTATATAATAATGATAAACAAAAATATATGCTTGGTATTAGAACTAGTGATAAATATGATAGAGATTGTTTGAAGATTTCACTTGATGAGATAAAAAATAATAGTAATAATCCATTATGGTTTAATGGTGCTAGAGCTATGAAGATGCTTACTAATGTCATTGCACATAGAGTTCATGCAAAATATATTGTACCAACAAATATTAATATGGAAGATGGACTGGTTGATAAGATTGCAAATAAAGAAATAGGACAATAATTTACTGTGTAGATAGTTTTATGTAAATTGTTTACTTGTTTTAATGGTAAACTTGATATAATAATTTGTTGTATAGATAAATATGCCCTACTCATAATAATAAATGATATAATATATGAAGAAAAGATGGTTGAAAAACTATTTTAGAAGGAGTGTTTATATGGAATTTAGGGAATTAAGTGAAAAAGAATTTGTTTCATATTTAACTAAGAGTGAATTAGATAGTTTTATGCAATCTCCTAAAATGGATATAAAAGGAGTTTGTTCATACTATGTTGGAGTTTTAGATGGTAAGAAAGTTGTTGCTGCTGCTAGATTAACTTCTAGAAAGAATAGATTTGGATATAATTATTTTTATTCACCAAGAGGATTACTTCTTGATTATAAGAATGAAGAAGTATTAAGTTTTTTTACAAGTGAGATAAAAAAATTTATTAAAGAAAAAAAAGGATATGTATTACATATCGATCCAAATATCTTATGTAAAAGTAGAGATGCTAATGGTGAAGTTACTGATGAATATGATAATACTGATATAGTTGAAATACTAAAGAGACATGGTTATGTTCATGCTGGATATACAGTTGGATATGATACAAGATATCAAGTTAGATGGCAGTATGTAATAGATTTGGAAAATAAGACATTTGATGAAGTTGTTAAAGACTTTAAGCCACATCATTTAAGCAAGATTAAGAAAGCAGAAAAGTTTGGTATTATTGTTAAAGATATTGAGTATGATGACTTACCTACTTTTAAAAAAATTACAGAACAGACAAGTAAGTTGATTGGTTTTTCAGATAGAAGTTTAGAATATTATCAGGAGATGTATAAATCTTTTGGTAAAGATGTTAGATTTTTGATTGCATATTTAGATGTTGTTAAGTATAAGAAACAGATTACAGAAGAATTAGATGGTTATAATAAAAAGTATGATAAATTCTATAATAAAGAGAATAATAGTGCTAAAGAAGTTAAGAAGAATATTGATGTACTTACTAATAGATTAAGTGAAATATCAAAGTATGATGAAGATATGATACCAATATCTGCTTCAATGTTTATGTTATATGGAGATGAAGTTATTTACTTATTTAGTGGTAATGTTGATAAGTATAATAATTTTTATGCACAATATTTAATTCAATGGATAATGATTAAATACGCGGTTGAAAATAAGTATAAAAAGTATAATTTCTATGGTATTAAAGGAGACTTTAGTACTGGTAAGAATGCCGATGGAGTTTATGAATTTAAGAAGGGGTTTGGCGGTCATGTAGAAGAGTTAATTGGAGACTTCTACTTACCTATTAATTGGTTCTACTACTTTAATGAGTTAGTTAGAAAGATACGTAAATAGAGATAGAGGATTGTAACATATAGAGTTGGAGCTACAGTCCTTTTAATTTTGGTTTGAGCGAAGATTTTGATTTGATTTGGATCTTTTTTTGTGAGAATTTAATTTTGAATGAAGACTTTATTTTGATTGAGATTTTTATCTTGAGTGTATTCTTTTGTTGAGCCTTTTATTTTGATTCAAGCTTTTTTGAATGTATGTTTTGCCGTCTGGCTAATTATAAAAATGATAACGTTGCGTTTTGTAAACATTTTTAGGTTGACAGAAATTTTTTACTATGTTATCATGGTGGCAAGTCGAGTGAGTATGCATAAGATTTATCGAGCTGCATAGGGTATAGTCCTACACGAACAATAAAGTACGGAGTCACTTCATTTTTTGAAGTGATTTTTTGTTTGCTCGACTAGAATTAAACCTTTGGTTTTATGAGTACTTATGTCATATAATAGTTTTAGGAGACTAAAGGATAATAGAAAGGATGTGATTTATTTTATGGCAATAATTGAAGTAAAAAATCTATCAAAAAGCTTTAAAGTAAAAATTAAGGGTAAAGGTTTTAAAGGTAGTCTTAAATCCATGTTTAAGCCTCAATATAAACAAATAAAAGCCGTTAAAAATATAAGCTTTAAGGTAGATAAAGGAGAAATGATTGCTTTTATTGGGCCTAATGGAGCAGGAAAAAGTACAACTATTAAGATGTTAACAGGTATTCTTTATCCTGATAAAGGAGATATAAAAGTAATGGATATTGATCCACGAAAAGAAAGAAAGAAATTAGCTTATAATATTGGAACAGTATTTGGGCAAAAGGAACAATTATGGATGCATTTAACTCCATATGATAATTTTAAGTTTTTTGGAGCTATTTATGATATTCCAGAATTTGCTTTGGAAAAGAAAATTGAAGAGTTAAAACAAGTTTTTGAATTAGATGAATTTATTGATACGCCTGTTAGAAATTTAAGTTTAGGGCAAAGGATACGTTGTGAAATAGTCGCTTCCTTAATTCATGAACCTAGCGTGTTATTTTTAGATGAACCTACAATAGGTCTTGATCCAGTCGTTAAAGAAAATATCCGTACATTGATTAAACGAATGAATAAAGAATATAAAACGACAATATTTCTAACAAGTCATGATGTTTCAGATATAGAAAAGTTATGTAAGAGAGTTATCATTATCAATGATGGTAAGGTTGTGTTAGATGATACAATGGAAAATTTAAAATACCATTACTTAAATAAAAAAATTGTTGAAGTAAAAATGAGAGAAAAAGTAAATTTAGATGATGAAGATGGTCTAACAATTTTAAAAGACAAAGGATATAATTTAAAGATTGAAGTTGATACAACGAAAAGAAGTGTTACGGATGCTTTAAAGTTACTTAATCCTGATAATATTGTTGATATAAATATTTCTAATACACCACTTGAGGATACAATCAGTGATATTTATAAGAATGGTGAGAAAAGATGAAAAAATATTTCTTAATATATAAGTTTGAGTTGATGAGTAACTTACAATACATTCTTAATATTCTAGTGGGATTTGTAGGATTTTGTGTTTTGATGTTAATATTTTATAACTTATGGGGATATTTGTATGCTGATTCTACACAATTGATCAATGGTTATACTATGAGTCAAATGATTTGGTATGTTATTATTACGGAGATTTTATGGATGTCATTAGGAGGAAGAAAATTATGTAAAAAGATTGCTGATGATGTTCGAGGTGGAAATATTGCCTATAATATTAATAAACCTTATAACTATGTGTTGTATTCTGTTTTTAGTCATTTAGGTAACGTTACAATTAAGTTTGTTCTATTGGCAATAATTGGTTCATTCATTGGAGTTGTTTTTCTAAAGGGATTGCCAGATATAAGTGTTTTAGGAATACTACTTGTATTTATTACAATGGTACTAGCAATGCTTATAAGTACATTGTTGATAGCTTTTATCGGACTTATTTCCTTTTATATTGAAGATGCAAATCCATTGTATTGGGTATATAGTAAATTTATTTTGGTACTTGGAACGATATTTCCAATCGAGTATTTTCCTGCAAGTTTGCAGCCAATAATTTCTTATACCCCTATTTATGTTGTTTCCTATGGACCAGCAAAGTTATTTGTAAACTTTAGTTTTAGTTTATGGTGCAGAGTTATTGGTGCACAGATTATTTACTTGGGACTTACATATTTATTGTGTTCGTTACTATACAAGAAAGGGGTGAAAAAGCTTAATGTTAACGGAGGTTAAAAATCAATTAAAGGTAAATTTCTTGTCTGTTAAATATGCGTTGATGAGAGAAATGTTAAATAAGACAACTTTTTTAATGAATGTTATTTTTATGATTCTTAATAATGCGTGTTTCATTGTACAGTGGATAATATTATTTTCGTTAAAAGATAACATTGGAGGATATGGGCTAAAGCAAGTATTACTTCTCTGGGGATTAACTTCAACAACATTTGGAATTTCACACTTTTTCTTTGAAAGTGCATATAAGTTGTCTGATACTATTAATACTGGAAAGTTGGATGCGTTTTTAGTACAGCCAAAGAATGTTTTGTTGACGGCAATAACTTCTACTATTTCAGCTTCAGCAATTGGGGATATATTATATGGCGTAATAATTGTATTTATATATGGATTTTCAGTAAGGGTATTCTTACTATTTGTATTGTTTGCGATTACAGGAAGTTTAATATTAACATCTATTGCGATAATACTTGGAAGTTTAAGTTTTTGGATTAATAAATCTGACTTTATAGCAGATACTGGCAATAATTTAATGACACAATTTTCTACATACCCAGATGGAATATTTAAAGGGGTTGTTAAAGTATTGTTGTATACATTAATACCAGTTGGATTAACTGTATATATACCAGTTTCTGTTATAGGAAAATTCAATGCATATTTGTTCTTATTAGTAATAGGAGTTACTGTTCTATTAGTAAGTCTTTCTTTCTTAATATTTTATAAAGGATTAAAAAGATATTCTTCAAGTAATTTGATGGTAGCAAGGGCATAAGTACAAAATTAAAACTTTGACTGTGTTGGGTCAAAGTTTTTTGTTGTGGGAGGATTTGGTTTCTTCAGGTGAGAAAAATAAAAGATGACTAAGTGGTGATTTTTTTTAGTATAAGTGGAAAAGCTTGTAAATTTGTGATTTAAATAGAAGAATGTGTTCTTTTGACAATTAGTTTTCTAATCCAATCAATAGGAATAACTGTTGCGGCTAAAAGAATGGTAATTTGAATTTCTTTTAAGGTGAGGCCAAAGGCTCTAAATAATTCTCCACCATAATAGATTAGATATAATTGAACTATAACGATTATTAAAGTTACGATTAGGAAAGCTTTATTTTTGAAGATGTTTGAGAGAATATTTATTCTAGTAGTTCTAGCATTGAAACTATTAAATATTCCCATAAATATAAATAAGGCAAAGAAGGCAGTCATGAAATACTTATCAGTAGGATCATATCTATAAAATGAACGAATAGTACTGCTGGTTAAAAATATTAAACATAATATAGATGAATAGATTCCTGTAAAAAGTATTTCACCATACATATATTTGTTTATAATTGGTTCTTCTTTTTTCTTTGGTGGTTCATTCATATAAGATTTTAAAGGAGGCTCATAGGAGAAAGCAATTCCAGCTAAGGTGTCCATTATCATATTGATCCAAAGCATTTGAACTATTGTAACTGGAGTTTCAATACCAATAAAGGGACCTATTATAGAAAGGCTTACGGCACAGAGGTTTATAGTTAATTGAAATATGATGAATTTTCTAATACTTTTAAATATTGTTCTACCAAACAGAATAGCATTTGAAATAGATAAGAAATTGTCATCTAAAATGACTATGTCACTTGCTTCTTTGCAAACTTCTGAACCTGATCCCATAGCAAAGCCAACATCGGCTTTTTTTAGAGCAGGAGCATCATTTACTCCGTCACCGGTCATACCAGTTACTAAGTTTAATTCTTCAGTTATTTTTACGAGGCGACTTTTATCTTGAGGAAGGCTCCTTGCGACTACTCGTAGATTTGGAATAATCTTTTTTAGTTCTGTGTCTGTGTAGGTTTCTAATTCTTGATGAGTTAAAACAATATCAGATTCGCTAGTTACTAGTTTTGTTTCTTTAGCAATACTTAAAGCAGTTTCTTTACTATCCCCCGTTATCATGACAGTTTGGATTCCGGCCTTTTTAACAAGTTCAATGCCTTCTATGGCATCTTTTCGGACTTCGTCTTTTAGGTAAATAATTCCTATTAAGGTTAGGCGACTTAGTTCTTCGTAATGATAATTGTCATTATAGGCTAAAAGAATGGCTCTAATTCCATTACTTGTTTTTGTTTTAATATCATTTATGAGAGTGTCTCTTTCTAGAAGTGTTCTTTTTTTACCATCTAGGGTTAAGTATGAAGTACAAAGTGGCAAGATTTTTTCGGGGGCACCTTTTATGAAATTAGTTGGCGTTTTTAGAGCTAGGACTGTTGATGAGTATTTTTTGGTACTGTCAAATGGGATTGTTTTTAGTTTTTTGATATTTTTTTCTACTGGTTTTTTGATAAATTTAAGAATGGCTCTATCAGTAATATTTCCGCCAACAATATTATTTTTATCATCATAATAGCTAGAGTTATTATAGATACAGGCATACTTTAAATAATTTGAAAATGTTTGGTAGTTTTGGAACTCTTTTTCAGAAATAAATTCTTTTTTTTCACCAGTTAGAATGCTTACTACTTCAAGTTGACCTTTGGTTAGAGTACCTGTTTTATCAGTAAATAAAATATTTAGGCTGCCAGCTGTTTCTATACCTACTAGTTTGCGTACTAAGACATTGCTTTTTAACATTTTTTTCATATTCGATGAGAGAACTAATGTTATCATCATAGGTAGTCCTTCCGGTACAGCAACTACTATTATTGTGACACTTAGTGTAAGAGCGTAAAGAATGTATTTAAACATTAGTGGGATATTAGTTACAGTAGTTATGATGTCTGCTAGAATAAAGCTATTTTGAACAACTATTTCTGAAAATAGATACGAGAAGCTGACTAGTGCGGCACTAATATAGCCAATAATACTGATGGTACTTGCTAGTTTTCGAAGGCGTATTTTTAGAGGACTGTCAGGTGTTGTTTCTTGTAGTTCTTGGGTCATTTGTCCATAATAAGTACTATCCCCTACTTTTTTCACTTGCATTAAGGCTTCTTTGGAATAGACTACGGTTCCTCGATAAACTAAGTTATTTATATTTTGATTTTTAGTTACTTCGATGCTTTCACCATTAAGACTTGATTCGTCAACTTCTATCTCTCCTGAGATGATAATACCGTCAGCTGGAATTCTATCACCAGATTGTAGTATTACAATATCATTAACTACTATTTCGTCTATAGGTATTTCTAGAATTTTATTTTCTCTTTTTACTTTGCAGTTAATTTTTGATGATTCTTCTTGAAGCCTTTCGAAGGCAGATTCACTACCATATTCTGAAATTGATGAGATAAGAGATGCCACTAAGATTGCTACTACGATGCCAATTGTTTCAAACCAGTCAAAGTCATGAAATAAAAATATAGTTTTAATTGCTAGAGCTATAAGTAGAATTTTAATAATTGGATCAGCTAGAGTTTCTATAAAAAGTTTAAAAAAACTATTCTTCTTTTTACTAGTAATTGCATTAGTTCCATATTTCTTCCTACTTGCTAAAACCTCTTCATTATTTAGTCCTGTATACATAATTTCCTCCTTGTTGAAATATATGATGAAGAAGTTGATTGTATGTATATGTGTTTATTTTAGACTTTTTTTGTGGGTGAACTTGATATTTTTAGATATTTAATTTACATGTTTTTATAATACATGATATAATTGTAGATAATAAGGGTTGTGATAGTGTGAGAAAAGTCGAATTACATTTACATTTTGATGGTTCAATAGATGTTCCATATACTAATCAGTTATTGGGTTATGATGCAAGTAGTGAACTAATTGATACGGACTCATCTAGTTTGAGTGAGTATTTGGAAAAATTTAAGTTGCCTATAAAACTATTACAAGATTTAGATAATATAGAAATGTATGCTTACTTGCTTGCTAAGGCATTAGAAAAGGATGAAGTTATTTATGCAGAAGTTAGATTTTGTCCATTACTTCATATAGAGAAAAATAGTATTGATGATGTTGTTGCCGCTATGAAAAGAGGATTTGCTAAAGTAAGTTATGTTAAAATTAATTTGATTTTTTGCATGATGAGAAATTTTAGTTTTGAGGAAAATTATAAAATAATCGAACTTACAAAGAGGTTTTTAGGTAAGGGTGTTGTTGGTATTGACTTAGCTGGAGATGAGGCAAAGTATAAGACTGGAGACTTTAAAGAACTTTTCGAAATTATTTCTAGAGAGGGGATTCCTTTTACTATTCATGCTGGTGAAGCTGATGGATATGATAGTGTTGTTGATGCTATATTATTTGGAGCTAGACGAATTGGTCATGGGATTAGAAGTATTGAGTCAGAAGCTGTTATGGGTAAGCTTTGCCGAGAAAAGATTGTGTTAGAAATTTGTCCTACTAGTAATATTAATACAAAGGCTGTTTTAAGTATGGAAATTCATCCTATAAAGAAATTGATGGACCATGATATCTTAGTTACAATTAATACGGATAACAGAACAGTTTCAAATACTACTTTAAATAAAGAGTATGAAGAGTTAGAGAAAGCTTTTAATTTTACAGAGGAAGATTTTGTTAGATTTAATTTGAACGCTATAGATTGTGCTTTTATTAGTGAGAGAGAAAAAGCTGAACTTAGAGTAAGACTTATAAATGGAAAATAAAGAATTCATTTTGTAGATTCAGGGGGTGTTTAGTTAAAACACGAGGATACAAGATGAATTTTTTTAGTCTTTTTTAGAATTGTGTGATAAACTAAGTAACTAGAGGTTTTCATAATTATGTGGGGAGTTTGATGGTTTGAGACTTTTGTAATTATGTGATAATTGAATGACTAGAGGTTTTTTTATGAATGATATATTAAAAAAATGTAATTTATGTCCAAGAAATTGTGGCGTTAATAGATATGAAAGTGTCGGTTTTTGTAAAGCTGGTGCTAAGATTAAATTAGCTTATTATAGTTTGCATCAATGGGAAGAACCCGTTATTTCTGGAGATAATGGTTCTGGTACGGTATTTTTCTCACATTGTAATTTGAAGTGTATCTTTTGTCAGAATAAAAAGATAAGTACTGGTGGATATGGTAAGGAAATAACTAATGATAGATTTAAAGATATATTACTAGAACTTCAAGATAAAGGGGCACATAATATTAATTTAGTTACCCCTACTCATTATGTGCCGCAGATAGTAGAGGTTTTAAGTGAAATTAGAAATAAAGAGTTAACAATACCAGTTGTATATAATACTAGTAGTTATGAAAATGTTTCTACTATTAGATTATTAGATGGACTTGTTGATATATATTTGGCTGACTTGAAATATTTTGATGATAATTTAGGGTGCAAGTACTCAAACTGTAAAGATTATTTTGAGGGTGCTAGTTCGGCAATTGATGCTATGTATGAGCAAGTTGGTAAGTTTGAAATAGTAGATGGATTAATGAAAAAAGGTGTTATTGTTAGGGTGTTAGTATTACCAGGACACGTAGATGATAGTAAAAATATAATTAAGTATTTATATAATAAGTATAAAGATAATATAATTATTAGTATAATGAATCAGTATACTCCAATGGAAGTAATTGAAGAGTATCCTAATTTGAATAGAAAAATCACTGATGAAGAATATGATGATGTAATTGATTATGCTTGTTCTTTAGGCGTTGAAATGGCTTTTATTCAGGAAGGAGAAACTCAAGATAAGAGTTTTATTCCAGATTTTGACTTTAGTAATATTTAGTGGATGGATTAAGAATTGTTTATTATAATTGAAGTAGCATTGAAGATGATTTAGATTTGTGTTTAGATATTAAGAAAGGAGAATTTAAATGAAAGGTTTTAGAATAAATCCAGATAAAAAGTTGGTATCAGTTATAATGGAAGGATTAGAAAGAAAAGATGGGCACTGTCCTTGTCGCATTAATGTAGATGATACTACATTGTGTCCTTGTGATGAGTTTGTTAATGAGAAAATTTGTAAGTGTAAATTATATGTTCCTATTGAGAGTTGTGAAAAACATATAGAAGAAAAAGAAAATGCATAAGATGTAATCGTTAGTGTAAAAACAACTGAATTTTACTAGAAAATGCCCTTAATTGATAGAATTTATGGCATTTTTTATGATTTTGAACTTTTTTTAATAACTTCTATTTGATATTTTTCATTTTTATGGTATTATAAACGTATGTTTGGAGGTAATTATGAAGAAAATAAAATTATTTTTAGCAATTATAATGTGTTTATTTGCAATGCCATTAGCTGTTCTTGCAGATGAAGGTAGCGATGACAATGCAGAAGTTACTTCTGGAGAAACAGAGGTTCAAGAAGAAGATAATAGAGTTAAAATTTATTTCTTCCGTGGAGAAGGTTGTCCACATTGTGCTGATGCTGAGGAATTCTTTAATAGTATTGAAGAAGAATATGGTCAATATTATAAAATATTAGATTATGAAACTTGGTATAATAGTGATAACGCAGCTCTACTACAAAAAGTTGGTGAAGCTCGTAAAGAAGAAATTACTGGTGTTCCTTATATTTTGATTGGTGATAAGTCTTGGTCAGGATATGATGATTCATTTGCCGATGATATTAAAGATACTATTAAGTCTGAATATGAAAAAGCAGTTGCTGATAGATATGATATAGCTAATTATGTTGATTTTACTAATGCAGCTGGTAGTGTAACTGAAGCAGCTAAGAAATCTAATGATGCAATGGTATTAATAATTATATTACTTGCAGTTGCTGGTATCACTTATGGTGTTGTTGCAGCTAGAAAGAAAACAGTATAATTATAATAGAAGTTTAGAAAAGAGTCCTTATCGATGACTATCATCTTTAAGGATTCTTTTTTTGTACTTTTTATAGGCTATGTGGTTGTAATATTTTCTTTTTTATTGTTGACTTTCAGTTCAAAATAAAAAACTATGTTGTTACATAGTTTCGTTAAGTTTTTGTTAAGATTTGCCTTTATTTTATTGAGATATTGTTAATGTCTGACCTACTGTTAGTAAATTTGATGTTAGATTGTTAGATGCTTTTATAGAATCTACTGATATATTGAATTGTTTTGCTATAGACCATAAGGTATCACCATTTTTTACTGTGTAAGTAAATTGATTTGAAGTATTGTTATCTTGAGAAGTTATTGGAATTCTTAGTTCATCCCCTATTTGAAGATTTACAGAAGATAAGTTGTTGAATGCTATTATGTCATTTACTGGTATGCCATATTTTTGAGATATTTTCCAAAGGCTATCTCCTCGTTGGACTGTGTATATTAAATATGGTGTTTCTGGCTCTTGGGGTTGTGTTGGAGTTGTCGGTATAGTTGGCTCTGTTGGAGTCGTTGTTGATGATGCTGGAATATAGATTTGTTGACCCGGTAGCAATGTGTTAGTAGTTAGATTGTTTAGAGTTTTTATAGCTTGGACTGTAGTTGAAAATCTGTTTGCTATTCCGTATAAAGTATCACCTTTTTCCACAGTATATGTGGATACGTCTGGATATGTTTTTTCTGCAACAAGTAGAACTTGGCCTATTTGTAGGTTGTTGGAAGTTAAGTTGTTTAAAGATTTTAGTTTTTGAACTGTGGTTGAGAATTGGCTGGCTATGCTATATAAAGTGTCGCCTCTTTTTACTGTGTAGTAACCTTCAACTATATCTGTTGTTGGAGGAGTATATGAAACGTTAGCGTAATCAGCAATGGCTTTTACAACTCCTTCTACGTAGTCAGTTAGATTGTTTTGTAGTTTAGAGGCGTCTTTAGCATTATCGATAAAGCCATATTCTACAAGTAGTGACTCTAAGTTGCCAGTATCACGAATAATGAAGTAATAGTCCTTGTTTGGATTTTCTGGTAAACGACGTTGATATACTTTTCTTTCTATTTGGCCTGCTGCTCCAATATTATCTAGAGCCATTTCAGCTAGAGTTGGGTCGTTTCGAAGGGCGTAGACTATTTCAGCACCTTCGCCACCTGCCGAGTGCCCTTGCATCTGGCAATTAACTTTTTATTTTTCATATTCTTTTTACATATTCAATCAGTTTCCTGACTCCAAGAAACTGATATAACATGGCTTTAGCTTGTGTTTAATCCTTATTTGTTTCTTCTTTTTTCTTACCTTTTCTTCCATTAGGATTATGAATCGGATATCTATCTTCATATGTAAATGAGCTTTCTGGTATAACATCATATTTATATTTAATTATAATATTTCTGTCTTTATCGATTTGAATCTTCTCAATTAACATATCATATAATTCTTTTTTTGATTTTTTTAAATTTAATAATTCCTTAATCTTTTTAGTATAGTCTGGAAGAATATTAGAACTATTTTTAATTCTATATACTTCCATTTTTTGTTTTTCAATTTTATCATTAACTGCTTTCAACTTATCATCATATTCTTTTGATAATTCTTTATACATTTCAGCAGAAATAACTTCTTCACATCTATCTTCATAAAGTGTTGACAATCTTTTTGTTAATTTATTTTTTTCTATTTCATATTTTTTTATTACTTTATAAATTTCATCAGTACTTTTACCTACTTTTTTTGAAACTTCAGCATTTAATTTTTTTATATCTAATTTTTTTATATAGATTTTAATATTCTTATTTATTACTTCTAACAACTGTTCTTCTAAATAATCATACGGATAAAAATGTGGATAACATCTAACCCTTTTGGGATCTCTAGAATATCTATTACAATTAATTTCCCAATAATCTCTTTTTCTTCTATAATAAATAGATAATCTATTACCACATTCTGCACAGTATATTTTACCTTCTAACAATCTTTTAGGTCTATTTACTTTTATATGATAATTTCTATCATTATTTTTCCTTATTGATTGACAATATTCAAAGGTTTCCTTATCAACTAATGCTTCATGCGTATTTTCAACTACATCCCATAATCTTTCATCTAATGTTATTTTTTTCTTTGATTTATAACTAACTTTTGTTTGTGTATGTTGAATCATATCACCAGTATAAACTCTATTTTGTAAAATTTTTCTAACTGTAGATATATTCCAATGATCTCTATCAATTAATCTTGTTGAATAATTAGTCTTTTTATATGCACTAGGCGTTGGTACACCTTCCTCATTTAATCTAGTAGCTATTTCTGATGGTCCAACTCCATTTGCTCTCCATTTAAATATTTTTTTAACTATTGGTGCTGTTTCTGGATTTGGTAAGAGATGCCCTTTATCTTCAGGATCTCTCATGTAACCATAACTAGGTAAACTCCCAATAAATTTACCTTTTTTTCTTTTTTCATTTAATACATTTCTAATTTTCACAGAATTTTGTTTACTATAATAATCATTACATGCAATTATAAAAGTTGAAGAATCATTACTAGCTTGATTTTTAAAACTATCATATGACTCTAATATAGATATAAATCTTATATTATTTTCAGGAAAAAATGTTTCAATATAATATCCTGTCATAACATGATCTCTACCTAATCTGGATAAATCTTTAACAATTACACAATTTATTTTTTTATTTTTTATATCTTCCATAAGTCTTTGAAATCCAGGTCTTTCAAAATCAGTTCCAGAAAATCCGTCATCAACATATTCATTAACCAAATTATAATTATGACACTTAACATAATCTCTTAATAACTCTTTTTGATTAGTAACACTTTCACTATCTGATTCATATTTTTTATCTTTGTCTCTATCTTCTTGAGATAATCTTATATAGATTCCTACATCAAAATTTATATCAGTCAAGTAATTATTATACATTTTAACCTCCAATCTTAATTACTCGATTAAAATTAAGACAAATGTATAATAACACTATATACAAAATAAAACAAAACTGCGATTTAAGTAGCATTATAGTTTTGTTTTTCCTTCATTATTTCATCTATTAGATATCTCAAAATAAGATCTTCAAAAGTTATTTTTTTGTTAATACTTTCATTCATATCAACACCCATTAAAATAATATGTCTGCATCAGCAAAACATTCACCTGTTATATTAAAAGATTTAATGATACCAATATCTAGTTTTCTTATTTCTTCTTTTGTTAATGTGTCAACATAAGATATTAATCTTGATTTATCTAATACTCTTATTTGTTCTAAAAGTACTATTGAATTATATTTTATACGCTCAGATTTAACTAGTACATGAGTTGGTAAATGATGTTTAGACTTAACCTTACTTGTTAAAGGTGCCACTAATACTGTTGGACTATATTTATTTCCAATATCATTTTGAATAATAACAACTGGTCTTGTTCCATTTTGTTCACTTCCAACAATAGGATCTAAAGAAGCGTAATAAATATCTCCCTTATTTATCGTATTCATCTTTAATCTCAACCCTATATATAGTTTTTGGTTTTGTATTATTAAATAAAGACCTTAAATTCAAATTATTATTTTTATCTAAATAATTATCAATTAATTTTTGTACATCAGCCTTAGCTTTTTTCATACTCGTTTGAGTATGATCCATAGTTATTTCATATTCAACTTTTACAGTTACTCTATATCTTTTTTTCATCTTAAAAATCCTCCTATGTAAAAAACACAGAATTTCTCCTGTGTCTAATATTTCTTTATTTTTATAACTGACATTTTTCTAAGTACCTTCAGCTGAGGATTTCATCAAACGATTGAATAGCTATTTCAATCTCACAGGAATTTCACCTTTCTGAGGTTCTCTCCGAACTGTCCCCATTGCTTTAGACTGTGGCTAGACAGGAGTATCTTTAATTCTATTATTAGTCATCGCAAATTAAATGCTATTTAATTTTATAACCAAATATTAATCGACATGCGTATTTGTTAAAGTGCTCTTAATAATAGGAAAGTATTTGATGAATGAGTATTTAATTTTCAAAGAACCTCTGTTTCAATCAAAAAAAGAAACAGTGAAAGGTTTTACTCCCTCTCAACTGTTTCCTCACTAAATTTGAAAAATATACCCACTTAAACTAATTTTTTTAAAATTTCTTTTAAATTATTTTTAGCAACAGTTAAACTTTTTGAAATATTCTTTTGTGATATACTTTCTAACTTTGCTATTTCTTTTTCAGTTAATTCATCAAAGTAATATAATTTAATTCTTCTTCGTTGCACTTCTGGTAACATGTTAATTGCTTTTCTTAAATCTTCTAATGATGTTTTTCTTATGATTAAGTCTTCTATAGATTCTTGTTTAAATAACATTCTATTATTCAAAGTATGTTCAGTAAGTTCAGAATGTTCTATATGTCTATCAAATTCATTTAATTCTTTCAAATCATCAAGTTCAAATCTATTCATCAAATCAAATACTTCTTTAGTTACCTCTACTTCGTTATATTTATTGTTACTTTTAAATATTATGTAATAGTTATTATTAATTATTTTTAAGTTATATGGATTATCCATCTTTTTTCTTCTTTTTGGTCTATCAACCATTTTTATATCCTCCAATCAATTCGTTTTTTTTGAATTGATTAGAGGTGGGCCTCTACAACTTAGAATTGTATTTGTACAAACAAAAAAGACGTCAGACAAGGTAATCCTTTTAAGGATTCCTAATCTGACGTCAACAAAACTAGGGCTAGTAAAATTAGAAAAGACTTTTTTACTAGCAATATATATTATTAATTTTTTCCTTTTGTTCTTTCTAAAAACTATCCAATAATATTTTCGATTTATCTTTTTCATAGGCAAAAACTCCCCTGAGCAAATGCCTTATATGAGAGTTTTGTCTTATTACATAATTAAAACGAAAAATACATATAATATGTATAAGTTATAGCATTATTCTTTTAACCTACTAATTATATTCAACCAAAACAAACCCCTATTACAATATCACAGATGTTATATGTGGCATTGCAAACATTAAATTCCCCTCAAAATTTAATTGGTTGCTATAATAACACAAACATAGTGCGAAATATGTCGAATTATGTCTAAAAGGTAATTTTTAAGGTATGAAATGTCATTTTAAACGCAAAAATTGACTTTTTAAGCACAAAAAAGCAGTAAACCTAACATTTACTGCTATAATTTAACGTTCATACAAACATACTTTGCATAAGTCCTTTTTTTAATTTAATTAATTTATTTAACAATTTATCTTCTAGTAAAATTTTAGTTTCTACTGATGATAAATATTTGTCTATTCTACTTTGATCATTATAGTTATGAACTTTTACTTTTATTCTTTCAAATGTTTCCTTATTAACAATAGCCGTAGCTGATGTTCCAGCTATAGATTGTAAATATGGTGAAATATATTCCATTAAGTAATATATATAATTTGAATTAAATTTATTATTTGGAATTATTGCATTAATTTGCTGATTGCAAGATCCATCTACTTTTATAACTGCATTTTTACCTATACTTGCTATACATGTTACTAATATAGAATTTTTAGGAACAAATCTTCCTTTTTTTAATCCTTCTTTTGTTAAAGATGTAATTGAATTTGAAATATCTCTTTCATAATTTATATCAGTTGGAGTAATCCATGCAATAGTTCCATCATTCCAATAATTTTTATTTTCTTTAGATGGGGTTGTACCTGTAATAATAGTTCCCAAATCTTTAATTTTAACTTCACTTAAATTATTAGAAGAAAATATCTTTTGAATAAGTCCTTTTTTAAATAAAGAAGATACTAAAAAAGACTATACAAACATGTTTTGCATAAGTCCTTTTTTTAGTTCTTGTAATTTATCTAATTTATTTTGTTCTAATCCTAATTTTTTATCAAGAGAGCTAAATAGATTTATCATTTTTATTTGTTCCTTTTCTTGGGGAACTTTTATAATCATGTCTGATATCATTTCCATTCTTACTGAATCGACAGTATTTTTAGCACTCATTGACATAGCCCTTTTATAAAAAAAAGCTGAAAAATAATAATAAACATATTTACCTAAAACATTTTTAAAATTATTTAATACATAAACTCTTTGATGACAATCAAATTTTCCATTTTCATAAAAAAATACTTTACCGATATTTCCGTCACCAATAGTTAAAACAGCTTCGCAATCAAATATATAATTATTGCTTCTTTCTATATTTTCAGAGCGAATATAGAATGGATATATTCCATCATCACATTTATCTTGTGTATTACTTTTACCAGTTTGTATATTGCATATATCTTTAAATTTAAATATATTATAGTTTTGTAAATTATTTAATTCATTTGAAATTGTATTTTTGGTAAATAACTTAAGGTCTTCAATTTTCTTTGATTGAAGATTAATTTTTATGTCAATTAATTGCATTGTTCTTGCAACTTTAGTTTGTTCAGAAGTACTAGGATAACAAAATGATAATTTATTTAATCCTGCTATTGTTAGTGCTTTTTGTGTCGAACCAATAGCACTATCTAGTAATTTCTTTTTATTGAATTCAAGATTATATTCTAAATATTCTGAATTTTGCTTTATATTTTTTAACCATATTAGGTTTCCGTCTTTAAAATAAAATTTATTGTTGTTTGGTATTCTGTATATATTTCCTAATGTTCCAACACCTGTAACAAGTATATCATTTTCTTTAGGAACACCATATTTAGCTTCTATTTCTTTATATTTTTCATCACTTATATACAATAAATCTGATACTGGCTTATTTAATTTTAACTCACTTATTTCCTTGCCTCTATAAAACGGAATACCATTATCTGTATAATCTGATAAATATATTCTTTTACTAGATGTTAATTCTGCAACATCAGATAATTTTAAAGCATTATATTCATCATTAAATTCTTTAAATCTTAATTTAGGAACATTCATTTAACCACCACTTTTCAAGTCCTTAAGTTTAATAAAAAGATACTAAACTAACTACATATAATTATATCATATTTTTTAAAAATTAAATCATCAAAAAGAAAAAGCTATTTATTTGCTTTTTCCTGAAATACTTTGCTTACTAGATCTATACATTTTTTCTTTTGAGAATATCTTGGATGAACATATAAATTTAAAGTAATATTAACATTAGCGTGTCCTAACAATTCACTTACCGTTTTATAATCACATCCTAAAGAAATACAATTTGTTGCAAATGTATGTCTTAGGGAATGAAAATTGAAGTGTTTTATTCTTAATTCTTTTAATGTCTTATTAAAATATTTTCTATATGTTCTTGGCTCAATATATT
>ERZ827512.614-NODE-614-length-44926-cov-4.291547_pt1 | contig 44926 bp, 34 predicted proteins | sample MGYA00519916_ERZ827512 | MGnify/ENA primary metagenome ERZ827512 (study PRJEB31778, sample SAMEA3449335) | human gut metagenome | biome: human gut; feature: human-associated habitat; material: faeces | place: United Kingdom | collected 2010/2012 ... | reverse complement strand
GTTTTGCCCAGGTCGAGCAGTTGGCTGCCGAACGGGGATGGAGGATGAAAGAGGCCTCGCTTGCCGAGCTGGATCAGTTATGGAACCAGGTGAAGGATCAGGAAAAGGCCGAATGATTATTCAGCAATTCTCAGGCGGGGTTTTGCCTGTGGAATAATAAAAAATTGGAGGAATTTACAATGAACAAGACCGAACTGATTGCCGTTGCCGCTGAGAAGGCCGGCCTGTCCAAGAAGGATACCGAGGCCGCCATCAACGCCGCCATCGAGGCCATCAAGCACTACGTGGTGAACCCCGTCGAGGCGCGCATCGCCTCGCTCGACCTGCCCGAGACGCTGTACATGGAGACTCCCGAGCCCCAGCCCGTCGAGGTGCTCGACGGCTTCCGCAAGCTCGACGAGGCCGGCCTTGCCGCCTTTATCGCCGATCGCGGCCTTGCCATGGACGAGGCAGACATCGCCTTCTGCCAGCAGTACTTCCGCGATGAGGACCGCGACCCCACCATCACCGAGATCCGCGTAATCGACACCTATTGGTCCGACCACTGCCGCCACACCACTTTCGGCACCGTCCTGGACGACGTGACGATCGACGACGCCGTGGTGCAGCAGGCCTTCGACCGCTACATGGAGATGCGCCATGAGCTCGGTCGCGACGCCAAGCCCGTCTGCCTCATGGACATGGGCACCATCGGCGCTAAGTACCTTAAGAAGACCGGCGTCATGACCGATGTCGATGAGTCCGAGGAGATCAACGCCTGCACCGTCAAGGTGAAGGTCGATGTCGATGGCGAGGACCAGGACTGGCTGTTCCTCTTTAAGAACGAGACCCATAACCACCCGACCGAGATCGAGCCCTTCGGCGGTGCCGCCACCTGCGTGGGCGGCGCCATCCGCGACCCGCTCTCGGGCCGCAGCTATGTGTACCAGGCCATGCGCGTCACCGGCGCCGGCGACCCCACCGTCCCGGTTTCCGAGACGCTCGAGGGCAAGCTGCCGCAGCGCAAGCTCGTGACCACTGCCGCCGCCGGCTACTCCAGCTACGGCAACCAGATCGGCCTTGCCACCGGTCAGGTCAACGAACTCTATCACCCCGGTTACGTGGCCAAGCGCATGGAGGTCGGCGCCGTCGTGGGCGCTACCCCGGCAAACCACGTTCGTCGCGAGTGCCCCGCCCCCACCGACAAGATCATCCTGCTGGGCGGTCGCACCGGCCGCGATGGCATCGGTGGCGCCACCGGCTCCTCCAAGACCCAGAACACCGAGTCCATCGAGACCTCGGGTGCCGAGGTCCAGAAGGGCAACGCCCCTGTCGAGCGCAAGCTGCAGCGCCTGTTCCGCCGCGGCGACGCCTGCCGTCTGATCAAGCGCTGCAACGACTTTGGCGCCGGCGGCGTCTCGGTCGCCGTGGGCGAGCTTGCCGACGGCCTGTATGTCGACCTGGACACCGTGACCAAGAAGTACGACGGCCTGGACGGCACCGAGCTCGCTATCTCCGAGTCCCAGGAGCGCATGGCTTGCGCCGTCGCCGACGGTGACGTCGAGGAGTTCATGGGCTACGCCGCCGAGGAGAACCTCGAGGCGACCGTTATCGCCAAGGTTACCGCCGAGCCGCGCATGCGCATGGCCTGGAACGGCGTCGCCATCGTCGACCTGTCCCGCGAGTTCCTCAACTCCAACGGTGCACCCAAGCACCAGGTCGCCCACGTGTGCGCCCGTAGCGTGTGGCAGCCCAGCTGGGCCGGCACCACGCTTGCCGAGCGCATGACCTCGCTCGTCACCGACCTCAACGTCGCTTCCAACAAGGGTCTTTCCGAGCGTTTCGACTCCACCATCGGCGCCGCGACCGTGCTCATGCCCTTTGGCGGCAAGACGCAGCTCACCCCAAGCTCGGCCATGGTCGCCAAGTTCCCCGTGGACGGCGAGACCACCACGGCGAGCGCCATGGCATGGGGCTTCAACCCCTATCTGATGGAGGCCGACCAGTTTGCGGGCGCCTACCTGTCCGTGGTCGAGTCCATCGCCAAGCTCGTGGCTGCCGGCTTTGAGCACAAGCGCGCCTATCTCTCCTTCCAGGAGTACTTCGAGCGTCTGCGCACCGAGGCCGAGCGCTGGGGCAAGCCCACGGCAGCCGTCCTGGGTGCCCTCATGGCCCAGGTCGACCTGGGTGCCGGCGCCATCGGCGGCAAGGACTCCATGAGCGGTTCGTTTGAGGACGAGACCGGCGAGCTCAACGTTCCGCCGACCCTGATCAGCTTCGCCGTCGCCGTGGGCAAGGCCGCCCGCGCCGTCTCGCCCGAGTTCAAGGGCCTCACGCACCGAGTCGTCCGCATCGCCCCCGCCACCTATGGCGAGGACTACCGTCCCGACGCCCAGCAGCTGCTCGCCGCGTTTAACGCCGTCGAGGCGCTCACCGCCAACGGCAACGCCCTGGCCGTCTCCACGCCCGGCTACGGCTGCGGCGCCGAGAGCCTCTTTAAGATGTGCGTCGGTAACCAGATCGGTATCGAGCTTGCCGAGGATGTAGACGTGGAGAGCCTCTTCACCCCGCTCTACGGCAGCTTTATCGTCGAGCTCGCCGAGGACGCCGAGCTGCCCGAGGTCGCCGACGGCGTTGTCGTCGAGCCCCTGGGCACCACCGTCGAGGGCTATGTCATCGACACCGGCTCCGAAGTCATCGAGCTCGCCGAGCTCCAAGAGGCCTGGGAGAGCGGCATCGAGGGCGTCTTCGCCTACCGCAGCGCCGGCGAGACCCCCGAGGTCGAGACCATCGACTTCCGCGCCAAGGATATCCACGTGTACGGCGGCGCCAAGATCGCCCGCCCGCGCGTGATCATCCCCGTGTTCCCCGGCAACAACTGCGAGTACGACAGCGCCCGCGCCTTTCGTGCCGCCGGTGCCGAGGCCGACACCTTCGTGATCAACAACCTCACGCCCGAGGCCGTCGCCGAGAGCACCCACGAGCTTGCCCGCCGCATCCGCGCAAGCCAGATCGTCATGATCCCCGGCGGCTTCTCGGGCGGCGACGAGCCCGACGGCTCCGCCAAGTTCATCACGGCGTTCTTCCGCGCTCCCGAGGTCACCGAGGCAGTCCGCGACCTGCTCAAGGCCCGCGATGGCCTGATGCTGGGCATCTGCAACGGCTTCCAGGCCCTGATCAAGCTCGGTCTGGTGCCCTACGGCGACATCGTCGACGCCACGCCCGATGCGCCCACGTTGACGTTCAACACCATCGGTCGCCACCAGAGCCGTCTGGTGCGCACCCGCATCTCGTCCAACTTGTCCCCGTGGCTGTCGCAGTGCAGCCTGGACGACCCCTACACCGTCGCCATCAGCCACGGCGAGGGCCGCTTTGTCGCCAATGACGAAGTGCTCGCCCAGCTGATCGCCAACGGCCAGGTCGCCACGCAGTACGTGGGCGAGAACGGTAAGCCCAGCATGGATCTCTCCGTCAACCCCAACGGCTCCGCACTCGCCATCGAGGGCATCACGAGCCCCGACGGCCGCGTCCTGGGCAAGATGGGCCATGCCGAGCGTCGCGGCGACAACCTGTACCGCAACGTGCCCGAGCATGTCCCCGGCGATAAGTTCATGCCGATCTTTGAGAGCGGCGTGGCCTACTTCGCTTAAACCTTTCCCATCGGGTACAATCCCTTCGGGTAACAACACCCGCCACCGACACATCCGGTGGCGGGTTCTTTTTTGCTTCGCGCATGCAGGAAGGACATCATGGAAAGCCGCAAGCCGTATCTCGCCACCCTGCCCGGACTCATCCTGGGCTGTCTTGTTTGCTGTGCACTCTGGGGATCGGCCTTTCCCTGCATCAAGATCGGCTACGCACTCTTTGGTATCCCGGCGCACGATAGCGCCTCGCAGCTGCTCTTTGCGGGCTTGCGCTTCACACTTGCCGGCGCCCTGGTTATCGTTGGGATGAGTGCGGCCCAACGCCGCCCCCTCATTCCGCAGGCTCGCGACATCAAGCCCATCTTTGTCTTGTCGCTCTTCCAGACTATCGGGCAGTACTTCTTTTTCTATCTGGGCCTCTCGCGCGCCAGCGCCATGTCGAGCTCCATCATCGAGGCCAGCGCCAACTTCCTCGCAATCCTCTTTGCCGCCCTGGCGTTTCGCACCGAGAAGCTCAATACGGCCAAGGTGCTTGGCTGTGCACTGGGCTTTGCCGGCGTCGCGCTCGTCAACCTTTCGGGCGCGGATGGCACCTTTGGCTTCAGGCTCGATGGCGAGGGCTTTATCCTAGCCTCCACCGTCGCGGGTGCCCTTTCGACCTGCCTGATTGGCATCTTCTCGCGCGAGCACGACGGCGTCTTGCTTGCCGGGTGGCAGTTCTTGGTCGGCGGCCTGGTCCTCACCGCCATCGGCTTTTTGATGGGTGGCGCGCTCTCCCCCACGGCGATTGCCCCCGCCATCGCGCTCATCATCTACATGGCGCTTATCTCCGCGGTCGCCTACTCGCTGTGGTCGCGCCTGCTTGCCGTCAACCCCGTCAGCCGCGTCTCGGTCTTTGGGTTTATGAACCCCGTCTTTGGTGTGCTGCTGAGCGCGCTGCTGCTCGGCGAAGGCGCGGGCACGAGCCCCGTTACCGTCATCGTTGCCCTGTTGTTGGTCTGTGGCGGCATCATCATCGTCAACAAACCCAAAAAAGCCTAGCGAGCTCACCTTTTTAGGGAGGGCATTCGCATACTTTAGCTTGATGGAGCACACTGGTTCTCGTTGATTTCGTACCGAGTCGCGGCGGCAGACGCCCGTCTTGCCGCACCGCGCCTGGGCATTATGGCCGGTGGCCCCCACAAACGCAAAAGGGGCGCACGACCAAACACGGTCGTATGCCCCTTTTCTAGCGTATTTGTACGCCGGCTTTCTTTTTCTCGGCCTTGACGCGATAGAGCTCCGCATCGGCAGCGCGAAGTAAGTCTTGCCAGGTATCAACACTATCGCCGACCCGCGCGCAACCGATGGACATCCGCAATGCATACGGCACCTCGGCATGCGCGAGCTCGTCGTTGATTGTCGCGCACAGATGCATGATATCCTGTTCCGCCGCTGCCTTTTGGAGCACCACGAACTCATCGCCACCATAACGCGCGATAAAGCCACCAGACGCCGAGCAGACATCCTTGAGCGCCGTCGCAACAACCTGAAGAGCATGGTCGCCCTCCACATGTCCATAGCGATCGTTAATCTGCTTAAAGCCGTCAGCGTCCATCATAAGCAGATATACATCTTCGGCCTGATCCACATTTGAAAAGAGCGACAGCATATAGGTCTCAAAACGGTTGCGGTTGTTGAGTCCAGTCAACGGGTCAGTCGAGATCAGTTGCTCCTGGCAGATGATATAGAGCAGCAACATGCTAATCATTATGCCGACACAAAGGCCAGGCACCGAGTATACGATCTGAAAGGTACCGCCCACCAGGGCCGGAATGGCGAAAAATGCCAAGGTTCGATAGATAGCCTTCGTCTGCAGGCTCTCGACCCTACGAGATTGCACAAACGCATGCAGGGACGTATGTATAACGTAACAGTAGCTGACAATGGGCTGGATCATATAGGCAAAGCCGCGACGATACACGCCCTGCGAATCGATATAGAACAGGGCGTGCGTCCAGTAACTGGCAAAAGCCAGCACGACCACCAGAGCCGTAGGCAACGTTACAAGCACCACCCTATAGCGCGAGGTCACAAGGCGAGAGCCCTGCATCGTCTCGGAATAGATAAACCAAATGAGACACGCGATGGCAAAGAGCGAAAACGAAACCGCGTTGGAAATCCAGTTGGCAGCAATACCCAACGTGCCGTCCGCACCATCCGAAAGCGTCCAGATCATATCGAATAATATGTACGCGGCAGAGGTGTAGCCAAGCATGCTAAACAATAGCTGCAGGGTGCTCGAGAACAAAGAGCGACGACTTCGCGCGGCAAGCCCGATAAGAACAATCATGCATAGCAGGAATATCTCAATCTTGAGTGCCTTAACCACTAGACGCCATCCCTTCAATATCCGAATGGTCAGAATCGCCCAATTCGAATCAGGGCAATAAACACCCCTTTACTCCGCAGGGGTAAAGGGAATCATAGCAAAGCGCCCGAACATCACTGCAAAACAGTTTCTGTTCGGGCGCTCGGACGACGCGAATTGCACGCCGGAATCAATTATCGGTAACGGCCGTTACTCGCCATCGATGTCGGTCGCGACGGCCTCCTCGATGGCCTCGACACCGGCAGGCGACAGGTCCTCCTTGCCCTGGCAGAACTTCTTGTCGACCCAGCCGGTCAGAATCGGAGCCATGATTGCCGTGATGATAACGGCAGTGGCGATCTGGGCGTACGCGGTGGGCGCAAGCTCGGCGTAGCGCGGCGCGACCTCGGCGAGAGCAACCGGCGTGGTCATAGCCGTGCCGGCGATGGTGGAACAAGCCACGGCAGCCTTGCCGTTACCACCGCACAGGCGCTCGAACGCAAAGGTGATGGGACCGACGACAAACAGCGTGACAAGGCCCAGCAAGATGCCGGAAATACCACCGGCGATGAAGCTCGAAAGGCTCATGGACGCACCGAGCTGAAAACCAATTACAGCGATCGCGGGATTGGCGCCGGGAACCAGCAGGTTCTTGATAAACGGGAACAGGTTGCCCAGAACCATGCCGATAACGAGCGGCAAAATGGAGCCGATGATAGTACCGACAGGGATGTTGGCAAGACCCGAAACACCAAGGATGATCATCGTGACGGCGGGGCCGGCCGTAAAGAACAGGATACCGACGGCGCCCTGCTCGGACTCATCGCCGAACTCGCCCATGATGCCCGTATAGAGCGCCATGTTGCAAAACGTAATGCCGCCGATGATAGACACGGAGCTCAGACCCAGGAAGTTGTCGTTAAAGAAATATGCCACGCCTAGGCCGAGAGCCGCTGCGACGACCAGCTTGGGAATCAGCACGACGATACCGGTCTTGATGGCGCCCGGCGTGGACTTAAAGCTGATGCCGGCGCCCACGAACAGCAGGATCGCGGCGACGATGGTATTGGAGCCACCGCGGCAGGCAGCCGTAAAGAAGCCGCCGATCTCAAAAACCTGCGGGCAGAAGGTGTTGAGCAAAAGACCGACGATCATCGGATAGATCATGATGTCGCCCGGGATGCGCGGAACCTTGAATTTCTTTTGCTCGTTGGCAGTCGCTTCCTGTGCCATGAAACCCCCATTTCCGCTGACGCGGAACAAAAGCCCACGTCATGCTTTGCTACAGTAAAGTTTGACCATGGTACCAGAAGAAATAGACCAGCTCGGTGAAAAATTCGACAAGTTGGGATGGAACGAGATTCAGCGCCCGCGACGCCACCCCTATATAAGGCTCAAGACAATATAGAGTACGATGCCCGAGACGCAGCACCACAGCATCGATTTTGTCTTGACCGCCACGACCACGACGCCGACGGCCGCAATCCAGGGAACCAAGGCAGGCCAGAGTCCCGCGTCGAACGCGCCGGGGCTCACCAAGTCGTTGGCGACCAGCGCGGCAAAGGCAGCGGGCGGGATATAGCCCAGGGCCTCGGTAATGCGGGGCGACAGGGTCCGCCCGCGCAAGGCGAACGCCGGCGCGATGCGAAAGAACGCGATAGCAGCCCACGACGACAGCCACAGAACCAAGAACTCGTTAACGGGCATCGCGGGCACCTCTTCCGTCAAATACAGCATCGCACGCCAACGCAATGGCAATGCCGGCCACGACGCTTGCCGGCACGGCAATATTCGTGAGGCCCAAGAACTTGCATACGGCGACGGACACCGCGCCCGAAACCGCCGCGACAACGTTGCCGCGCGACAGCCGCTGCGAAAAGAGCAGGCAGATAAAGAGCGAGGTGCAGACAAAGGCTGCAATGGCGGTGGGAACATCGACAACGGCGCCGACGATGGTGCCCATCGTACACGAAACGCCCCATGTTGCGATGAGGATCACGTTGAGCACAAAGGACTCGCGCGGGCCCCAATCCTCCCCTTCAACCAACTTGGCAAGCGAGATGCCATATGCCTCCTCGGTAAGTGTCGCGGCAACAGCCAGCGTCTGACGCTTCGAGGCACCCGTCAGATGCGGCGCGATCGATGCCGAGTAAAGCGCAAAACGCGAGGAGATGGCGGCAACGCTCGCGATAATCGAAGGTGCCGGCACGTCCGCCAGCCAAAGATTGCAGATCATAAACTGGCCGCTGCCCGTCACAAACGTGCTGCTCAGGGCAAAGACCATCCAGGGCTCCATTCCTGTCTGCCCCATGATCATTCCGCACGGCGCGCCTATTGCAACATAGGTAAGCATCACCGGCCAGACGGTTCTAACGATTTTGAACACCATACGCTTCTCATCCTGACAAGGTCTCCGAGCCGCATGTAGCGATACGGCAGAATCATCATCCGACAGCAACCGAGTTCACCTACAATTGCCACCGGATCGAAAGACACAACTTTTTAGGAAGTCATTATGACAGCTATCGATCGAGACCGGGCGCGCGCGGCCTTCAAAAGCTACACCGATGCCTACGACGCCACCAACCCACGCATCGCGCTCAAAATCGAGCATACGTACCACGTGGCCGAGGCATGCGATGCCGTAGCGCGCGAGCAGGGCTGGTCGTCAGAAGATATTGACCTGGCATGGCTTTGCGGCCTGCTACACGATATGGGCCGCTTTGAGCAGCTGCGACGCTGGGACACCTTTAAGGACGCCGAGAGCATGAGCCATGCGGCGCTGGGCATCGAGGTCCTCTTTGGCGAGAATCCCGCCGATGCACCCGCCACGACAAACATCCGTGACTTTATCGAAACCGGTGCGCATGACGAGCTCATCCGAGCGAGCATCGCCTATCACAGCGACTTTCGCCTGCCGGCACAACTCGACGAGCGTACACGGTGCTTCTGCGATATCGTGCGCGATGGCGACAAGATCGACATTATGCGCACCATCGCCGACAGCACCGTCGATACCATCCTCAAGGTGGATGAGGACGCGTTTCTAGCCAGTCGCTTCTCGGTACCGACGCTTGCCGCCTTTGACGAGCATCGGTGCGTCGCGCGCGACGAGCGCAACGAGCCGGCGGACTACCTGGTGGGACTCATCTGCTTTATGTTTGAGCTCGTCTATCCAGCGAGCCGCACGCTGGCGCGCGAGCAGGGCGATATCTACCGCCTGCTCGACGCGCCCTTTGGCATTACGCGGCCCTTTACCGACCCCGCCACGCAGGCGACTTGGAGCCGCCTTAAGGACGAGATGCGCGACTGGCTGGCGCGCGCCTAGCGCTCAAGCTGGGCCAGCAGTTCCTCGACGACCTCGACGGCATCGCCGACAACCTTGTACTGGGCAGCACCAAAGATGGGGGCATCCGGGTCCTCGTTGATGGCGATAATGCACTCTGCCCCACCGATGCCGGCAAGATGCTGGATGGCGCCCGAAACACCGATACTCACGAGAAGCTTGGGCGAAACCGATACGCCGGTCTGGCCAATCTGATGGCGACACTCCAACCAGCCGGCCTCCACGACAGGTCGCGTGCAACCAAGCTCGGCTCCCAGAGCCTCGGCGAGCCTTCGCATCAGGGGCAGATTCTTCTTGGAGCCAATGCCGCGGCCCACCACGACCAAGCGCTCGGCATCGGCGATCGAGGCCTGCTGCCTCCACTCCTCGGCGGGAATCGAGATCTCGACACGAGCCTTAGCATCATCCGCAAGCGATATCTGGGTGATCGTGCCGGAGCGGTCGTAGTCAAAGTCGGGCGCCTTAAAGATGCCGGGACGAACCGTTGCCATCTGGGGACGATGATTGGGGCAGACGATGGTGGCCATCAGGTTGCCGCCAAACGCCGGACGCGTCTGTTGCAGCAGCCCCGTCTCCGTATCCATCGAAAGTACGGTGCAGTCAGCCGTAAGGCCCGTCTGCAAGCGCACGGCAACGCCGGGTGCCAGTTCGCGGCCAAAAGCGGTCGCACCGTATAGGATGGCCTCGGGTTTGCGTTCGGCTACCAAATCGCAGATCAAGCGGGCGTAGACCTCCGCATCGTTTTGGCGCAGGCGCTCGTCGCGACAGGCCAGGACTTCGTCGGCGCCCGCGCAAACCAGATGCTCCAGGTCGCCGAGAGAACCCTCGGGACCCATACCGATCAGTGCCACCAGACGGCAGTCGCGAGCATCGGCAAGCTCGCGGCCCTTGCCCATAAGCTCATAGGCAACGGGAGTCACCGTATCGTGCTCGTCGGTCTGCGCGAATACCCAAATGTCTCGATATGCATCAAGGTCCACCGCACCAGCGGCCTCGTCACGCTCGATCGAGATAGCGTTGACAGGGCAGGCGTCGACGCACCCACCGCATAGGATGCAGCCGTCGGTTACGCGGGCGCATCGGCTGGGTCGCTCGCCTTCCACTACGATGCCGCCCGAGGCACAGGCGCGAACGCAGCGACCGCAGCCGATACAGGCTTCGCTATCGATAATCAGTCCGCTCATCTATGCCATCCCCTCGATAATCTTGGCAAGCTTTGCCGCCTGCTCGGACGCCGTCCCCTCAACGGCCTCGCACGTTTGGTCACGGTCGGGCACAAACGAGCGCACGACCTGTGTCGGCGACCCGGCAAGACCGCAACGCGCGGGGTCGGCGTTCACGTCGGCGGCACTGACCACGCGCACGTCCGCCTCCTCCGCCGCGCGAATACCGGCAATACTCGGCATACGCAACTGGTCAATCTCCTTGGCAGTCGTCATCGCGCACGGCATCTCAAGATAGACCGTCTCCTCGCCGGCATCGCAACCGTGAACGAGCGCCAGCGAGCCACAGGTCGTAAAGCCCGCGCTCTGCACGCAGCTCACGTCGGTCACGCAGGGAATATCAAAGGCACCGGCAAGCTCGGGACCAATCTGGGCCGTATCGCCATCCACCGCCATCTTGCCGCAGATGAGCAGGTCGAAGTCCTCGTCGAGCGCCTCGATGCCGCACTTGAGGGCATAGGTGGTTGCCAGGGTATCGGCACCTGCAAAGGCGCGATCGGTCAGCAGCAGCGCATCGTCGGCACCGCGGGCGATGCAGTCGCGCAGCAGCGACTCGGTCGCGGGGATGCCCATCGACACCACCGTCACGCGCACATCCATGCCAAAGCCGATAAAGTCGTCCTTCAGCGCCAGCGCGCATTCCAAAGCGCTCGCATCAAAGGGATTAATGACCGCCTGCTTGCCATCGCGCACGATGGTATTGGTCTTGGGGTCCATCTTGACCTCGGTGCTGCCCGGCACGGCCTTGACGCACACCACCATATGGAAATCGCTCATCTTCACGCGCCCCCTTTCTGGACGAGCTCATCCAAGAGCTTCTCCGAAAACAGGTTACCGCGACCCAGCTGCCCGGCAGGATCGAGCTGGAGCTTGAGCCGCGCCGACTCGACCATGGCCTCGTGACCGTACATCGTCTCCAAGAAGCCCGCCTTGATCTTGCCGACGCCGTGTTCTGCGGAGACGGCACCGCCCATGGCCGTGACCTCGGAAGCCCACTGGGCAAAGAGTTCTCCGCCGCGGCGATAATCCTGTGCATCGCGCGGCAGAATGTTCACATGCAGATGGTTGTTACCGATATGCCCCCAGGCGGCAGATTCAAGCCCACTTTCCGCCAGCGTGCGGCGATAGAGGGCGATAACATCGGCCAAGTGCGCGTTGGGCACCGACATGTCCGAACCCAGTTTGGTGATGGTGGGATCCATGCGGCGGCGCTCGTCGATGAGCATGTTGACGCTCTCGGGCACCGCATGGCGGAAGAATCGCTGACACTCGCGATCGACCTCGGTGCGCGCGACCCATGTCGCATCGTCACTGCCGCCCGCAAGCTCCAGTACCCACCCCAAGTGATACAGCTCCTCAGTCGCCTGGGCTTCGTCGTCGCAGTCGAGCTCCACGTAGACACAGACCTTGGCGTCTTTGTCGAGCGCAGGCAGCGAGGCAAACGCCGTCGACTGCTCGCGCTGGCGACGTAGAATATCCAGGGCGCCAGCATCGAAGTACTCGATGGCAGCCGCATGGGACAGGACGGGACGCACAGAATCGGTGAAGGACACGGCCTTGTCTTCGCTGTCGAAGAAGCAGCTCACGCCCCAAACGACCGCGGGTGCCACCTGCAGGGCAATCTCGAGTTCGGTGATGACGCCGATTGTGCCACACGCACCGATAAACAGATCGATGGCATCCATATCGTCAGCAACGAAATAGCCCGAAGCATTTTTTGTCTTGGGCATGGTATAGCCGGGAAGATCGAGCTCGAGTGTACGGCCCGCTGCCGTCACGAGCGACAGGTGGCGGCCCTGGGCAAAAGCCTCGCCGCGCCGAAGCTCAAGCAAATCGCCATCAGCCAGCACGACGTGGAGTCCCGTGATATGTGGGCGCATGGGGCCGTAGGCGTAGCTGCGGGCACCGGAGGCGTTACATGCCGCCATGCCGCCCAGACAGGCAGACGCCTCGGTGGGATCGGTGGGAAAAAACTGCTCGGGAGCCTCTTGGAACTCCTCGTAGGCCTCAAGCGATGCCTGGTCCCAACCAGCGGTCGGCAGCACCTTCTTGCTCAGCTGCTTGCGCAGCTCCGAGAGCACAACGCCCGGCTCCACGCGCAGCAGAAATTGGCCTTGTTCATCGCGGCGAAGGCCCAAATAGCGATTCATACGGGAAGTATTGAGGATATGCCCGCCGTGGGGCACGGCGCCGGCGGCAAGGCCGGTTCGGGCACCCTGAACCGTTACCGGAACACGCTCGGCATGGAGCTTTTCCAAAATGGCACGGACCTCGTTTTCCGTTGTCGGAAACGAGATGCTCGAGGCCTCGCCCGATGCGCGAGATTCATCGCGGCCATACTCTTCGAACTCGTCGGTGAAGGGTTTGATGGTTGCAGACACGCGAACTCTCCCTTTAGCTAACTACAGTGTTTGCAGGGAGATGTTACCGCATCGTTTCGTCGACGTGTTCGAGACCGTCTCCATAATTGGCGTTTTTTACGTTCGTGCAATTCGGCGAGCGGCTTGATTTCCTCGGCAGACGATGCTTTTGACACATATGGCCCCGCCGTCGCCGACCGCGCGATTGTCGCTCGAAAAAAGTTGGAGTATTTTTTGCCGCCTTTTACCTGCGGAGACGCCAATCCGTCAAGCATTTGGTCAGAAATTGGTCAAGTAGCGGCTGATAAGGTCGGCGTCGACAGCCAAAACCGATAGAAGTTTTGGCCCAGAAGCAGGGAGGTTCCCATGGCATATTACTGGCCCCAGTACGGCATCGCCATCGAAGTCGACGACGATCCCCATCTCCTGCCTTTCGACGAAGAGGCATTCCCCGATACGACGGTCTACCACGTTACCACCGATGTGATCTGCGACCCCGAGTCGTTCTCGGCGCTCGCCCACCACATCGCGCATATCCACGACATCGAGCTCCCTCCCGATTTCGACGAGCTCGTCTACTCGCGCCGTCTGATGCTTCACATGCTCTTTGGAGCGGACCCGTCCACCTTTGCGCGCGTCTATACCGCCAAGGATGCCGCATGAGCGCGAAGAAGCCACCCCACTTTGCAGGCCTGGGTCGTCGCAAGAAGCTCATCGTTGCCTGCTTGGCCATCGTCTGTGCCCTTGTCGCCGTAGGACTATACGTTTGGCAGTCGCAGCCCGTACCCGAGGCGGGCGCTTCGGTTACGACGGCCGAGGGCAAAACGCGCCAGGAAATCCAAGATGAGCTCGACGCCATCGTCCGCGACAACATGATGACGATTTCGGTCGCGCCGGTCGCTCAGCTGCAGGAGGACGGCAAGCTGCGCGTCAACGTGCAAAACGTCCAAGACAATAAATTTCCCCAGCGATTCCGCGTCATCCAAAACGACGAGACCATGTACGAATCCGGTGTGGTCGAGACCGGCAAGACAATCGAGACGTGCCCCGCCGGCGACATCAAAGAAGGCGAGGCGTACATCGAGATCCAGGCACTCGATGCAAAGACCCTCGACAGCCACGGCAATCCGACACGTGTCAAGGTACGGGTTGAGCAAACCGAGAACTAGCCTTCCGGCCGACACGGCACCGCATGCAATTCACCAGCATTCGTCCAATCATCGCGGGGACGGCCCGCGGCGAATAGAAAGGAACGACCATGGACATCACCAGGAACATGAACGGAGTCAGAGCGCTCGTCGTGGGCACAGGGCTCGCGCTCGCGCTCGCAATGGGCGCCGCCCCGACGCCAGCTATGGCAGCCGGGCGCGTTGGAACCACGAAGGTAATGGTCAGGACCGAGATCGACAACGTTGAGTTCAAAGTTCCGACGGTTATTCCCTTCGTCGCCAAGGCCGACGGCACGCTTCAGGGCCCCTCAGAAGACGCGACCACCATCGACAATCATTCGGCCTACGGCATCCATGTCACCAACATGAAGATCGACGCCATGAACACCTGGACCATTGCCGCCGACGCCAAGGCCGGAACCGCGCAGAACTCCATCGACTTTAAGGTCGGCCCCGACGGCGCGCTCCAGAACGCCAGCGCCGCCGCGCAAGGGACGGACCTCGATCTTTCCAAGAATGCAGCCTTCGACATGGGCTACCAGGGCATTGCCGGCGGCACGGACAAAATCAAGCTCAAGACAAGCGGAAACGTCGCCCGCGTCACGCGCGACATCTTCCGCGTAACCGGCGAAGGCGATCAGGTTGCGACGATCACCTGGACGGTCGAGCCCGGTGCGCACACGGCATAAGGCCGTCGCCCTGGCCGCCGCCGTCAGCATCCTAGCGTTTGGGCCAGCCATGGCCTTTGCCCAGCAAGAACAGGCGCAGGCCGCCACGCAAGTGACGGTCGACCTCTCGGAGCTCGACCGCGGCGACCGCGAGGAACCGTTGGCGCAGACAGGCGACAGACGATGGCTCTTGGCAGCAGGCGCCACAGCAGCAGGCGCGGGAACCGCCGACCTCGGTCTGCACATCAAACGCAGCCAGAAACAAAACACGGACAGGCCGCACTAAATTAGCTAAGGAGACCCCATGGCATCGAAGAACCTTTTGCCCGTCGTCGCACTCTGCGGCGCGCTCGCAACCGGAACGCCTGTCGCCGCTTGGGCGACTCCCGTCATGGCAGACTCCTTACCAGTAGCCCTAAGTTCCGCACCAAATCCGTCGAGCGCCATTGCGTGCGAGCGTTTTTCGATCGCACAGGCCGTGATCTCAACCTCGGGATGCCTTCGTCGTAATACGGACGGCTCGATAGTCGTGGATATCAAGCGTTCGAACAAGGCAAACGGCTCCCAGGCGGGGTGCGCCGTCTGCACGTGGCGCTCGGTTGTGCTCGATGCAGATGGCGATCCATGCAATTTAGAGCTGCGCATCGACATCGCTTCGGTCGATGACTCGGCGAACGGAGCGAAGGTCGCCTTCGACGGTGCGTTTTTCGAGAAAGGAGGCGGTATATGTCTGGGCTGCGCCGCCGCGAATGCAGACGATGCGCAGCCCACCCTCTCATTCACGGCATCGTTGCGGCTGACCAAAGCCGGTACCGATGTTATCGCGGCGGGAAAAGCGTCCCTGCTGTTCTACGCCGTCAGCACCAAAGACACAGACGCTCATTTCGAGAAGCCAGCCGGATCACTCAGCCTTACACGAGGGATAGAGGCAGGCCCTATTGAAATCGATGCCCACGCGCAAAGCAGGCAACGCATTCTTGCCGACCCGGCGCTTCTCGAAATGGAGTGGAACGGATCCGGAGCCATCGGAATTCTCCCCTCCGCGCTTGACGCCAAGACGCTCCCCCCAAACGACGAACCCATCAACGCAACCATACAAGAAGAGAGCGCGGATAAAGAAGCAGGTGCGGGCGACACGCCGTCGCCGACAAACGGCGTCCCAGCTTCTCTCGAAGCACCGAATGAGCCCGCTGCCGATCCAAACAATCCCGAGCTCGCGGACAGCCTGGGGCTTGCTGATCCTCAAGAGATCGATGAAGGTAACTGCTGCGTGCTTGCCGCGCTCGACCACACAGAGGTCATCGACGCTGCGAACATCGAAGTTGCCGCCGCCAATCAGCCCGTCCGCAAGTCGGCTATCATCGCATTTCCTGAATCCATCGAAGTCGTCTTTTTGCCATCGGGCGAGGTCGTGGCCCCAACACTGCTCACCTTGTTGGGCGCCAAGAATACTCGAAACGAAATTAAAAAGGTCACAGTTGTCGACCCCGCAACCACCGCCAAGCTGCGTCTATACGCCGTTGCCGCAAACGGAAGCACGACCCTGGAATTCGATGGCGACACACTTCTAGCCTGGCGACGTCTGGACATTATGCAAGACGTCTCGTACCAGATCGAGCTCGAAGGGTTTGATCGTGCCCGCGATGCCAATATCATCGCCGCGGCTATTGAATCCCCGCAGCGGCTTATGACACTGCGCTTTGAATACTATCCCTATGTCCCGACAACCACCTGAGGCTTAAATGCTGCGCATCATTCCTAATACCACTTATATAACGTATTAGATGAGTCGCGATGTACCTCGCATTTCGTTCTGCTACGATTGCCACGTTGGCATCAATACAGGAGGGCTCATGCCGGGCTTGGGAACAATCATCAACGTTGTGCTTTTAGTTGCGGGCGGTCTTTTAGGATTAGCGGGCGGCCGCTTCATTACACCGCGCATCCAAGACACGCTCATGAAAGCATCGGGGCTGTGCGTCCTGTTTATCGGCCTGGGCGGCACCATGCAAAAGATACTCATCATCGATGGAAAGGCGCTAGCGACCACCGGTACCACCATGCTCATCGTCTCATTTGCGCTCGGTTCGCTCATCGGCGAGGCCGTCAACTTGGAAGCCGCCATCGAGAACCTTGGCGAATGGCTCAAGCGCAAAACCGGCAGCGAGGGCGATAACGAGTTCACCAACGCTTTTGTCTCGACTTCACTCACCGTGTGTATCGGCGCCATGGCCATTGTGGGATCGATCCAGGACGGTCTGCTCGGTGACTGGTCAACGCTTGCCCTGAAAGGCGCATTGGACTGCATCATCGTCTGCACCATGACGGCGTCGCTTGGCCGCGGCTGCATTTTCTCCGCCCTGCCCGTCGCCGTGTTCCAGGGGACGATCACGTTGTTTGCCGGCGCGCTCTCCCCCATCATGACTACGGCAGCCCTCAACAGCCTTTCGCTCGTAGGCTCCATGCTCATCTTCTGCGTCGGCGTCAACCTCATCCGTCCTCAGACCTTCCGCACGGCCAATATGCTCCCCTCCGTCGTCATCGCCGTCATCTACGCCCTCCTGTTCTAAATCTATCAACGCAGCGGTATCTCGAACACCTGTTTGATGCTGTGCTATGATATGAGGTCACCGTGGCTGCGTTCGAGAGGAGGAGCGGTGGCCGACCAGGACATCAAGATGCTCATCGAGCGCATTATGGCCGAGGCCCGGACCCATCAGTCTGCCCGCTTCTCACATGAAGTCTATGCAGACGAGCCGATTCTCAAGACCGGCCGACAGATGCAGAACTTCCTTCCCGACCAATACCGCAAGATGCGCGAGATATCGCGCTGGCAGGATGACCCCAAAGGCGGCGCGGGTCGCTGGCTTTCGGAAGCCGAGCTTTTTTACCGTCAGGGCCTGCTGATGGCCGACTTTGAGGACGACTGCCCCTACAACGGCACCTTTAAGTCGTACTTTCCCACCTACAATGCCATGAGCGATCGACAGTTGCGCGGCTACTTTACCTGGCGTGCCCAAGTGCGTCGCGGAACCGTCGAGGAAACGTCTACATCCTTTGCCTTTCTGTATCTCTATGAGCTGATTTGCGGCATTGGCGTAGATGATCCGCTCGAAGGTTTTAACAAGATCAAGGCCTTTTGGGATGTCTATCGCGCCTTCGAGCCCGGCATCGACCGGTTTGCGCGCGTGTGGCTGCAGGATTACGCCGTTTTCCACGGACTCGACCCCAAGCTACTTCGCGACTCTAAAACCGTCATGTTCGATAACGCCCTTATCGAGCTACGCCGCGCAGCGCGAGACCTCTCGCCTGTACCGGCGCCGTCGGCCCAAGTCCCCAAGCGTCGCAAAACCTCCGAGCCCACGCTCCCCCTTCCGCCCGACGAGGCAGGCGAGGAGCGACTCATGACCGCTATAAACGCCCTCTCCACGTACAACCTGAATAACTCACGGCTCGACCGTTCCCACCATCGCGACCTGCGCCACGTGGCATGCGCCGTGTATGTCCGTATGGCGCGCTACTATGACACGCACCGAAAGACCGGCATCGTAGCGAGCTTGTTTGGGGAGGAGACGGCCATGCCCTACACCATGTTTGCCTCGGCCGTGTTCTTTGCGCCCGAGCGCCACGAGGACTGCGAATATCGCCTGGACCCCATTCACATCTACCGCTGCCAAAACGGCTTTTGGGAATGCATGCGAATTCACGGCAGCAGGCAAAAAAGCAGCAAGCTTGGTGAGATGATGCGCGCCTGCGACCAACGCCTACGCCTGGCCCTAGACCCCACCCACCCCCTGAAGGAGGAGAAGGTCCCCAAATATCTGGCCAAGATCATCGATGACGAGATCATGGCATGGCTTTCGTGGGACGCCGCACACCAGCCCATCAAGATCGATATCGATTTGAGCCAGCTGGGGCACATTCGGAGCGCCGCCGCGCAAACGCGCGAAGCGCTTTTGATCGATGAGGAACGCGAGGACGACGCATCCGCAGAAGCCGAGGCAGCGGACTCAGGGCAACCGGAAGCCGAGCCCGTAACCGACGCGATTGTCGAACCGGTCGTGGCATCCATTCGGCAGGACTTGACCGACGAGCCGACCATATCCACCGAACAGTTTGGTGTCGTGGCACCGCTTCTCGCGCCGACGCCCGCGTTCGCAGCTGCTGCGCCCGCTGACGCCACAAACGAACTCGCGCCCGCCGCAGATGCCTTCCTTCGCGCACTGCTCGAGCAAAACGCAGCGCAAGCGACATCGGCAGTGGCGCACTCGGGACAGAGCGAGGACATGCTCGTCGATACCATCAACGAGGCGCTCTTTGACCTGGTGGGCGACACCGTAATTGAATTTAGCGCGGCAGGGCCGCAGATTATTGAGGACTACGAAGCAGACGTGAGAGGATACCTAGACCATGAGTGATACCGCATCCGCAGCACCCCGCGTGCCCAAGCGCGTCGCTGCCGTCATTCTCAACTCGCTCAAGGGCGGCGTGGTCCCGCGCATCGGCCTTCCCTACATTACCGTAGGGCGCGAGGTCGAGATCCGCGCCCTGCTCACCGATCTGAGTCTCATCGCCGACGGTGGTGCGAGCTTCCGCTTTCTGGTCGGTCGTTACGGCGCCGGCAAGAGCTTTTTGCTCCAGACCATCCGCACGCACGCCATGGGTGAGGGATTCGTCGTCGCCGATGCAGACTTATCCCCCGAGCGCCGTCTGCAGGGCGGGCAGGGGCAGGGCCTTGCCACCTACCGCGAGCTCATACGCAATATATCGACCAAGACGCGCCCCGAGGGCGGTGCGCTCAACCTTATTCTTGATCGCTGGGTCGCCTCGTACGCCGACGTCGACGAGTCGGTCGTCAATGCCCAACTGGCCCCGCTCGAGGAAATGGTCCACGGCTTCGACTTCACCCGCATGCTCCGCCGCTATCGCACGGCCGTATCCGAGGGCGACGAAGAAGCCATGAGCCGCGTGACCAAATGGATCCGCGGCGAATACCGTACCAAGAGCGAGGCTCGCGCCGAGCTGGGCTCCTCGACCATCATCAGCGACGACGACTGGTACGACTACGTTAAGCTCATCGCGCGTTTTTTGGTCTGCAGCGGCTACAAGGGTATGTTGGTGCTCATCGACGAGCTCGTGAATCTGTATAAGATTCCCAACGCCATCACGCGCCAGTACAACTACGAGAAAATCCTGACCATGTACAACGACACACTCCAGGGCAAGGCGCAGTATCTGGGCATGATTATGGGCGGCACGCCAACCTCCATCGAAGACCGCCGCCGCGGCGTGTTCTCCTACGAGGCTCTGCGCAGCCGACTCGCTCAGGGTCGCTTTGCGCGCGAGGACCTTAAGGACATGCTCGCGCCCATCATCCGTCTGCAGCCACTCACCTACGAGGAGCTGCTGGTGCTGATCGAAAAACTCATGCAAATTCACGCCGGCTACTTTGGCTGGACGCCCACGCTTACCGAGAACGACTTGGTGAACTTCCTCAAGATCGAGTTCGGTCGCGTGGGAGCCGACACGCATCTGACGCCGCGTGAAGTCATTCGTGACTTTATCGAGCTGCTCGACATCCTATGCCAAAACCCCGACGCCAACGTGGCCGAGCTGCTGCAAAGCGTCGGCGGCGACGCGCTGGCGCCGGCAGCCGCAACAGGCGACACCGATACCGCAGGCGGCGACCGTAACTTCGCCGAATTCACCATCTAACCTGCCAAAAAGGGACAGGTTTATTTTGGCAGGCTCTATCTGGGCAAACGTTGAAGCAGTAATGCAGCAAGCCACTGCCCGCCGCGTTGAGAGATTCGCTTTTGAAAGGAGGCCCCGTGAACGCCTTTGACCGCTACGCCCCGTTTATCCAAGACTTCATCTACTCCCACGATTGGGAGAGCTTGCGCTCCATCCAGGTTGCGGCGGCAGATGCCATCTTTAACACGCAGGACAATGTGCTCCTGACGGCATCCACGGCTTCCGGCAAAACCGAGGCGGCCTTCTTTCCCATCCTGACCGAGTTTTGGGAGAACCCGCCCGCAAGCGTGGGCGCCCTCTACATTGGCCCCCTCAAAGCGCTCATCAACGACCAATTCGTCCGCCTCAACGACCTGTGCGAAGAGGCCGATATCCCCGTCTGGCACTGGCATGGCGATGTCTCACAATCACACAAGGCAAAACTCATCAAAAAGCCGAGCGGCATCCTACAGATTACGCCTGAATCGCTCGAGGCGCTCCTGATCCATAAGCACATGGCGATTCCGCGCATGTTCTGCGATCTGCGCTACGTCGTCATCGACGAGGTCCATTCGCTCATGCGCGGCGACCGCGGCGGGCAGACGCTCTGTCTTATCGAGCGCCTCTCGCGCATGGCAGGCGTGCAGCCTCGACGCATTGGCCTTTCGGCCACCATCGGCGACCCCGAGCGCACGGGCGCTTTTCTCTCACAGGGAACGGGGCGCGACTGCGTTATCCCCCGTTTTGAGGAACCGCGTCGCGTGTGGCGTATCTCCATGGAGCACTTCTACAACTCGGGTCCCCAGGCACAGCAGCGAGGATTCGAGAGCATGGGTCCTCAAGAGGCCGAAGTGCTTGCATGCGAGCGCATTGAGGCAGCGGCACCCGCGGCACTGCCCGCCGGCGCCCAAGACATGCGTCACAGCGGACAGCTCACACAAGAGGAGCGCCGTCAACGTCGTGAGCGGGCACGGGGCAAGGCCGCTCCCAAAGACCGTCGCACTTCCTCGGCCCCCGAGGGCGAAGTCGACATCCCACGAGCGACCGAGCAGGCGCTTCTCAACCCCACCGACACGGCGCCCGACAACGCCGACCCCGGTATGGGCTATATCTTTGAGCATACGCGCGGCCGCAAGTGCCTGGTCTTTGCCAACTCGCGCGAGGAGGCAGAGGCCGTGTGCTCCATGCTGCGCAGCTACTGCGAAAGTCGACACGAGCCCGACCGCTTTCTCATCCATCACGGCAATCTTTCGGCATCGCTGCGCGAGACGGCAGAAGAGCTTATGCGCGACGAGGAGCAGGCGCAGACAACCGTCACCACCTCAACGCTGGAGCTCGGTATCGATATCGGCCGCCTGGAGCGCGCCTTCCAGATTGACGCGCCGTTTACCGTCAGCTCCTTTTTGCAGCGCATGGGGCGCACAGGCCGTCGCGACCTTCCTCCCGAGATGTGGTTTGTCATGCGCGAGGAAGAACCCGAGCCGCGCACGATGATGCCCGAAACCATTCCCTGGAAGCTCCTGCAGGGCATCGCGCTCGTACAACTCTATCGCGAGGAAAAGTGGGTCGAGCCGCCCGAGCTCGATCGACTCCCCTACAGCCTGCTCTATCACCAGACTATGTCGACCCTCGCCAGCACCGGAGAGCTCACGCCGGCCGAACTTGCCCAGCGCGTGCTCACGCTCAGCTATTTCCATCGCGTCTCGGCCGATGACTATCGCGTGCTGCTGCGTCACCTCATCAAGATCGACCACATCCAGGTCACCGAGGGCGGTGGGCTCATCGTGGGCCTCGCGGGCGAGCGCATCATCAACAACTTTAAGTTCTACGCCGTATTCCAGGAAAACGAAGAGTTCACCGTTCGCAGCGAGTCGGCCGAGTTGGGCACGATCGTCAATCCGCCACCGCCCGGCGAGCGCATCGCCATCGCCGGACACTGCTGGATTGTCGAGGAAGTGGACTGGAAGCGCCATACCGTCTTTGCCACGCAGGTCAAAGGTCGTGTTCCGGCCTACTTTGGCGACTGCCCCGGCGACATTAACACGCATGTGCTCGAGCGCATGCGCCAAGCGCTCACTGAGCACGCAGCATATCCGTACCTTATGGGTAACGCACGGGCACGCCTTGCACAGGCTCGTCATACCGCCGAGATTTCGGGCGCGGGAACTAAACCGCTTATCAACCTGGGCGGCGACACCTGGGTACTCTTCCCCTGGCTGGGCAGCTACGCCTTTTTGGCGCTCGAACGTATGCTCAAGATTAAATGTGCCGCGGAGCTTGGCCTTCGCGGACTCGACCCATCACGCCCGTACTTTATGCAGTTTAAGATGAAGACCGACGAGGAGACGTTCTTTGAGGTGCTCGCCGCCGAGGCCGAGAAGGACTTCGACCCCATCGAGCTCGTCTATCCCGGCGAGGTGCCTTACTTTGATCGTTACGATGAGTTCGTTCCCGAAGAGCTCGTGCGCAAGGGCTTTGCCGAAGGCGTGCTCGACATCGAGGGCATGAAACAGCGCGTCCGCAGCTGGCGCGACCGCGCCTGAGACCAGTCTTTTTGGGACGGGGCTATTTTAGCTACCCTGACAGGCAACGCGATCGGTTTGGCCGATTAACGGCAGGGGGTAGCTAAAAAAGCCCCGTCCCAAAAAGACTGGTCTCAGGGAGACGTACTAATCGTGAAGGACGGTGCCGAGGAAGTTAGTGTCGAAGGGCACGGCTTCGGCAAAGGCGTAGTCGCCGTCGCTGGCGATGAGCAGGTAGTTTTCCTCGCCGCCGAACTCCGTATCTCCACATGGGACCACCCAGGCGTGGGCGAACACCTCGAGCGCCGTGGCGGCGCAATCGCGCAGGAACGTTACGTCGCTCCCCTCGTTTGCGCTCACGATATTGGCAACGTAGATACCCCCGGGGTTCAGGCTGCCTCGCACCAAACGCAACGCCTCAACCGTCGCCAGCTCGCGTACGGGCTCGGCACCGCCAAAGCAATCGCTCACGACCACATCGTAGCGACGATGGCCCACGCTCGTCACACCCAGATACGAGCGAGCCTCGGCGGTTATCACCCGCAGGCGATCGCCAACCGTACGCTCCAACTCCTCCAAATAGAACCAGCGGCGCGCCAGACGTGTAATCTCGGCATCGTATTCAATGACGGCCATACACAAGCCCTTATGCGACAACAGCGCAAACTTGGGATAGGCAAACCCGCCGCCGCCCAGCATGAGCATACGATCGATACCATGCCCGTAAGCATCACGCATTGCGTCCTCGGCCTCAAACACATCGTCAAATGCACGATAGTACGCAAAGACCGGCTCCGCCCAACGATCGCCGACATAGCTCGCGCTTTGGTAGACGCCGCCTTGCACCAACACGCGAATCTCATCGCCGCCCTCATCGTGCACGCGTTTCACACGCGCCAACCCGTTGCGGGTTCGCGCGACCTGCAGGCAGGCAGCACGAACAGCGACGGCGGCCGCACCCAGCGCCGCAGCTCCCAGGGCAACGCCGGCAACGACACCGGCAGAAACACTCGGCTTGTTCATTTAGAGCTCCTTTTGCAGATAGAGTCCGTGGTCGTAAAAACCCAAATGGCGATAGTACTCGCGCGTACCGATCGCGCTGATCACGTTGATGCGCGCATAGCCGGCATCCCGAGCTATCTGGCACGCACGCTCCACGAGCAAACGTCCCAATCCATGGTGCTGCGCCGCCTGGCCCTGGTCACCCACGCGCGCAGCCATGCCATACACGTGCACCTCGCGAATCATTGCCTCGTCCGGCGTCGTCGGCAACTCGTCTGCGTGCGCGGTAACAAACACACGATCGGGCAACGACAGGCGCAAAAAGCCGGCGATCTTGCCTTCGAGCGTCACCCACTGCAAAAAGCGCTCGCGCGTCACCGGCGTCTCGTACGCCACTTCCTCGTCAAGGGTCAGCTCATCCAAGTCGGCACCCGCCGTGCTGATCTCGCGATAGCGAATCTCGCGCACCGTCGCGCCTTCTCCACGAGCCGCCAAGCGGTTCTCAACGAGCTGACGCAGGTTAGGCTTCTTGTTGCCCACCATGATGTCGTCAGAGCTAAAGTCACGGATCATGCGACTGATGCGACAGAACGCCGGCGTCACCACGATGTCGTCGGCCAACACATCGAGCAGCTCTTCCTCGGTATAGGGGCGCCACTCGCCGCGCTCGTAGCGGCCCACCAGACGCGAGCCCTCGATGAGCGCGCACGGGTAGACCTTGACCTCGTCGGGCATAAAAGCGCCCTCGGTCATAAAGCGCTCGTAGTCGCGCTTGTCCCCCTCGGGCGTAGCGCCCAACAAGTTGAGCATAAAGTGCGCGTGGATCTTAAAGCCAAACAAGCGCGCAAGCGAAAACGCCCGCTCGATCTGCGCCACCGAAATACGGCGCTCGTTGATGTCGAGCAGGTGCTGGTCAAGGCTTTGGATGCCCATCTGAATCTTGGTGCAGCCCAGGCGACGAATGAGCGTGAGCGCCTGTGGCGTCACGGCATCGGGGCGTGTCTCAATAACGAGTCCCACCACGCGATGCTTCGCCGTCTCGTTGATGCGCTGCTGGCGCTCAAGCTCCTCCATCGTGGCCGTCTGCCACTCGGCGACCTCGCCCCACGGCGTGCCGGGGCCGTACAGCCGACGCACCGCACGGTTGTAGCCGCCCACGGCAGCATCCACACACTCCTGTTCGCCGGCAACACCGCTCGTAAGCTCGGCCTCATCGGTCGCAATGCCGGCGGCCCGATAGCGCTCGCGACGCTCCGCCACCACCGGCGGCAGGGCATCGGCGGGAGCGTCATCGAGCAGGCGCCCCGCCTCGGCACGGCTGATGCCCGGACGCGCCAACATGGGGTTAGCCGCCACACCAGCAACGGCGTCATCGCTCAGCGCACGGAAAAGCTCCGACATAAACCACGTCTGATACCCTTCCGGATAGTCGCTCCAGGTACCGCCGAGCACAATGAGCTCGATCTTATCGGTCGCATGGCCCATCTGCGAAAGCGCCGTCAAACGGGCGCTCACCTGCAGATATGGATCGAAGCAGTTTTGCTCTGCACGGGCGCACGCCGGCTCGGCATGTAAATAGCTTTTGGGCATGCGCAGGTCGTTGGGGCAAAACAGGCAATCGCCCGAGCACGGCCAGGGCTTGGTGATGACGGTAATGGTCGCCACGCCCGAAGCCGTTCGGCGCGGCTTCATACGCAGCACCTGCAGCAGTTGGCGTTCCAGATCGGAATCGACATTCCACGCCGTCCAACGAGCCGGCTCCTCGCGCTTCACCCGCTGGTAGAACGGCAGCAGACGGCGCTTGGCCAAATCGCGTTTGTCGGCACCTTCACGGCGCGCCTCGGCATGTATCAGTTTGACGAGCGCTTTGTCGTCCACGGTCTCGCCGCGACGCAGAGCCTCGAGTATGTTCAAGATAATCTGTTCCATGACCCCATTGTAAAGGCAAAGGCGCCGGAGCCCGTCACGGCTCCGGTGCCTCCATCAAAGAGCGCAGCTATGGTTTATAAGTCTTCGATAACCGCCCGTCACTCTGAATCAAACGACATGTCGCCCGAACCGACCTCAAAACGATACGTGGCAGACTTGTCACCGTTATCGAATTCAAGATTCAAAATGGTCTCGCCGTCGTAGCCAAGCGGAAGGAAATCGCTCTCGAAGTCGCCGCTGCCCAAGGTGAGGCTCGCCTTAAAGCCCGTCGAGTTCGGAACCGTCATCTCCACATCGCCCGAGCCCACACTCACGTCCATCGACTTCGCGGGGGCCTGGTAGAGCTCGAACGTCACATCGCCCGAACCGACCTCGGCATTCAGGGTATCGGTCACGGTGCCCGTAAACTCAACGTCTCCCGAGTCCAGCGTTACATCCAGATCATGGCACGCAATGCCCGCGACCGTCAGGTCACCCGACCCCACATTCGCCGTAATGCCCACCAGGTTATCCGCAACATCTCGCGGCAGCTCAATGGTAATTGTGCGGTCAATCGCACGCTTATCATCGTAGTCGAACTGACTGATCTTGAGCGTAGAGCCCTTGACCTCAGCAAGGTTCCGGGTAGCCGCATCAGAAGCAGACGTTGCCTTCGCAACGCGGCCGCTTTCGATAACACGCACCGGGCCGCCAGAGACACATTTAACATCGACCGTCCCCGACGTCACGTCCAAGTCGAGCGATTGGAACGTGTCTTCGTCAAAAGTCGTGCTCGAAAGCTGCTGAGGCCGAGCGGAATAGTTACCGCTATCCAAGAGATCATCGTCGTCAAACATATCGTCAAAATCAGACAAATTGCCAGATAGAATACCGGTCGTACGCACCATATCGGAATGAGCCAATAGCCGCGAAATGCCAAAGACAAGCCCAATGATGAGCACAAACGCTCCGATGCCAACGCCCAAGCGTACCTTGGATTCATGCGAAAGCTTCATCATTCATCACCCTCTTTGGCAATCGGCTCAGCGGTAGTCGCGGTAGCCACGTCAGCATCAACCGAAGCGGAAACATTCTGAGCCCTAGTTGTCACCGGTGCCGGACCAACCTGAATATCCCCGCGTACCCAATCACCATCGAGCGCACGCGCCACCCAGTGATAGATGGGAATCGTAAAGAAGATCAGCGCGGCAAAGGGCCCGGCACCAAACAGGAACATCAGCAAAAAGAACAGCAGCCAGCACACGGCCCAATACGGGAACGACTGGAACGGACCCTTCACCGGAGTCGAGCCAACCGCGGTGCCACTCGTCGCCTGCGCCGTAGCGGCATTTGCGGCCTGTGCACTCCAACTTGCCGCTTGCGCCGCCTTGGCGGCGGCGTCACTCGCCTGTGTTGCCGCCTCGGTAGCGCGTGCCGCCGCCTCATGGGTACGAGCACGCTCTGCCGCCTCGGCCTCGCGCTGGCGGGCGCGGTCCTCGTTCTCAAACTCGATATCGTCCTCAATCTCATCGCTCGGATTGAGCAGCTCGTCCAGACTCACACCATAGAGCTTGGCGAGCGAGATCAGGTTCTCGGTATCGGGCGAGCTCTCCGCACGCTCCCATTTACTGACCGCCTGGCGCGACAGCCCCAGCTTTCGTGCCAGCCCTTCTTGGCTAAAGCCTTTGCTGCGGCGAAGGTCGGCGAGCCGCTGCGCAGTTTCTACATTCATGGTTCCTCCTATGTGATGCCAGCCGTGCCGCCGGACCGTTTTTGTTCTTAAGGCGGCTTGCGCAGTTAAAAATCTATCCGCCACCGCCAAAAGCATGCCACCTATTCTAGTGAGATTTTTGACAACCGGCGGTTGCGGGCACATATGAGCTGCGGAAATGTGTCCAAACAAAGCAATGACCCGCAGTTTGGTTGTCCCCGTTGCAACGTTAACGGTAGTATGGTCGTACTGTTTATTCCGCACCGCCAACGGAGGGAGTCCCGCGCCGTGAACCGCGATTTCGCCTCATCGCTCATCCAGCTCAACAACACGTTTTATCGCGAGCACTCCGCCTCCTTCTCCGATACGCGCCAGGCCCCGTGGCCCGGCTGGGTGCGCACCATGGATATCGCGCTCGAACAGCTCGACGTCGCCACGATCGAGCATCCCGTCCGCGTCTTCGATCTTGCCTGCGGCAATATGCGATTCGAGAACTTTGCCGCCGGCGGCGCACTTGCCGCCAAGGGCGTCGACGGCGCAAACCCCTCGGCAGATGCCAGCTGCCCGTTTGAGTTCTATGGTGTTGACTCGTGTCAGGATTTGGCTATCGATGCGCACGGTCACGCCCTGCGCATTCCCAACCTGCACTTCCAGGAACTCGACGTGCTCGACGCCCTTATGAAGCTCAACCCCGCCGAGACGCCCGACGTGCTTTTCGACGCCCCGCTCGCCGACATCTCGGTCTGCTTTGGCTTTATGCACCATGCGCCGTCGTGCGAGTACCGTGTACGCGTGCTCGACGCTCTGGTGCGCCAGACGCGCCCGGGCGGCATCATCGCCATCAGCTTTTGGGAGTTTATGAACGACGAGCGCATGGCGCGCAAGGCCGTTCGAGCCGAGGCCCGCGCCGAGCTCACCCCGCCGTTTGAGGGTTACGATTCAGCGCAGTTTGAAGCCGGCGACCATCTCATTGGCTGGCAAAACGACCGCCACGCCTACCGCTATTGCCATCACTTTGACGATCAGCAGATCACCGACCTGGTGCGCGGCGTCCGTACGTTCTACAAGAGCGGCGAGGTCCCCGTGCGCGAACTTGAGCGTTTCCACGCCGACGGTCGCAGCGGCGAGCTCAACCGCTACGTGATCCTCAAGCGCCTGTAGGCACCGACGACTCGCCGTCGAGCTGCATCGCATCTTTCGGGCAAACTATGCCCACCCTTTTTCAACCCATTGACGGAACGCGCGGCCATGCGTTTCGCATTTATGACCAAGGAGCCTCATGGGAGCCGTCCACGTTCGCACGCCTAAGAACTTTGTGCTCGAGGAGCGCCTGGAGCGCTACGCCGATGCGATTGAGACGAACCCCGAGGCTTATGCCGGAGATTGGCGCAAGGCTTGCGCGCCAGCTGGCAGCAAGCCCTTCGAACACCTTCACCTGGATCTTGGCTGCGGCAAGGGAACGTACCTTGTAGAGCGCGCGGTCCACGAGCCAAACACGCTCTTTATCGGTATGGACCAGGAGCCCATCTGCATCGCCTATGCCGCACAGAAAATCTACGAGCAGGAGCTATCCAACGCACTCGTCCTGCCCCGAGGCGCCGCATCGCTGCCGCAGCTGTTTGCCGCAGGCGAGCTCGATGCCATCACCATCAACTTTCCCACGCCGCAGCCCAAGGCCAAGTACGCCAAAAAACGACTCGTCCATGTCGACCATCTGATGCTCTACCGCCCGCTCTTTTCAGCCGGCGCTACCGTCACGCTGCGCACCGACAGCAAGCCGTTGCGCGATTACGCCCTGGGACAGTTTGCCGCGGCCGGCTACGACACACTTTGGGTAAGTGACGACGTCCGCCGCGACCATCCCGAGCATCCCGAGACCGAATATGAACACCGCACGCGCGAGATGGGTGCCGTCGTCTATGGCATTTGCGCCACACCCGGCGCACAGCCTAGCGATGAACAGCTTGCGGCGGGCCACGCGCAGGAGCAAAGCCTTGCCTGCTACCTGCCCGAAAACCTCGATGCGCTCACCTATGTGCCTCTCGGCATGGAAGAGGCCGTCGAGAACTTCAGAAACCGTGCCCGCAAGGGCAAGAAGCGCCTGCCGCAAGAGTCCTAGGGGCTTCTGATGGTCGCGGCGTCGGCAAACAAGCGCAAATAAGCGCCGGCGAACGGCCCTTAAACCTAAGTGAGTAGACTTTTTTGCAATAGCCAAGCACAGCCCGCATAGCGAAAACTAAAACCGCAGGTAGAGCCCTTGCGCAAAAGCCATGTGCTCGCGACATCGCAAAAAGTCTACTCACTTAGCTGGCAACTGCACCAAACGGCCGGGCAGAACGCCCATTTCCTGCATTTTCTCGCGCGCTGGCACCCCGCGCCGCTGCTACGCCATAATAGTTGGCGGACAAACGGCGAGAGAAAGCAACCACATGGCACAGACCACGACAGATACTTCCGCCAGCACCGTTTCTGGCGCCGGCGCCGCCAGCTCGTTCTCGGGCGGCACGGGAACCGAAGCCGAATTCGGCTCGCTCGGCGCGCTCTCCCCCACCTGGTGGGAGCCCGAGGATGGTAGCGAGCCCGAACCATGGCTCACGCCCGATCAGGCCTTCGAACGCTTCTTTGAATGGACAAGCGACCGCGGTATTGAGCTGTGGGATCACCAAGAAGAGGCCCTCATGGACCTGGCTGCCGGCGATCACGTCATTTTGGGAACACCGACTGGATCGGGTAAATCGCTCGTCGCGCTGGGCATGCTCTTTATGGGCATGGCGCAGGGCAAGCGTTGCTATTACACGGCCCCTATCAAGGCCCTGGTCAGCGAAAAGTTCTTCGATCTGGTACAGGTGCTCGGCCGCGATAACGTCGGTATGATCACCGGCGACACGCATATCAACACCAAGGCGCCCGTCATCTGCTGCACGGCAGAGATCCTTGCCAACGACGCACTGCGCGAGGGCGAAGATGCCGACGTGGGCTGCGTAGCCATGGACGAGTTCCACTACTTTGCCGACCCCGACCGCGGTTGGGCCTGGCAGGTGCCGCTGCTCACCCTGCCCCACACGCAATTCATGCTCATGAGCGCCACGCTCGGCGATGTCACTGCCATCGCCGCCTCACTCGAGGAGCACACCGGTGCTACCTGCGACTTGGTCGTCGATGCCCCGCGCCCCGTGCCGCTGAGCTACGACTACGTGACGACCTCCCTCGAGGGCACGGTCGAGCTCGCCATGCGCCGTGGAGAGGCCCCGCTCTATATCGTGCACTTTAGCCAGGACGCCGCCCTTGCGACGGCGCAGTCGCTTGCCAATTTCGGCATCGCCAGCAAAGAGCAGCGCGAAGCCATCAAGGAAGCCGCCAAAGGCACGAGCTTCTCCACGGCTTTCGGCAAGATCCTCAAGCGCTTGCTCGGCTGCGGCGTCGGCGTGCACCATGCTGGCATGTTGCCGCGCTATCGCCTCCTGGTCGAGCGCCTGGCGCAGCAGGGCCTACTGCCCGTCATCTGCGGCACCGACACACTCGGCGTCGGCATCAACGTGCCCATCCACACCGTGGTGCTCACCGCGCTCACCAAGTTCGATGGCTACAAGATGCGTCGTCTGCGCGCCCGCGAGTTCCATCAGATTGCTGGTCGCGCCGGCCGCTCGGGCTTCGATACCGAGGGCATGGTCATCGCCGAGGCCCCGGAGCACGAGATCGAGAACGCCAAGCTCATGGCCAAGGCGGGCGACGACCCCAAGAAGCTCCGCAAGATTAAAAAGAAGAAGGCCCCCGAGGGCTTTGTCACCTGGAACAAGCAGACCTTTGAGCGCCTGATCGAGACGCAGCCTGAAACGCTCAAGCCACGCCTGCGTATCACGCACTCCATGGTGATTAGCGTGGTCGAGCAGGGCGGCGATGCCCGAGTCCGCGTACACGACCTCATCGAGACGAGTCTGCAGACTCCCGAGGAAAAGGCAAAGCTCGAGGTTCGTGCCGACGAAATCTTCGCCACGCTCATCGATTCCGGCGTCGTCGTTCGCACCGAGGTGCCGCCCGCGCCTGACGCTCCGGCTGACGCCGCACCAGACATCGACTATGCGCTGACGGTCGATCTGCCCGAGGACTTTGCGCTCGACCAGCCGCTCTCGCCGTTTTTGCTTGCCGCGCTGGAGCTGCTCGACCCCGAGAGTGAGACCTATACCATGGATCTGATCTCGATGGTCGAGGCAACGCTCGAGGACCCCAAGCAGGTATTGCGCGCACAGGAGCGCGCCGCGCGCGACCACGCGATGGCCGAAATGAAGGCTGACGGCGTCGATTATGAGGAACGCCTGGAGCGCATCCAGGATGTCACCTACGAAAAGCCGCTCGAGGACTTGCTCGATGCCGCCTTCGACAAGTACTGCCAGGAAGTACCCTGGGCCAACGACTATCAGCTCTCGCCCAAGAGCGTCCTGCGCGATATGCTGGAGAGCGCGAGCGATTTTAAGGGTTACATTCAAAAGCTCGGCATCGCCCGCTCCGAGGGCATTTTGCTGCGCTACCTGGCAGAGGCCTACCGCTCGCTCGACCGCACCGTGCCCATCGAGAAGCGTGACGAGCGCCTACGCGACATTATCTCGTGGCTGGGCTTTGTGGTGCGCTCGGTAGACTCGAGCCTGGTGGACGAGTGGGAGAATGCCGGCAACCCAGCAGCCCTCGACGCCGCGCCGCCGCAGGGCATCGACGAGGTCGTGGCGGACCGTCGCGGCTGCACGCTGTTGGTGCGCAACGCGCTCTTCCGCCGCGTGACCCTTGCCGCCCGCGAGCACATTCGCGACTTGGGCGAGCTCGACGACGACTGGGGCATGAGCGAGATCCGCTGGCAAAAAGCACTCGACGCTTACCACGAGCAGCACGAGGAAATCCTCACCGACGGAGATGCCCGCAGCGCCGCGATGTTTTCCATCGACGAGTCCGACGAGAAGACCGCGCACGTATGGCACGTGCACCAGATCTTTGCCGACGAGGATGGCGACCACGATTTTGGCATCATGGGCGATGTCGATCTGGACGCCACGCAAGACGGCGGCGAGGTCATCTTCAAAAACTACCGCGTCGGCTTTATCGAGGACCTGCTCGAGGACTAGCCGTACATACTGGAACGAAATGAAGTGGGGCCGTTGGCAATATCGCCAGCGGCCCCGCTTTTGCACTATACGCTATGCCTTACTCGGCATCCTCGACCTCATACGAATCCGCCTCGGCTGGCTCATCGTTTGTCTCCGCCGCAGCCCCGCGCGCCTCGTCAAACGCCGCCTTCATGGTCTTGTTGCCCCACGTGAGCTTGCGAATGGTAAGATCGTCGGCCTTCTTGTTGGCTAGGCGCAGATTGTTCTCGGAGGACAGCAACGCCTCCTTGGTTTTCTGCAGATGGCTAATCGTCTTGTCGATCTCATCGATCGCCGTTTGGAACTTGCGGCTCGCGATCTCGTAGTTGCGACCGAAATCATTCTTGAACTTTTCCATCTTGGCTTCGAAGTTCGTGACGTCGATATTCTGCTGTTTGTACTCCGCCAGCTCCTGCTTATAGCGCAGCGAACCCATGGCGGCGTTGCGCAGCAGCGTGATCATGGGAATAAAGAACTGCGGACGGATCACGTACATCTTCTCGTAGCGATAGCTCACGTCCACGATGCCGGCATTGTAAAGCTCGCTCTCGGGCTCGAGCAGCGTGCAGAGCACTGCATACTCACAGCCCTTCTGGCGACGATCGTGGTCGAGCTTCTTAAAGAAGTCCTCGTTCTTGTGCTTGGTCGCAGTCTCGTCGTTCTCGTTTTTCATCTCGAACATAATCGAAATGACCTCGTTGCCGCTCGCGTCGCACTCGCGGAAGATAAAGTCCCCCTTGGTGCCCTCGGACGCATCGTTATCTTTCTCAAAGTACGCGTTAGGAAACGCCGTCATGCGTAGGCGGTTAAACTCGGTCTCGCAGTGCTGCTCGAGCGACTCGCCCACCATCTTGGTGGACAGGCGGATCTTCATTTCCTTAAGGCGCTCAATCTCTTCGTCCTTGTAGCGGATCAACTCGTCGCTCACGCGCTTGGCCTGCGCGAGCTCAAGCTCGTGGGCTGCCTTGGCCTGTTCCTCACGCGAATCGCGCACCGCCAGCTCACTCGTCAGCTTGGCACGCGCCTCATCACGCTCACGCTCCGCCGCGGCGACCGCCTCCGATAGGTTCATTTTGGCCGTCAGCTCCTGTTCGCGCAGCTGGGCACGCAGGCCCTCGGCCTCTTGCTCGGACTGAGCCTTTGCGGCGGAAAACTTCTCTTGTACCTTCGCGCGATAGTCAGCAAGCGCGCGCTCGGCCTCGCTGCGAGCGGCATCGAGCTCACGCTGCGACTCTGCCGCGGCAGCGGCAAGCGCCATCTCCTGGGCCTTGTCCGCAGCGGAGAGCTTTGCCTGTAGCTCAGCAATCTGAGCGTCGCGGGCGGACAGATCGTTTTGAGCAGCATTGCGCGCCACCGCCTCGGCAAGTTTGGCTTCGTCATCCTTGCGTCCCAGCTGCGCGCGCAGGTTATCAATCTCACGCTGGAGCTCTGCGTTTTCCTTCTGCGCATCCGCACGGGCCTCAACCGCCGCGCGCTGGCTTGCACTCTCGCGCTCCGTGGCAGCGCCCTCAAGCTTGGCGCGCAGCTCGGCAAGCTCGGCATCGCGCTTGGCAACCTCTTGTGCCAACTCCTGCGCCGCAGCGTTCTTCTGCTCGACAAGCTGAGCGTCGCGTTGAGACTCTGCCTTTTGCAAGGCAGCCGTCGAACGTGAGCGCTCAAGTTCCAGCGCCTGCTCGCCCTCGCGCTGGACTGCCTTCACACGCTCATCCAGATCGCGCGAAAACTCGGCATCGCGTACTTGCTTGACGATATCCGCATAGCCAGACGCATCAACCTTAAACACTTCGCCGCAATGCGGGCACCTGATCTCGTTCATAGCAGCTCCTCGATGGACGCAAATTTCAATCGCCTACACTCTACCGCGCCGCACGGACAAAAAAGGCGCCGCCGCCATAATGGCAACGGCGCCAGAACCACCACAAAGGTGCCTGTCCCCTTTGTGGTGGTTTGGGCGCCCTATAGCCCAAAGAAGCTCAAGATCTGGTCTCGGCTTACGGGCTTGTACTCGTTGGCGTCGAGGCCCACATCGTAGCGAAAAATGGGGCGCTCGCGATCGCGGTTGCGCGCGTTGGTGCGGTCTCCCCTGCTGTGGATATGCCCGTGCAGCATGATGGCGCCACGCGCCTTGCCATTCCAGCTGAGCATGGGGTAGTGGCTCATAACCAGACGATGGCCCTTGGCATAGCCGGGAGCAATCTCCAGGTAATCGCGCACGTCTTCCCAAATCTGCGGTGCGCCGGGGTCTTCCCAATCACCGTCATGATTACCGCGGATGAGCGTCACATTCTTGCATTCGATACGCTCGCGCAGGCGCACCGCCTCCGCCAGAGGCAAACGATAGGTAAAGTCTCCCAAGATATAGAGACGGTCGTCCGCCGCCACGCACTCATTGATGGCATCGACGACCTTACGGTTCATCTCCTCGACCGAATCAAACGGTCGATCCATGTCGTGCAGGATATTCGTGTCGCCCAGGTGCAGGTCGGCGGTAAACCACATCATCGTCTCTGTCCTCATTTCGCAACGTGTTCAACTCGTGCTAAGTATACAGACGCAGCGATGCAGCGGTTATCCAAAGAGCCCGCCGAACAGTCCGCGGCGGCGCTTGTCCTGTTTGTTCGAGGCGTCACCCTGAGTTTTCTTGTCCTGCCGCTTCTTACGGTCCTGCTCCAGCTCATCGTCGTCGAGTAGCAGATCCCACTCAAACGGATCGTCTGTCAGATCGAACTGGTCGTCGTCATCAAACATGGCCGCCTCCATTGCCGACTAGCGGGCATCCACCACGTAGAGGCCAACACGCACCTGATGCCACGGGCTGCGCTCGGGAGCGACCTGTTGCACGCGGGCCTCAAATACGCCCTCATGGCCGTAATACATCATCAAGGACAGCGGGCCGGCCTCGTTTCCCGGAACATAGCCAAGTTTGGTCTTGCCATAGTAGATTGCAACCGCCTCGGGGTCATGGGGATTATCGCGCTCGGCGCACAGCGTCAGTTTATCGCCCGCTTTAAGATCGCCTAGGACCAAAGCGCCGTCGGCATATTGAAATCCTGCAATATGAAACGACAAAAGAACACGTGAAGGCTCGTACATGGCAACTCCTCTAACAGCCGGAATACCCGGCGTTTAACCTTACAGAGAAGTCTACGAACTCGCGCGGACACAAATTCATCCTGCCTGCGTCTTTCAAGCGCTCTGTCTCGCAACGCTTGCGAGACAGAGCGCTTGCAGATAAGATAGGAGTACGGATGGCACCCGTTGCAGCGGGTCTTGCCAACTCCGATACACGTTTTCATCGTGAGAAGTGGCCGTCTTCGCTTACGCGGGGGCGGCTATTTCATTCGGCCGATAAACAGGCCGAGTTCGATAGCCGCGATTAACAACGCCAGTAACGAAATAACATCGCTTACGTTCATACCAATTCCCTTCTAAAGGGAGTTGGCCCATCCGCACCCCATAGCAGTAGTCTAACGTAAATGACAGGTAATAGGAACACTTGTTCGTATTACCTGTCATTTCCTAATGCACAAACATGCGCACGAATTTGTGCTTCCAGCTTGCGTAGGGCGCATAACGGAATGGCACGTCCAGCCAGGTCGCCTTGTTCACGATACTCTTCTTGTGGCTAAACGTATCGAAGCTCTCGCGGCCATGGTACTGCCCCATGCCGCTCGCTCCCATGCCGCCAAAGCCCATATGGCTCGTAGCCAAGTGCATGATCGTGTCGTTGACACAGCCGCCGCCAAAGGGCACATAGCGCACAAAGCGCTGCTGGACCTCGCGGTCCTGGCTAAAGATATACAGGGCCAGCGGCGTCGGACGATCCGTAATAAACGTCTCGGCCTCGTCTAGACTCTCAAACGTCAGCACCGGCAAGATAGGGCCGAAAATCTCCTCCTGCATCACGGCGTCATCGGGGGTCACGCCGTCTAGGATCGTCGGTTCAATCTTGAGCGACGACTCGCGCGCCGTGCCTCCCAGCACAACCTTATCGGGGTCGATCAGTCCGCGTGCGCGCGCAAAATGCTTGGCATTGACAATATGACCGTAGTCCTCGTTGTCGAGCGGATGCTCGCCAAACATGCGGCGGACCTCCTCCTTGATGAGGCCCAACAGCTCATCATGTACGCGCGTATCGACCAGCAGATAGTCGGGCGCTACACAGGTCTGGCCCACGTTGAGCCATTTACCAAAGGCGATGCGGCGTGCCGCGACCTTCAAGTTTGCCGTCGCATCCACGATGCAGGGGCTCTTGCCGCCCAGCTCAAGCGTCACGGGCGTAAGGTTTTCACTTGCGCGCTCCATGACGAGCTTGCCGACCGGAACGCTACCGGTAAAGAAGATCTTGTCCCAGCACTCGTCGAGCAGCGCCTCATTCTCGGCACGCCCGCCTTCGACGACCGTCACCAGGCGCGGATCAAATGCTTCCTCGCAAATCTGCCTGAGCATCGCGCTCGAAGCCGGCGCATAGGCGCTCGGCTTGATGACCACGGTGTTACCTGCAGCGAGCGCGCCGGCGAGCGGCTCGAGCGTCAGCAAAAACGGATAGTTCCAGGGCGCCATGATGAGCGTGACGCCATAGGGCACAGCTTGCGTTTTGCACACGCTCACGGCGTTAGCGAGGTCACACGGACGCAGGCGCGGACGACTCCATCGAGCCACATGAGCGATCTGATGACGAATCTCGGAAAGCGAGGTGCCGATCTCGCACATATATGCCTCGTCATGCGACTTACCCAAATCGGTCTTGAGCGCATGGGCAATATCGGCCTCGTGCGCCCGTACCGTATCGCGTAAACTCACGAGCGCGCGACGTCGAGCATCGACATCAAACGTAGCGTGCGTCTTAAAGTAGGTGCGCTGATCGCCGACGATGCGCGCAATTTCTTCGGTGTTCATGGCAACCTCCTAGTTCTCGTCCTCAAACATACCACCTGCAACAACTTCGTACATATGCTCGAGCTCCAGGCGGTCCATCAAAAGTGGAACGGGGTACAGGGGATTGGCCTCGGCATCGGCATGCGCCGCCATCTCAGGAATGTCGGAGCGGCGAATGCCCAGGACATATTTGGGGATTCCCAGGGCCTCGTTCATGCGGTCGACCCAATCGATAAAGGCCTCGGCCGCAAGACTGTCCTGCGCGGTAGCCGACGCAATGCCCGCCATGCGAGCAAGATCGGCAAGCTTGGGGGCGGCGGCGTCACCATAAGCGCGAAGCATGTGCGGCAGGATGATCGCGTTGGCCAAACCGTGCGGAATCCCGTAACGCCCGCCCAAGCTGTGTGCGATGGCATGAACGTATCCAACATAAGAGCGCGTAAAGGCAACACCCGCCTTATACGCCGCCGAAAGCATATTGCGGCGCGCACGCATGTTGTCGCCATACTCATAGGCCTCGAGCAAATTGTCGTGGATGAGCTGCACCGCCTGACGCGCCATCTTGCGCGTGTAGGGCGTGGTGCTACGGCCGATAAAGGCCTCGACAGCATGCGTCAGGGCATCCATACCCGTCTGCCCCGTGGTGGACGCCGGCAACCCGCGCGTAAACTCGGGGTCGTGCACCGCAAAACGCGGGATGAGCACAAAGTCGTTAATGGGGTATTTATAGTGCGTCTCGTTATCGGTGATAACCGCCGCGAGCGTGACTTCGCTTCCCGTACCGGCGGTAGTGGGAACCGCAATAAGTAGCGGCAGGAGACGGTGGACGCGCAGCAGGCCGCGCATCTTGTTGATGGGCTTGTTTGGCTGCGCGATGCGTGCGCCCACGCCCTTGGCGCAGTCCATGGCCGAACCGCCGCCAAAGCCGATAATGGCCTGGCAGGCGCTCTCTCGATACAGCGCCGCCGCTTCCTCCACATTCGAGACCGTGGGGTTCGCACGCGTTTCGGCATAGACCGTAACGGCAATCCCCTGAGCCGTAAGCGCGCGCTCGAGTGATGCCGTGAGCCCCAAACGTGCAATACCAGGGTCTGTCACGATAAGGACCTTCTGGATCGAGCGCTTTTGAAGCACCGCGGGCACATCCTCGGCATGCTCCAAAATGCGTGGCTCGGTATAGGGCAGTACCGGCACTGCGATGCGAAAAACCGTTTGATACGTTCGGCACCAGGCGCGGCGGGCTAGATGCATAAAGGAAACTCCTTCATTTGTTGATAGGTCAACATTTGCTCGCCCGATTGTACTCAGCAGAGATCGCAGACGGCCTCCCAATCGTTAATCAATCAACATCTTCATATCTCAAAATTGTTTTATTAAAAATCATTCCTAATAGGCTTCACATTTGGTTACATTTATGGATAATAGAACTTGTCAAGACGCACGTCCGGAGAGGGCCCTTACGGGACCGGACGAGCGCACAATCGCCATCGATCGAAAGGATCGAATCATGAAGTTTGTTTGCCCCGTTTGCGGTTATGTGGAAGAGTTCGACGGCGACCAGCTGCCCGAGGATTTTAAGTGCCCCCAGTGCGGCGTTCCCGGTTCTCGTTTCCTGAAGCAGGAGGAGGGCCAGCTCGAGTGGGCCGCCGAGCACGTCGTGGGCGTCGCCAAGATGGAGGGTGTCTCTGAGGACATCGTTGCCGACCTGCGCGCCAACTTTGAGGGCGAGTGCTCTGAGGTCGGTATGTACCTGGCCATGGCTCGCGTCGCTCATCGCGAGGGCTATCCCGAGATCGGCCTGTACTGGGAAAAGGCTGCCCACGAGGAGGCCGAGCATGCCGCCAAGTTCGCCGAGCTCCTGGGCGAGGTCGTGACCGACTCCACCAAGAAGAACCTCGAGATGCGCGTTGAGGCCGAGAACGGCGCCACCGCCGGCAAGACCGATCTTGCCAAGCGTGCCAAGGCCGCCGGCCTCGATGCCATCCACGACACCGTGCACGAGATGGCTCGCGACGAGGCCCGCCACGGCAAGGCTTTCGCCGGCCTGCTCAAGCGCTACTTTGGCTAAGCCAACCGCCTGAGACATAACCTCAAGCTCGATGAGGCCCGGACCGTATTGGTTCGGGCCTTTTTCGTGCCTCACGAACTTGTTAACGCCCTGAAATAGGACCGCCTTCGGCATCGGCTTCTCGTCAAAAACTAAGTGAGTAGACTTTTTGGAACTTGCCGAGCACACCACCCATATTGCTTTATAAAGCCGCAGGTAAATGACTTGTTGCAAAACGGCTTGGTCGCAAAAGTGCCAAAAGTCTACTCACTTAGAACCGCAGCCGTCCACGATTGAGCCGTTTTGTGTCTAACGGGCATCTTTCCGTCGATTACTCCCAATTTTGTCCAGTCAATGAATAGTTCAGACCGGAGTAATATCTCAGCCCTTTGCTCATCCGAGCTTTTATCACGATATTCAGCATCGAGCATCCTGCATATGGCCTTAACGATCGCGCGGAATCTATCCTCATCCGATATCTGTCTGTGTGTCAGGAGAAGCACATCGTAGCCCATGGCCTGAAGGGCCGTCATGCGGTCAGCGTCACGCAAGCCATCCCCTGCGCGTCCGTGCGAGGCCTTTCCCTGACATTCAATGGCCACCTGTCGCCTACCGTCCGGTGAAGAAAGAAGTAGGTCGATATATATACGGGACTTTCCCACAATCGCTCGAGCACTTGTGCCTAGCATCACTTCAACATTAAGCTCTATGTCGCAAAAACCTTCGCCTCCCAGGGATCGCGGCAGTGCAAGTAGCAAATACGCCTCGACCTCAAAAGGCGACGCGGCACCCAATGGAACGAGTTGCGATACCGCCATAAATCTATTGCCGTAACGCATCCCGCAAACATCTGAACAAAAACGGTCAAGGTCTCCGCCCAAAACCAAAGCGTCTCGACGCCATAAATTTGAGGCGGTGCCGTCCTCGGACGGGCAGCGCACCCAACCGAACGTTGTCGAAATCGCGCCCGAATCAATTGCACGCGAAAGCTCCGCCTCAAGTGCCGCCGGCAGAGCGCACACCGCAAACAAGCCACACATCTCCGCCAATACCAAAAGAAGCTGGAGATCCGTCAGGTGCCGCGACATGATGAATGCCGTCAGTAGAGGAGACGTAATCAAAAACCCATGCTCCGTTTCCAGCACGGATTCCCTGGGGAGCTCACCAAGAAACAGCCGCTGCCTAATGCTGGCAGGACAAGTCCGTTTGTTTCTCGTCCGAACCAATGTATACAACGGAAAACCGAGCGCGACCGCAGCCGTCGGGTTGCGGGCGAGATCATATCGCTGCCGGTCTTCTTCCGGTCGTGGAAGCGGCGGACACAAAGCGCGGACTTGAGGAGGCAAACGCCAGTACCTAAAAGCTGATATGTCACAAAGTAGATCCTTCATAGGCACAGGAAAACACGAATTTCAACCCAATCAGTCACGCATTGGCGCGAACGCAGCAAAAATGGCGCCGAACGGACTGCCAAGTTTTCAACAGCCCTCCCCAACTGGCCAAAAGCTTGCCGAGAGCTGGACGAAACCCTGTTGAAAACCCCATTTTTTCTCATGTAGAAGCTTTGCGCGGCAAGTGAGTAGACTTTTTTGAACATCCCGAGCAGGCCGGTCATCCTGCTTTTCAAAACCGCAGGTAGATAGCTTGCTACAAAACTGCCTGGTCGCCAAAGTGCTAAAAGTCTACTCACTTAGGTTGCAGAGTGCCCCCCATTAGCTGCAATTCCAAGGTTGTTAGTACTTTTGGACTCAGATCGTCATACTGAACAAGAATTTGAGTTGTGTTTTCAGGGACAGATGCGCCATCGGCACACCAAAAACAGTCACCGATATCGATAAAAGGGATGCTCGAGCGCGTGAGGGCCCGTGCAAAAGTGCTTCTGCCCGTTCCACGCTCCGCAACCACGATACTGTAAAGGCCCGCGTCTGCATGCTCGATCGAGACCTCTCCTGCCGGAAATACCTTCCGCACAAGCGCCATCAGGCCATCACGCGCCTCGCGAGCACGAACGCGCACGCGGTTCACATGTCGCTCGTAATCACCCGATTCCAGCAAACGCGCCAAAGCGACCTGATCAACAGAGCTCACCGACGAGGCGTAGAAACCAAGGTTGCGCCTAAACCGCTCCATTAACTCATCGGGCAACACCATGTACGCCAAACGCAACGCCGATGAAAGGCTCTTCGAAAACGTGTTGGTGTATATAACCGACCGGGCGGCATCGATCGACGCGAGCGCGGGAATCGGCTTCCCGGCAAGGCGAAACTCACAATCAAAGTCATCTTCGATGAGATACCGACCTGGTCGCTCGGCGGCCCAGCTCAGAAGCGCATAGCGACGCGCAATGCTCGTCACAAGGCCGGTTGGATATTGGTGAGACGGCATCAGGTGAAGTACATCGGTCCCGGTTTTCTGCAGAGCGCTCAAGTCCACCCCCTCATCATCCAACGGGATATGTCGAACTTTGCAGCCCATAGCCTGATAAATGCGCGTCAGACGTAAATAGCCCGGGTCCTCAACGGCATACACCTTGTCAGCGCCAAGCAACTGAACCAACATGGTATCGAGCAGCTGAGCGCCCGCGCCGATAACAATGTTATTGGGGTCGACATTCATACCCCTCGTCCCGCGCAGATGATGAGCAATTGCGCATCGTAGCCGAACGGTGCCCTGTGCCGGTGCGGGCGAAAAGATCTCGCGCTCGTCTTCGGATGCCAGCGTCGCCCGCAGTGCGCTTTGCCAAAGCCGCGCCGCCTCCAAAGCGGAAGGAGAAAGCGCATCGAATCGCTCGACCTGTCCGCTGGCATCATGCACGCCGGAGTCCACAGAGACGGCATCCCGGTCGATGCCCTCCGCAGCCGAAGCCAAAACCGGTGCATCCGGAAGCTTGCAAGCGTAGTAGCCACGACGCGGCATTGAGCAAATATAGCCCTCGGCAAGTAACTGGCTATATGCATTCTCGATGGTAATGACACTGATTCCCAGATGACTGGCAAAGGCGCGCTTAGACGGAAGATGCTCCCCCGCCGCAATGCGTCCAGCTACGATATCATCTCGAATTTGCTGGTAAACATACTCATAGAGCGATGCTTCGCCGCGTTTTTCCAAATTGTAGTCAAGCATGAGCCTATCACCTGACCTTATTAAGCCATTCAATCTGGTATTAGTCTGACCTTGTTATTATCTCGAAAACTGAGTATTTCGCCATACCCAGCTCCCCGATAGGATATTCCGTCAAGCAATGCACATGCCAACCAAGGGAGCAACCATGGCAGAACAGAACAGCAAGGCCGACCGCGTCAAACTCAATCGCGAGCTCGCGCAGATGCTCAAGGGCGGCGTCATCATGGACGTTACCACGCCCGAGCAGGCACGCATCGCCGAGGAGGCAGGCGCCTGCGCCGTCATGGCTCTCGAGCGCATCCCGGCCGACATCCGTGCCGCAGGCGGCGTCTCGCGCATGAGCGACCCCAAGATGATCAAGGGCATCCAGGAGGCCGTCTCCATCCCCGTCATGGCCAAGTGCCGCATCGGTCACATCGTCGAGGCGCAGGTCCTGCAGGCCATCGAGATCGACTACATCGATGAGTCCGAGGTTCTCTCCCCCGCCGATGACGTCTATCACATCGACAAGACCCAGTTTGACGTGCCGTTTGTCTGCGGCGCCCGCGATCTGGGCGAGGCGTTGCGCCGTGTTGCCGAGGGCGCCACTATGATTCGCACCAAGGGTGAGCCGGGTACGGGCGACGTCGTTCAGGCCGTGCGTCACATGCGCAAGATCCAAAAGCAGATCCGTGACGTTGTTGCCCTGCGCGATGATGAGCTCTTTGAGGCAGCCAAGCAACTGCAGGTTCCGGTCGAGCTGGTGCGCGAGGTCCATGCCACGGGCAAGCTTCCCGTTGTGAACTTTGCCGCCGGCGGCGTAGCGACCCCTGCCGACGCCGCGCTGATGATGCAACTGGGCGCCGAGGGCGTCTTTGTCGGCTCGGGCATCTTTAAGAGCGGCGACCCCGCCAAGCGCGCCGCCGCCATTGTGCAGGCCGTGACCAACTACACCGACGCCAAGCTGATCGCGGAGCTGTCCACCGACCTGGGCGAGGCCATGGTGGGCATCAACGAAAATGAGATCGCGCTGCTGATGGCGGAGCGGGGAAAGTAAGATGACCGTCGCGATTCTGGCACTCCAGGGCGCATTCGTGGAGCATGCCGCCATGCTGGACCGCCTGGGGGCGGACCACTTTGAGATCCGCCAGCTCCGGGATCTGGAGCGGCCCTTTGACGGCCTGATCCTCCCCGGCGGCGAGAGCACCGTCATGGGTAAGCTCCTGCGGGACCTGGGTCTCTTTGAGCCCCTGCGGGAGCAGATTCAGGCGGGGCTGCCCGTATTCGGTACCTGCGCCGGGCTGATCCTGCTGGCAAAGACCGTGGAGGGCGGCGTTCCCTGCTTCGCAACCCTGGACATCTCCGTGAAGCGCAACGCCTATGGCCGTCAGCTGGGCAGCTTCTATACGGAAGAGACCTGTCAGGACATCGGGAAGATCCCCATGACCTTTATCCGTGCGCCCTACATCGAAGCGGTTTCCGGGGACGCGCAGGCGCTTGCAACGGTGGAGGGCAAGATTGTGGCGGCTCGGCAGAACAAGCAGCTGGTGACTGCGTTCCACCCGGAGCTGAACCAGGACCTGTCCGTCCATCAATATTTTCTGAATATGATCCGCGCCTGAAAGCGCAGACAGCTGAAAGGCCCGTTCCCGCGAAGTGGGGAACGGGCCTTTCAGCTGTCTGTCCAAAAACATGACGCGGCAATGGCTGCCAGGTCCAGGGCCGGCCAGTGTCCGGCCCCTACGGGGATGGGACGCGTTTGGATGGACGCGTACCATGCCGCCGGGTTTCGGGCGGGTTTGGAACCCGCCCCTACGTTCCAGTGGCGGGACCACCAAAGGCGCTGGGGAAGAAGAACATAAACGAATCAATATCACCCAAGTTACCGCCGTAACGGCGGTCAGGGCACAAACTAATTCAGGTGAGCATCTGCCGCCGACGTTGACCACCCACATGGCAGCCGGGCAAAAAGCAGGTTTCACACCACCCGGCAAGAGAACTGTGCGGGGGCGTAAAGCATTGGCCCCTCGCGTCCCCCGCAAGCAGGGAGCCACTTGCGTCCCCTCCCCCGCACGCTTTTTTCTTTGGTGGCTCGGCCCCGTTTCTTTTTGGGCGCCAAAAAGAAATGGGGCCGAAACCTCCCGTATCGCAG